>Ga0315316_10003024_pt1 | contig 12175 bp, 10 predicted proteins | sample M160m3416metaG_FD_203702 | JGI IMG/M metagenome (GOLD analysis project Ga0315316, IMG submission 203702) | Ammonia-oxidizing marine archaeal communities from Monterey Bay, California, United States - M1 60m 3416 | ecosystem: Environmental > Aquatic > Marine > Intertidal zone | place: USA...
TTATATCTATAGTATCCTGCAGAGTTAGGTTATTTGCAATGAGGTCTAAAGGCATTAATAGGTCTAAATTAACTTGGAAGGGATGTTCTTTGTAAACAAAATCATTATGACCAGAAACATTTCCTAAGGGGTTGATCTGCAGCTGCATCCCGTAATTCATTTGGTTAGGCATTGCTTCTATCATAGCTACAATATTTGAATTATTTTGATCAAATGTAGTGCTGAATATAGAAGGTGTAATTGTATTTCCACTTTGAAATGCTCTGTTGATGTTAATATTTTGACCAATGATGGAATGCCCTAAATTTAGCTGGTTGTTTAAAGGATCATTTACAGAGATCTGATTAATTTGAATTTGTGCATCTACTCCTATGCCATTGATCAATTCAAAATTGGCTGATAGCTGACTAATATCGATAATCCCAGCAGTGATCTTGTTAAATAGGTCGATGCTGGATGAATCTGGTCCTACTGTAATGTTGTCTTGACCAAAATAGCCTTTAGCGCTTTGAAGCTGAAATGAAGCTAAATTATTTTGAATATATAAAGTGTCTTGATTCGAAACACTTATTGGAGAAGTGTTGTTCTCAGAGACTTTTACATTCATAGTGGTGAGAATCTTATTGGTGCTATTTCCATTCATTCCAGTTAGGTCCCATTGGTAATTTGCTAAAGAGATAGTCCCTGTGACAATAGCTGGACTACCTATTTGTGCAGCTGGCACTAGTACCTCATGTTTGAAAACATTTCCCATCTGATCGGTAGCAGAATTGATCTGATATTCATAAATGACTTCGCCAATAATGGTGCTTTTTATTGTGTAATTTAATGTTGCTGCTTCTAAATCAAATGCTGTAATCTCAATATTGTTCAGGTCTATTTGTTGCTCTTCGGTCTGATTAATAAAAACTTGACCTGGATTAAAGTTGATTGCTACAGGAAAAGGAAGTGCAAAAGTGTCAGATAAATCTGGGCTATCTATTTTCACAAGGCTATCTAATTCTAATGAAAATAATTTATTTGAATAATTAAGATAGACACTTTGATTACTTTGAATAGTTGTAAGAGTATCTGTTAGAAGATCTACAATATTCAATGAACCATATGCTAAAGGAATGGCAATGTCTGCATCCCAGCTAATAGGTTTATTTCTTTTACTACAGGATGGCAATAAAAAAGCCAGGCTTATTAAATATATCATCAACTGTTTCATTACTCAAAAATAATTTAAAATATAGATTATAATATTTTTAACGTTAGTTACAATAATTTACAATTAAAATCTGTTTTTAGTTGTATATGTCCAAATAAATAGTAAATTTAAAAGACAAATAAGTTATTCATTGTACACAATTCAGAAACCCCAAAATATTAACATAGTTTTCCCGAATGATTTTAATCCAGGTGATGAAACTAAAATTTTAGATCTTCCAGCGAGTTATGTATGGAAAAAAGACAGTTTTATATTTGTTTACCCCAAACCTAATACATTTCTCACAAGAGATTTAGCTATACAGCAAACTGTGATCGTTTCAGAATTATTTTTCGAAAAAGGAAATGATTATGCAATAATATGTGATGTGAGAAATTCGAATCCGATTGATAAAGAAACAAGAGATTATTATAGCAGTCCTGAATCTGCAAAAAATTTATTTGCTTTTGTATTCATTGTAGATTCAATTTTTAGCCAGGTAATTGCTAATTTCTTTATTAATATGAAAACTACTCCTATACCTGTTAGGATGTTTAATGATATTAATAAAGCTGATAAATGGTTGAATGAATTAAAAATAAGAATTGATTAACTTCCTTTTTTTATTAGTGCTATAATAAATTGTAATCAACAAAGAGATCAATAGATAAGAGTAAATCATTAAAGATTCCAATTTTAACCCTTCTGAAATGTATAAGATTTCTGTATAACTAGAAATGATATACAGTCCAATAGAAAACTTTAGCAATTCGAATGGAATTGCAATCCAATGCCTGTCCATTAAAGAAGTGTAGCTGAAGATCGATATAAAGCAAAAGGTAGCATAGATCAATAAAATGGAAAGATCTGTATTAGGGATTAGAAAAATGATATGGAATTGAATAGCCACATGAAAAAATAGCTGAAATACAGACCAATGATTTAAAAAGGGACTTGATGGGCTAGTGTATTTAATTTGAGTTTTTGGATCTTGAATGATCTCAATAGGATATTTTTCAGCTACATCAGATGGTCTCCATCCAGTTTCCTTGAACCATATGATAAATTTTGCTTTCATATCAGCTGTTCTATAAGCGTCTTTGATCAATTGAAAAACATGCATGAAATTGATTAGCAAAGGGTTCCATGTTTTTACAGGTTTTTTTACTCCATATACAGGTTTTACTTCCTCTAGCTCTTCCTGAAATGTACCGAACCATTTGTCCCATAAAATAAATATTGAAGCATAATTTTTATCTATATATTCTGGGTTAATAGCATGATGAACTCTGTGGTGAGAAGGAGTGACGATTATTTTCTCTAAAAACCCCATTTTATTAATCAGTCTTGTATGATACCAGAATTGAGCAAAGAGGTGAATAGGTAAAACAATATTCATTATTATGGGAGGTATACCAATAATAGCAAGAGGAATATATAAGAAAAAATATACTTGAGTAATTCCAGAGATGGTTTGCCTTAGAGCACATGAAAGATTAAATTCCTCACTACTGTGATGAATAATGTGCCTGTTCCACATAATATTGATCTCATGATTCCATCTATGACTCCAGTAAAATGCAAAATCAATGCCTATAAAAGCAATAATGTAGAGGAGTAAAGAAGATTCAATTTTAAAGACGGCCCATTGATCATACATCCATTGGTAGCTGATAATGACTATGCTAAGCTTAAAGAGGGTCTTTAGATTATTGGTCATTCCAGAACTAATTCCAGAGATAGCATCAAAAGTAGAGTAATAATTTTTTTTTAATAGATGACTTATACTCCATTCTATAAGTAAAAGGATCATGAAGGCGATCATTCCAAATTTCAAAGCAATAGCATAGGTTTCCATTAGGTTGATCAGTTTGATGTTTGTTTACGAAATTATTTAAAATAGATTAATTTTTTAGACTGTATGTAATCGTTTAATTTAAAAACATAAATATACATTCCGCTTTTAATGTTATTGGGATTCCATTCAATTTCGTATTGACCTGCATAATGATAATCATTTATTAAAGTTTCTACCTCTTGACCAATCATATTATAAACTTTTAATGAAATTTCTCCAGGTTCACTTATCTGAAATTGGATGGTAGTGGAATTATTAAATGGATTTGGAAAAATAGCAACAATAGGTAATTCACCATTTGAGATTGGAGAGGTGTTGGAAAAAATATAAAATTCATATTCAGCTCTTTCAGGTTTTAATTTTATGGCTTCATTGTTATGTGCTCTAAAGTAATATTGAACATCTTGTCCACTATTTTGATAGGGTAGTGTAATGGTGTATTTCTGATCATTGGCAATTTCATCCCCGTGAGTTCCATCGTCAAACATTATTTGAGCTTTAAATTTTGAATGATAAGGGCTTATGGTAGTCATGATTTCAACAGAATCTGCATTAGATACTTCGATAGTTACATAAGTAGTATCATTTATGTTAAATATACTTGTGGAATTAATATCAGGTGGGGCTTTTAAGATCTCTGGATGGTTTTGTAAATAAGATTTTCTAATATTTATTGTAGATGTAATTCCTCCAGTAGCAAATACATTTGGAATTACGAACTCATTGGAAACATTAGCATAAAATTCCAGCATTGAAAATAATTTATTATTGTCATTGCTTACAGCGTTTAAGCAAATGCCTTGAAGATAACTAACATAATTTTCAATGATGGAGGCGTCTAAGCTTTCTTCAATAATAGTACGAATATGATCTGTATATATTTTTTGGTATAACGAGTTGTTATTTGAAGAATCTGAAAGTAGCTGATAGACCAAAGGGTGATACCAGCAGTTATAACCATTATAAGGGTCATATTCATACAACAAATTAGGGTTCGAGTTGTGTCCTAAAAGTGCGCCCATAAAAGATTCTGTAAGGTCCCAGGGGATCATTTGAAATAACCCATCCTTTGTTTGATAGAGATAATAATTGTGTTGATATAAACCATTATAGGTGTCTAAATTGGTAACCACAGAATTAACAGCAAAAGCCCATAGAACTCTATCTACATTTAAAATGGAATCGATTTCAGATAAGTTGAAATTAAGTGTGTATATAAGATTCATTAATTCTTCCCATCCATGTTCTGATTTAAGATTGTAATGATTGTAATAGGATGTGGTATCTGTTCCTTTCCATGATAAATCAGAATTTCCACTAGGTCCAGGTTGTCCAAATTGTTGAATGGGGTCACATTTAAAGAACACCCCATCATTTTCACTGAAATGTTGATAAAGAAATGTTCTATCAACAGATTGAGTGTTAACATAACATCCTAATAATTGTCCCTGTATATGAACATTCATGAAATTAGCTTCAGGAGATGGAAGGTATCTTTTGTATATATTATATGCGGATATTTCTTTGCAAAAGGTAGGGTCGAACAAACTATTGGCTAGCTTGACCTTTTTGTAATTCATAATGTGCTGATCAGCTATATATTCATTAATATCAATGTTTAAAGGAAGTTTAGGATTGTTTAGGTCTTGAGCGATCGCAAATGTTGAATTTCCTTTGTATCTCACTCCAACACTGTCTAGAAATATATTTCCATCTAATTGTAATGAAGCAGGTAAACGTAATCCTGTATTTAATTCCCAGTTATTTTGAAGGATGTTGTCATAATTGGGCTCATAAAAATTAATATAGATGTCTCGTATATGATCTGTATCGTAAAGTCCATCTGCTGGCTCGTATAATTCTTGAGGGTTATAAAGTGTTTGGGCTTGAGGAGCAAAAAGATTGATCAATAATAATATGACTAATAATTTTTTTTTCATTAGTAATTGTATTTCCCTTTCCAAGTGTTTTTTAGAAAATTCAATATTTCTTGCTCTCGTTTATTTTTGCTGGGAATATAAAATGGCCTTTTACTAATCTCATCAGGTAAGAATTCTTGTTCATGAAGATCATTATTATGGTTGTGTGAATATTTGTATGCTTCACCATAACCAAGCTCTTTCATGAGTTTTGTAGGGGCATTTCTTAAATGAAGAGGAACACTTAGGTCTCCTGTTTGATTTACCATTTCTTGTGCTTCATTAATGGCTTTGTAGGAAGAGTTGCTTTTTGGTGAGCAGGCTAAATAAATTGCACATTGTGATAATATGATCCTTCCTTCTGGCCATCCAATTTTTTCTACTGCATTAAAACAGTTGTTGGCCATAATTAAAGCAGTAGGGTTAGCCAATCCTATGTCTTCAGAAGATAAAATGATCATTCTTCTTGCAATAAATTTTGGGTCTTCTCCTCCATGAATCATTCTTGCTAACCAATAAACAGCCGCATTAGGGTCACTTCCTCTTATGGATTTTATAAATGCAGATATAATATCGTAATGCATTTCTCCATTTTTGTCATACATCGATAGGTTTTGTTGTATGGTATCAAGTATATACTGATTGGTAATAGGAGTTTTCTTATCTGGAAGATTGTTAATGGCTAGCTCTAAAGTATTTAATAATTTTCTTGCATCACCTCCTGAAATTCTAAATAGAGCTTCAGTTTCTTTTATTTTTACTTTTTTGTTTTTTAGAATTTCATCTTCTTTTAAAGCAGTATCAATAACATTTTTCAGTTCTTTTTTTGAGTGATGCTCTAAAACGAAGACCTGACATCTGGAAAGTAAAGCTGATATTACTTCAAAAGATGGATTTTCGGTTGTAGCACCTATCAAAGTAATAATACCTTTTTCTACTGCTCCCAATAGAGAGTCCTGTTGAGATTTACTGAAACGATGGATCTCATCAATAAATAAAATAGCATTTCCCTGACTGAACATCCCTCCACTTTTAACCCTTTGTATAATTTCTCTGATGTCCTTAACCCCAGAGCTTATTGCTGAAAGGGTATAGAAGGGTCTGTCTGTTTCTTTAGCTATGATCTCAGCCAAAGTTGTTTTCCCTACACCCGGAGGACCCCAAAGTATCATTGATGGAATAACTCCTGAATCTAATGCTTTTTTAATCGGTCCATTTTTTCCTACCAAGTGTTCTTGTCCTAAAAAGTCTCTAAGAGACTTAGGTCTTAATCGTTCTGCTAAAGGAATATTTGGTTGAAATGACATCATGCAAAAATAACCATATTAGTGAACATAATAATTTTTCTAAAATTTCGTAATTCTATCAATTAATTGTGAAAAACTAATTACTTAGTTCTCAAATAAAAGAAGGCAATCCGTTAATTTGTTAAAAAAAATTATTGATGAAAGTTCATTTTATTGCAATAGGTGGGAGTGCAATGCATAATCTTGCTATTGCTCTTCATTTAAAAGGAGAGGTGGTTTCTGGGTCTGATGATGAAATATTCAACCCTTCAAAAAGTAGACTTCAAAAATATGGTTTACTTCCAGATAAAATCGGTTGGGATTCTACAAAGATCAGTGCTGATCTTGATGCTGTAATTCTTGGTATGCATGCTAGAATAGATAATCCTGAGTTGATAAAAGCTAAAGAGCTTGGGTTAAAGATCTATTCTTATCCTGAATATATTTTTGAAAGAACAAAAAATAAAGTAAGAGTTGTAATAGGAGGGAGTCATGGCAAAACTTCAATAACAAGCATGATCTTACATGTTTTAAGCCATTGTAATGTAGATCATGACTTTATGGTCGGAGCGCAATTAGATGGTTTTGAATGCATGGTTAAATTGTCTGAAAATACAAAAATTGCCATTTTGGAAGGAGATGAATATTTGTCTTCGCCAATAGATCTGAGACCCAAATTTCATTTGTATCAACCAACTATAGGATTGATAAGTGGCATTGCCTGGGACCATATAAATGTCTTTCCAACTTTTGATGTTTATGTGGATCAATTCAAGATTTTTGCTAGCCAAATTAATAGTTCAGGTAGTTTTATTTATTTTACTGGTGATGAAGAAGTTATGAGTATTAAAAAATCGTTAAATAATTGTGTTAATGCCATTGGATATCATACTCATGATCATGTTATTGAAGAAGGAATTACGTACTTGATTGATGGTAAAAAGAGATATCCTTTACAAGTTTTTGGTCAACATAATTTACAAAATTTAAATGGTGCATTATTGGTTTGCAAACAGCTTGAAATATCTGATGAACAATTCTATGAAGCTATTCAATCATTTAATGGTGCATCCAAGAGATTAGAGCTGGTTAGAAAAACAGAGCATTCGGTCATGTATAAAGATTTTGCCCATTCACCCTCTAAGCTAAAAGCAACCACAGAAGCAGTTAAAAAGCAATTTCCCGAACGTCAATTGGTAGCTTGTATGGAGCTGCATACTTTTAGCAGCTTGAATAAAACATTTCTAGATCAATACAAAGGTGCTATGGATCATGCAGATATAGCTTATGTATATTTTAATCCCGACACTATCAAGCATAAAAGATTACAGGAACTATCTCCAGAACAAGTACAGCTTTCTTTTGGTAATGATCAACTAAAAGTGATCACTAGCTCTGCTGAATTAGTAAATCAGCTTCAATATTTAGAGTGGAAAGAAAGCAATTTATTAATGATGAGCAGTGGTAATTTTGATGGAATTAGCTTTGAAAGTTTAGCTGAAAAAATTTATGGATAATTTTATTCAAGTCTAGATAGTATTCCTCTGTTGAGTCCTGTAATAAAAAATGAATAAATAATCCCAAGTATTAACGTACCTAGTAAAAGCATTATAAAAGCTTTATATGGAGTAAAGGTATCTTTAAAATTTTCTTCTTGCATCTCTGTAAGGTCTTCTGCAGATTTGTTATAATATAAATCGGGGTTTATACTTTTTTGTTCTTGAGCAGTTTGATACATAGATACTTTTAAGCTTTCAGCTTTTTCTATTTTATTTTCTAAAAATTCAGGATTGATCCATTTAAAATAGGTATAAGAAAATGGTGCAATAATTAAAGTGAATAGAGCTGCAGTTTTTATTCCATTTTTTAAATCAAATATGAAGCTAGGTGAGGTATTCCTGATACGTCTAAACTGAATAAGTATAGAATAAGAGATTGAAATCAAAAGTACTAGAGAATAAAAACCAAGCTCAATGATTAAATGCTCATCTTTTAAAACAATGGCATAAAGCTTAATAAATTGAAATATAATGCATATTAATGCTCCTATTAATCCAACTTTATATGAAAGATTCATTTTAAAGAATTTATCCGTTCATAGAGACGAGGAACTCTTCGTTGCTTTTTGCATTTTGAAGTCTATCTTTCATAAATTCCATAGCTTCAATTGGGTTCATGTCTGCCAAATGCTTTCTTAGGATCCATACTCTTTGTAGAGTTTCTTTATCCATTAGCAAGTCTTCTCTTCTAGTACCAGAAGTTAGTATGTCAATGGATGGATAAATTCTTCTATTAGAGATTTTTCTATCTAATTGTAGCTCCATGTTACCTGTTCCTTTAAACTCTTCAAAGATCACTTCATCCATTTTAGAACCAGTTTCAGTTAAAGCAGTTGCTAAAATTGTTAGAGAACCACCATTTTCTATTTTCCTGGCAGCTCCAAAGAATCTTTTTGGTTTGTGTAAAGCGTTGGCATCAACACCACCTGTTAGCACTTTTCCAGAGGCTGGCATCACAGTATTATATGCACGCGCTAATCTTGTAATAGAATCAAGTAAGATGCAAACATCATGTCCGCACTCTACTAATCTTTTAGCTTTAGAAAGAACAATGTTAGCCACCTTTACATGTCTTTCTGCTGGTTCATCAAATGTGGAAGCGATTACTTCAGCATTTACACTTCTTTGCATATCTGTCACCTCTTCAGGTCTTTCATCAATCAATAAAACGATCAAATAAGTCTCAGGATGGTTAGAAGCAATGGCATTGGCTACATCTTTTAAAAGAACTGTTTTACCTGTTTTTGGTTGTGCAACGATCATTCCACGCTGTCCTTTTCCAATTGGTGAAAAAAGATCCATAACCCTGGTAGAGATACTTTCTTTGTCATGACCAGTTAATTTAAATTTTTCACTAGGGAATAAAGGAGTTAAATATTGAAAAGGAACTCTGTCTCTAATAAATTCAGGATCTCTTCCATTTATTTTATCAACTTGTGTTAAAGGAAAATATCTTTCTCCATATTTTGGAGGTCTAACCATTCCTTTAATAGTATCACCTGTTTTTAAACCAAATAACTTAATCTGTGATTGTGATACATAAATATCATCAGGAGAGCTTAAGTAATGGTAATCAGCAGATCTTAAAAAACCATAACCATCTTGCATAATCTCTAAGACACCTTCATTAATGATTATGCCATCAAAATCATAACCATTATCTACAGGAGTATTGTCTTTTTTATGATCTCTATTCGTATTTCTATTGTTAGATCTATTGTTGTCGTGATGATAAGGCTTTCTTTCTTTACCCTTATTATCACGATTATCACGATTATCACGTTTTTCACGATTGTCGCGATTTTTATTTACTACTGTTTCTTTGTTTTTAGAGTCAGTTTTGTTTTCTACTTTAGAGTTATCATTATTGTTTGAAGTTTTTAATGCTTCTTCTTTGTTGTTATCTTCTGTAGATGTTTTTGGAGTTGAACTCATTTTATGGTTTTTCCTATTAGGTTTTTTCGAATCCACCTTTTCTTCAGATGAATTGTTTTTTAATTCTTTTGCAGGAGGATTCATAGCTTGTTCATCCAAAATCTTATATACAAGATCTTGTTTCTTCAATTTTTCAATTTTGTTGATGTTTAGTTTTTCAGCTATTTCTCTTAACTCAGCAACTTTTTTGCTGTTTAGATCCAAAATGTCGTACATGGAATGAATTAGATATTAATTAATATTAGATATTCAGGTGAATGTTTATTTGTTTAATATATGTTAGAAAACTTGGGTTTGTAATCAGGACGATTACTTAATAACTCATCAAATATAATAAACTTATTTTACCTAGCTATCTATTTATGGAAAAATAGTTAACACTAAACATTAAATAAAAGTTAATTTATAGGAGTCTTCATCTTATATTTGCCAAAAATTAATAACATGATTCAAAGAATACAAACGATTTATCTTTTATTGACCATTTCATGTATGATTACTTCCCTTTTTATTCCATTCTCTTCGTATTTAAATAATGAAGCAATAACTCTGGGAGCATTTGGATTAGCTAATTTACCTGAAAACCTTTCTGAAGTATCATCTAGGTTTCCTTATTACTTATGTATTATTTCAGTAATTGGTTTAACAATTTATACAATTGCAATGTATAAGTACCGTAAAAGACAACTTTTATTAGGAAGAATTAATTACTTATTGATTTTAGCTACTATTGTTTTTATTTTAATTGATATTGATTACGTTGCCCAACAACTAGATTCTATTGATAAAATTCAATATAAATTAGGTGCGTTTTTGCCTGTTGCTGCACTCCCTTTTATTTTTTTAGCAAACAGAGGGATCAAAAAAGATGAAGACTTGGTAAAATCTTTAGATAGGTTAAGATAAACCTTTACCTAATTCTATAACTTCCAAATCTTTAATATTTTGCTCATCGATCTTAAATCTTAAGATTGTTCTAATTTTATGAATACCTCTTAATCCAGCAGCACCTGGATTCATATAAAGCATATTTAGTTTTTTATCCATTTGGACCTTACATATATGTGAATGACCACATATAAAAAGGTTGGGGGGTGCTTCATTGATTTCATCTCTAATGGATTTAACATACCTATAGGGTGATCCACCTATATGAGTGATCCAAATACTCACTTTTTCAATAATGAATTTTTGATGAAGTGGAAACTCAGCCCTTATCTTATGGTTATCTATATTTCCATAAACCCCTCTTGTTTTGGTAATTTTTTTTAACTGGTCCATTATTTTTAGATCACCTATATCTCCTGCATGCCAGATCTCATCACAATCTGATAAATATTTTATGAATTTGTCATCCCAATGACCATGAGTGTCTGATAAAAGGCCTATTTTTTTCATGATTAATGGCTAAGTTAATTAAGTATCCAATTCCTTTTTAATCATTTGTTTTTAATTCTATTTTTATATAGTTTTTATTAGTTAAATAATAAGCTACATGAAATTTAAATATTTTTGGATATCTCTAATTATTTTAATGGCTTTGTCATTAAATACATATGGAAGTAATGACAAAAATGAAATAATTATAAATGATAATGAGATTATGGATAAGGATACTATAGTTTTTGGCGCTGGCTGTTTTTGGTGTATAGAAGCCATTTTTTCAGATATAAAAGGTGTGTATTCAGTTACATCTGGTTATTGTGGTGGATTTACTGAAAATCCAACCTATAAAGAGGTATGTTCGGGAACTACAGGTCATGCAGAAGTAGCTAGAATAATATATAATCCTAATGAGATCTCATTTGAAGAATTATTGGAAATATTTTGGAAAACCCATGACCCCACTACTCCTAACAGGCAAGGTAACGATGTGGGAACTCAATATCGATCATGTATTTTTTATTTAAATGAAAATCAAAATCAAAAGTCTATTTATTATAAAGATAAGTTGAATAGTTCAGGCGCTTTTTCTAAACAAATAGTTACAGAAATTGAGAAGTTGCAGAAATTTTATCCTGCAGAAAATTACCATCAAGATTATTACGAAAACAATAAAGAGAATAGTTATTGTAAATTTGTTATTCAACCAAAATTGGAAAAGTTTAAAAAGGTGTTTTATAACAACTTAAAAGAAGAGTAATAGGGGAGATAATTCCTTAATTAGTATCTTTAATTTTTATTAGCATTAAAATGGCAATATAATTGTAATGAATTTTCTATTGTAAAATTTAATAAACTATATATTATGAGAAAACTTATACTTTCAACTATACATGTATTAATGGTTAGCTTCATTTTTTCACAAACGATCAATGATCATAAAGTAACAATTAAGTATATACAATTACCAACCGATCCATTACCTGAAAATATAGCCGCAATAAATGTTAATTTAGTAAAGAGCTATGAAGCAGCTAATGAAG
>Ga0315316_10003025_pt1 | contig 12174 bp, 7 predicted proteins | sample M160m3416metaG_FD_203702 | JGI IMG/M metagenome (GOLD analysis project Ga0315316, IMG submission 203702) | Ammonia-oxidizing marine archaeal communities from Monterey Bay, California, United States - M1 60m 3416 | ecosystem: Environmental > Aquatic > Marine > Intertidal zone | place: USA...
CTAATTGGCATGATCCAACGGTTTCTGGAGACGCAGCGCATACTACTACAGTAAAACACTACATTTTTGATGAAGATGACCCTAGGGCATTTTATGTTTACCCAGGGGCATCTACTACAAGTACTTTCCTAGAGATTGTTTACTCTGGAGCACCGACCGATTTAGCTAACACAAGTGCTACTATTGCAGTGGACGATGTTTTTGCGAATGCAATTATCGACTATGTATTATTTAGGTGTTACTTAAAAGATGCAGAGTATGCGGGTAATCAACAAAGAGCGGGTACACATTTTCAATTGTTTTCTAGCAGCTTAGGTGCTGGGGGACAAGCGCAATTTAATGTTAGTCCAAACCAGGACCAATTAAATACAGCATCTATACCGCCACAGACATTACCAGTGGGGTAAGCTAGATGGCTTCTTATGAGTCGTTAGTCAAAGAAATACTACCTTATGTTCCGGGGTGCCCGGACTCCGTAGTAGAATCTAACTTGCGCGCAGCTACTATTGAGTTTTGTGAAAAAACAAAAGCTTATGTGCAAGACTTAGATCCGATTACTACTATTTCAGGGGTGTATGAGTATGATTTTGATCAACCTACAGGCACTTCTGTACATAGTATCCTTTGGATGACTCATGACGGGGACGATTTAGATCCCATTAGCCCAAGAAGTTTAGAGCTTAACTACCCCGATTGGCGAGACCGTTCTACTAAACCTCAAGTGTACCTACAGAAAAATGCAGATACATTTTGGGTTATACCTATCCCTAATTCTAAAGTTGTAAATGGTATACAGCTATCTGTAGCTTTAAAACCTACGCGTACAACTAATAACATTAGTACGGCGTTTTCTAATGATTACAGGGACGGGATTATTTTTGGCACTTTGTACAGACTATTACGGATCCCTGCTAGAGAATGGAGTGATCCTTCTGCCGCTGGAGATTATTTAGGACTATTTAATGAACAAGTGTCCGCAGCTGAACTTCGTGCGCGTGGAGGCGATTTAGGTGTGAAACGTCTAGTAAAATATAAAGGAGTAGGGCTTAGTTCTAGGAACAGATACAAAAGATATGGGAAAGAAATAGATTATTAATATGAATGACACAGTAGTGCCGATAGGCAAGAGTAAGAAGTTTTCAGCTCCTCAACCTGTTGATATAAGGGAGGTTTGGAATATTGTGCGGGATGGCATACAAGAGATTTTATCTGAAAACCCCCAGCTTACTTTTTTACCTGAGGATGTCTACAGCGAGTGTGTAAACGAAAGGGCTACTTTGTTTATGTCCCCTATAGGATTTTTAGTTTTAAGCACCGAAATAGATCAATTTACAGGAAATAAAACTTTACTCATTTGGATAGCGTATACTTATGAGCAAGGTAAACATAATTGGATTGACCACTATAAATGGTTTGATCAAGTAGCCAAGGCATTAGGATGTAGTTTTATAGAAGCACGTTCTTCTGTCCCGGAAATGGAAGAATATGCTCTAGCTAACGGGTGGCAGTTAGATACAAAAGTTTATGTAAGAGAGGTTATTAACGATGGGTAGTAAACCAAAACAATCAGAATACAAACCGTCTGAGACAGAAAAAACTCAGGCTGCAATAGCAAAAGCCGATGCAGATTACTTTGCAAAAACGTATGACCCTTTACTTGTAGAAATGCGAGATAAAGCGGCTAAAGAAGACGTTGCATCTACTCTTAGAGGTAGGGCTGGAGCAGATACCTATCAAGCTTTGACCGGGGATGGAGCAAATTTAACTGTGGCGGAAGGTGTAAGTACCGGCGCAGACTTAGCCGAAGGTGCTGTAGGGCAGTTGCTAGATGCTAATACTGTAGCGAAAAACGTAAAAATAGATGACCAAGTTGGCGTCTTAGGTACCGCTAGAGGACAACAAGCAGATGCCGGGGATGCTCTCGCTAAAGCTTCTAAATTAGCTATGTCAGAAGACCTCGCTAAAATGAAAGGAAAACAAACAGTTAGGTTAGCAAGGCGTAAAGCAGCTTTTGATATAGGTACGAGTATAGCTAAACAAGGCATTAAAAATTACAGCGAGACCGGCGATTGGAAGATGGCAGATAAAGGTTTCAGCATAGACCCTAATACTGGGGAAATGATACAAAGAGGTGGGTATGGCCTTTTAGGTGGATTTAAAACAGGTACTAGAAGTACTAAACCCGGTGGCGGGTTTACTGATTGGACGAAGCACAGCTAATGTTAGGCGTAATGAATAACTCCATCTCGCATTTAAGTGAAATGCCTGTTCATTTAATGGAGAAGTATGGTCTTGACCCACGTGACTTTAATCCAACTAAGATTCCAGGTAAGATGCCTAATCAACCTAGGACTGAAGTAGAAAAAGTTACGTCACCGGGAGGCCCTGGTGGAAATAAAGGGCCAGCTATTGGCACCATAGATTTCTCTACTAATCAGAATTATTCCGCTAGCCAGTTGCCAACAGTTAGTGACCCAGATAAAACTATGGCGGATGTAGCTACAGGGCAACACGAGCGTTATATAAAAAATTATAGAGGATTTGAAGAAGCTCTTATTGCAGCTAGAAATGATACTTCTTTGATAGATGCTGCTAGAGAAGACGCACCAGAACAAGCAAGAATAGCAAGCGAAGCAGCAGCAAGAAATAGATCTAGATTTGGATTAACCCAAACTGCGGTACAAGCTAGAGAAACGCAAAGAGCAGAACAAAGGGGTGCGGCGCTTAATCTTGCCGGGGGCGTAAATAATGCTCGTTTAGCCCAAAGAGATGCAAATAAAAGATTACTAGGTGACCTTATAAATATAGGTCAAGGTGTTAACAGAAGCTCGTTGTCTCAATTAGGAGCAGCGGGAGAAAATGCAGTGCAGCGTAAAAACGCATACCAGAATGCAAGAGCGCAACATAAAGCGCAAACTTGGCAAATGGTGGGTAGCGCAGGAGCAATGCTTGCAGCAGCATTTTTGATATAGGTTAGATATGGCTCAGAATAATTGGTTAGGCAGAATGTTCGAAAACGCGGGTGCCGTTATGAGTAATCCGACGTCTGCTAGGGACGCAGCTCAAATGGGCGCTTATAACAAGCAAGTGCGTACCGATAATGCAGCTGGCTGGGCTGTTAACCTTAATGCTGAGACCCAGAAGTATGATTTAAAACTTGATACCGAGGCTAAAAAAGCTTTAGAAGACGCAACTTATATACCTCCTAACTTCGACTCTAGAGAAGCTTTTCAAGACTTTTACAATAGAGCTAAGGAAGAAAGGGATTTTAACAATTATTATAGCCCCAGTACTATACAAGAAGGTTTTGGTACGATGGACGCTAATACCTATAGGAATAATACAGGCTATGCTCCTTATATATTAGGTAGGGGTAAAAGACTAGCCGAGAATGAATCGGTACCAGTTGATATAACTTCAGAAGACGGGACTTCTATATCTGGGTATAAGCCTGTAGTTCGTACATTACGTGAAGACGGTAGTGGTAATGTGCAATTATATAATGCAGATACAACCTGGGGAGGTAAGCCTGTTTCAGAAATAGCTAAAGAAGGCGGATCAGATGCAGTGGCAGCAAGCACCCTTGATGCTATGCCTTATTCTGTAGAGAATCAAGATTTTGGTAGCTATATAAGTGGAGTTATGCAGCGAGCCAATATGCGTAGAGATACTGCGTATATGGATACTGTAGAGGGGGGCACTCCGGGTTTAGATTTAGATGCACCTAGCCGTGAGGCTAATGAAGAACGACTTTTAAATATTGCAGTAGACCAAGGTATTATAAGTGAGGAAGAAGCGCAGGCTAGACTAAAAAAAGCCAGAGAAGATTTTAACCTTCAAGAAAGTCAAAAAAATCAAACTGCTTCAACAGATTCTGATACTACAACCCCTGGTGACTTTGCTAGCCTTGAAGACTTTAATACGTCAGAAAGAGCTTGGATTTCAGTATGGGCAAATAAAACCCGTGGTTTTGATAAAGGTTCTGTAGAGAGCACTTATTATGGAAGTGTGGAAGCAGACGCTAGGAGAAAAGAAGCAATAAGTAAAGCAGCTGAACAATACACAAACAACCCTAAAGCTGCTGCTGCTATAGGTATAACTAAAGAGCTTGGAGAAGAAGCTGTAAAACTAAATAAAGGCTTTGCAGCATCGGAAGCAGAATCTATTACTGAACCTACAGTAGTGCCCCAACAACATCTTAAGTTTGGAGATGAACCCGAAGGTAAAGTTTATAGCTTTACGGAACTGAACAAACGACTTCCTGTACACATAGGGGCTTTGGGTAAACCTAGTCCAGGCAACTATAAAATAGAAAAATTACTCAAGGACAAATTCCCTCAATTTGCAGGGGATTGGGTACAAGATTTTACTGAACAACCATACCCATTCGGCATCAGTAAAGTACAGTTTGAAAGTGGCAGTATCAAAGATGGTAGGAATGCAATGCGAGCTGCAAAAGCTACTAGTGAGTTTAATGTTAAAACAGCCCTTTATGATAAAACGGATCAACTTAGAGGCCATTGGTCAAGGTTGGATCTTACTGACCCTGAAATAGTTAATAGGTTAGAGTATTTAGAAGGGGACGCTTGGGAACCAGGGGTGAAAGGGCTTACTGAAATAGAAAGAGCAGAAATAGATGTAGTTAAAAAGTTCTACGGGGAACAAACTTCTAATAAGCAGCTAGAAAAAATATTCCTAGAGAACCCGAAGGCCTTTAAAGAATACTACGCAGACCCATATAATTTTGCGCTTAAATATGCTGATGATATGCAAGCCTTAGTACCACCTACTATTACACCTCAAGACAAAATTAATGCGGGGGTTAACCCTAAAGAGGTAAATAAAATAGATACTTCTGTTGTATTAAAAGCGACCGAGAATCCGGTTGTAACTCAAGATGACATTTTTGCTATAGAAAAAGAAGTAGAGAAGTTAGGTACTCTACGTGAGGACGCACAAGCCAACCTAGTTAAATTTACAGCAGACAAAGAAAAACGTTTGCAAGACCTGCAGGATATAGAGCGGGCTTTCTATGTAACTAATTGGATGGCAGCTACTGATAAAAATGATCCAATATATAGAGTCCTTGCTAATACTTTTCCTGCATTCATCGCTACAGGGGATTACAGCACTTGGGAAAAAGAAATGCAGTTAGAGTGGGCAAAATTAGAACAAGAAAATGAAAAGATAGCTCAAGGCTGGGAAAAAATATTTAATACTGGGCAGTCTAATACTACTTCATTACTTAGGCTAGAGTTTGATGTAGGGAAAGAAAAGCAACGTAGATTAGATACTATAAATGACTTAAGTGAATATGGTAAGTCACAACGAGAATTTCGTGAAAGTACTACTTTCCATGAGTTAATTATGGCAGGAGATATTTCTGATATAAATTCTGATATGGCAGCTCCTTATTTACAGAACCTTAGTTCTCAAGGTAGACAAATAGCTGAAAACATTAAAGCTGGTAATTTTGGACCCAAGCAAAAAGCAGACTATGATGACATGCAGGCGGATGTTAGTTTCGCCCTTCGCCCTATCCTTCAAAAACTTTCTAATGATAATCAAACTTTATTTAGAACTATTATGGGTTGGTTTGGCGCGGACTTTAGTGTAGGAGCTGGAGGGTTTGAGATAGACCGTAAGATAATGGCGGTAGATGCATCTGGTCGTATGACCGATGACTATAACGAAGTAGCTCATTTCCATTTACTTAATGATGCTTCTTTAGCTCCAGAGGGTAATAAAATATCTGCAAGCCAGATGGGAGACGCTATAGGCGGAGAGCTAGGTATTAAAATGTTATTTAGTATTATTGCACCCACCCATGAGTTACGCCGTCAAAGGAATTTGAAATAGTGTGGCTGAATCAAATAACAACATACTATATCAACAGCTTGTAGCAGATATAAAAGGGCTTTCTTCTGCTGAAACCCCAACCCCTACTATACCTACCCCTACTCTTACTAAAGACGCAAGGGGTCCCCTTCAGGCAGCTTTAGAAGTTTCTATGCGATCAACTGCTGGTAGAGAAGCAGCAGCGCAAATGCCTAGTCCTACTACACGAGGTGCCCCTTTAACTACTGGAGAAATCTGGAGCGATTCTGTAACTGCAGGCACGTTGCAGCTTGAAGCCATGGGCAATCAGTTTATGGCCATACCAAGCCTTCTACGTGGTAATACGGAGGCGGCAGAGACCAGGCTTAATAAAGCTAGACTTCAAGAAGAAGCTTCTGGTGACATATTAAATTCTATGGGCACATTTGAAGAATTTATAGATGCCCCCACTTGGGGTGGTTTTTATGACCAAGTAATAAAATCCGTAGGGCAATTTACCCCTATGGCACTAAGTTCTGTCGGGTCTGGTTTGACTGGGGCTGCTGTCCAAGTAGTAGGTAAAGGAGTCTTAGGAGCCACAGGTAAAAAAGTTACTAGAGAGATTGTTACTGATATCTTAAAAAAAGATGTTAATTTTAAACGTGGAGTAGGGGATGCTTTAACTCCTAATGAGCAAGCTATATTAAATTCTGCATACGCTACTGTGAAAAAAGCAGGCCAATACCCCAGTATGCTTAACGCAGCAAAAACTGCTGCACCTAAAGGGCCAGGAACTTCTTTGCAGTATGGATTTTGGGCTGGTGCTGGTGGGCAAGAGTATGTTGTTGGATCAGCTCAAGCCCTTAGTGAGTATGATGAAGCGGGGTATAAGTTAACAGATGAAGAAGCTGCAGCAGCATTAGGTCTTGGTATCCCTCAAGCAATAATAGGAACTTTAAGTGAAAAACTATTTGTGGGGGCGTTATTTAAAGGCGCAGCCGCTAAAGTAGCTAAAACTGGCGACCCTGATTCTTCTAGATTTATGTTGGAGATAGCTAAAGGATTAGGTGGGGGATTTGTTAAAGGAGCTTCTACTGAAGGTCTTACTGAACTTGCCCAAGAAGAACTATTTATCCAGCAGCGATTTGCAATTGACCCTGAGTATTCTGACACTGAAGCCAATTTACGTAGAGCAGAATCTGCTTTTGCTGGGTTCTTTGCTGGTGGTGCTGCTAGAGCACCGGCTACAGCAGCAGCTAATGTTATAGGGGAAGCTAGACGACTTTCTGAAATAGGTGGGTTTAAAGAAGAAGCAGAGATTGCTGCTAAAAAAGGTGGGCTTGGTCGAGTTATACCAGAACCAAAGGAATGGACTGCTAGCCAAGTTAACGCACTACTTGATCCAGGTGCGGAAACTGCAGCTGTTTGGTTGCCTACAGATGGTTTTGAAGCAGACGTAATAGACGCTCTTACTAATGATGTAATTGAAGACCTAGGAAACATTGAAGGCATAACTCAAGAACAGTTGGCTAGAATACAGCTGGTTCGAGACCCTAACGGGTCTGGAATTATGTTGTTAGACTCTAACAACCCTTTATATAAAGATTTGGTAGATGGGGCAGCTGAGTCTGGGTTTTCTGAAGAGTATTTAAGACAAGCGCTTGGGTATACAGAAACTCAAAACCCTGAACACGATATTGTTGTAGAGGTTACCAACAAAGCAGGGCATGTAGTCTGGTCTCAATCTACTTCTATGGCGAATAAGGATAAGGTCGTAGCACATGCGCGTAAACGATTCCCTGATACAGAAAAATATCCAAGTATAAAACCCGAGTCTAAAGAAGTTGCAGTAAACAAAAGAGTAGAAGCTAACCAAGCCGAAGATGTCAAAGTCAGAGATATGACCGACGAAGATGGTGAAGCTACTTTTGAAGATGATGTAACTAGTGAAGAACAAGAAGTACAAAACATTGCGGGTATGACTGTTGTAGAAGGCACCGCAGAGCAAACTGTAGCTAAACCTTTAACCCAACAACAACAGAAAGGACGTACAGAAACTGAGGTACAGCAAGGGCAGTTAGACCAAAATCAAATGAAATTTGAGGTTAAACAGCCCGATGAAACTCAAGGTATGGACGATGAAAGAGCTAATCAAGTTCTAGATACTAGAGCAGAAAATGAAAAGTTCTTTTTAGGGTACAACAATGTAGAAGATACCCCCGGTGTAAGAGGGGTATTAGACCAACTAAGCTATCAGTTTTTAAACGCGTACAAACGTGCCGCTAGAAGCAACCCAAATGTACGTATTACTCCTAGACAAAACCCAGATGGCACTTGGGGTATGGTGTCTGAACCTAAAGATGCTTTACCTGGCAATAACCCACCAATAGACGCGGGAAGGATTCAAGCAGTTATGATGGAATCCGCAGGACAATCTCCCGCAGTAAAAAATAAAACCCCAGGGTGGTCTGTGGAAGATGCTTCTGGGACAGTCCGTAATGTATATATGGGTAACCTAGTTAATCTAGGTATATCTATGAATCAAATGAATGAAGGTGCCCCGTTTACTAGAGACAGCGGCAGGATTGCAGATGGTTTTAATAAAGCCATTGAGGCATTGGGCCAAATTGGGTCGACTCTTTTATATAATGGTATCCCCGCTACAAATTTCTTGAATGAGAATATAGGAACTTTATATGAAGGGGCAAATATGCTGGATGCTCCTATATATGAGTCAGGCGGGGCACCTGTAACACTACGTCAAGCGCAAGAAGGCAGGTCTGAAATACAAAACCCTACAGACCCAACTGATGCACAGTTACAACAAGAGCTAAATCAATTAGAGGCTAAACATCAGCGTGAAATAGAAGTTGCATTTGAAGAGTTTTATGCAAACCCCAACAGAGACCCTAATACTAAATTCTACCCACCAGATGTTTTAGATCCAACAGAAGTGGATAGAAAAAGAGCCTTAGAGCGCCAGTTAAATAAGGGGCTAGAGGACCCGAGTGATTTTGTTGATACAACGGATCCAGCTAAAGGTATAGAAGGAGACTTCCAGCAGACTAGTTTAGATCTAGACAATGACCCTAATGCCATACCTTTGAGTAGGATTGAACTAGAAGCACAAGCTACTGTTACAGATCCTTTTTCTCGTAAAGTTCTAAAACCTTTAAAACCTACCCAAGTAGAGATAGGACAAGATTGGAACAATATTATTGGTGGATTAAAGCCTCAATTAACTAAGATACTTACAGAGCAGTTTAAGTATGGGCGTAATTTAAAAATACATACTGCAGAAAGCCTGCTAAAAAATGGACTCAACATAGATAAGACTATTTCAATAGGTGATGCTGAAGTATCTGTTAATGATGTTGTAAAAGCTCAAGTGCAAGACATGATAAACAATCGAAAGCTTGGTAGGTACATAAGTTTTGCAGATACGGATGTCATAGTTATTAATGTTCCTGAGAATGCTACTCAAGAACAGCTTACAAAAGCAGTTTTAACTTTAGGTCATGAACTAGGACACGTACTCTTTAATAATGAACTCAATGCTTCTTTAGACAAAAAAGCTGTTAAAGACAGGCTTATGAAAGCTTTTGAAGCTGATAAAAAACGACTAGCAGAGGCTGGAGGCACTAATGTTTATGAGAACAATGAAGCAGGCTTTGAAGAGTGGTTCTCAGATCAGATGGGTACTTGGCTATTAAATGAATCTAAAAAGCCCACAAATGCAGTAGAAAGTTTCTTTAAACGTCTTGCAGACAAACTTAGAGCAGTCTTTAAAGGTCTTAGCCAAGTTATGCAGGCTAGGTTTAGGCAGAATCCAGATTTTACTGAGTATGTTACTGATACAGTTAAAGCCTATAAAGATGGGCTTCTTACTAATGATCTCACTTATGAGAATAAAGTAACGATACGAGATATGGTAGATGAAGCAGCCAAAGGCCTTAAAAACTTTATGCCTAAAAAAGCTGTGCAACAAATTAAACGTAAAGTTATAGATGCTTTAGAAGTTAAAGAAGAATTAATGCCCAATGATAAAAGGCATTGGTCTGTAGCTTATTTCCTACAGCCCGCGCATAACTACTTGAAACAATTTAGTCCAGAACTAGCAGCTGTTTTTTATTCTCCTTCTCAAACAGAAGACAAGCCAGGGCATTTGAATGCACGTGTGCTTTTGACTTATCAAAGGCTTAATGAACTTTGGAGTATTGCCCCTACTAAACAAACCATGTTTGGGAAGACTGTACCCGACCTAGATGCTTTTGAAACGATATTGCAAGAGGCTGAACAAGATGTAGATATCAGTACATTATCACCAGATGCTCAAAAAGTACGTAGGTTCTTAGATAATTTCTATGAAACTTATGTACGAGGTATTGATGAGACAGTATTTAAACGTGAGAATTTCTATCCTCGTATTCTTGCTATAGCTGAGCTACAAGCTAGTAAAGACATGCAAGCGCAGTTAGTTGCTCTACTGACTGAGTTTAATCCAGAAGGCCCTGGAGAAGGTAAAAGCTTTGCAAAAATTGTAGAAACACTTATTAGTGAACAAGAAGATAACCCAGATAATGTTAAAAACGATGTAGCCGATGTAGCTATTGGTATGACTGAAGAAAGAGCAGAGTTTTTTAAGAAAATACCAAACGAACGTTTACGTCAAATTGGGGCTTTAGAGTCCGCAAATACTTCTATACGTAAGTATGTAGAAGACATGACAAAGAAACTTGACTACAAAGAGAAGTCTCAAACAGTTCTTACTAGGGCAGACAAAAATAATATAGCTAAACAAAGCGTAGGCTTAAGGGAAGCTTTTGAGAGTAAAAAAGTAGGAGATTTAGTTGATGGGTGGAGAGCAACAGAAGTTATGTTGTTACGTATACCAGATGAAAAGAATAGAGGCGCAGCTAGAGATGCAGTAAAAGCTATGTTGGGTAAAACAGGCTTAAATATGTCACCCGCAATGCGTCAGATAAATAGTGCTTTGTTAGCAGTTAACATAGTTACTTATTTAACTTTTGCTACTTTAGCTTCTCTACCAGATTTAGCGGGTCCTGTACTTAGATCTAAAGATTTGTCTATTGAGAACCTTAGAACTGGAGTTAAACAGATAGGTAAATACTTTACTGATACTAAAGAAGCTCAACAATTTGCCAGGGACGTAGGGGTAATAAGCTTTGATTCTATCAATACTAGTGTTATGCAGGCTAATGAGCTTGGGTTTATGACACCTAAAGCACAGCATTATTCAGATTTATTCTTTAGAGCGATAGGGTTGGAGTGGTATACAAACTTTACTAGGACTTTTGCTGCAGGTATGGGGGAACAGTTCTTAATACGTAAAGCAGCTGATGGTTCAGCTAGAGCTACTCGACACCTTAAAGAGCTGGGGGTCTCTAGGGCAGATATAGAACATTGGGTAAAGAATGGGCGTAGTTTTGATTCTCCACAAGGGGCACGTGTACGACAAGCTTTAGGTAGATTTGTAGAAGAATCTATTGTTAGACCCAATGCAGCTGAAAGACCTGTTTGGGCATCTAATCCATACACTGCATTAGTATGGCAGCTTAAGTCTTTCTTTTATGCGTACGGTAAAAACATCGTAGGTGGAGCAATGCGTGAAAGTCAGAATAGATATTCTGAGGATGGAACTTTATCTAGCGCGTCTGTCCCACTTGTTTTAGGCGCTCTTACACTTCTACCTTTAACTATGGTGGGATTAGAAATGAGAGAGTGGCTTAAATATATAGGTAGAGGATTTGATGATAGTTCATTCCGTACTGATAATATGGATTGGGGTACGTACTCAGGCGAAATCATTGATAGGTCAGGAGTTTTAGGGCCGTTTGGCTTAATCTTACCTATGCTAGAAGCTGGTAGGTATGATAATTCTTTTATAACTCCAGCACTTGGACCTACAGCTGAAAGGCTAGAAGACCTTATAAAAGGTAATGCTAAGCTAGTCGATTATATGCCTGGACTCGCAGCAATTAGGTAATATGGTATATAATATTTTGAGGTAATAATTATGGCTTATGCATCGACAATAAAATTAGTAGTAGGAGATACACTTCCTGAACTTAACTTTACGTTAAAAGACAGCAATACTGCTGCGTCTGGGAAGACGTTAGATCCTGAAGATTCGACCACGTGGGCACCCATAGATGTAACCGGTGGTACTGTAAAACTAAGAATTCGTGAGGTCGGAGAGACCACAGTACTTTCAACTATTACAATGACTCTTACCACTCCATCATCTGGAGAGTGTAAGACGATATTCCCTTCGGGTACTTGGACAGCGTCTGGTACGTATGAGGGAGAAGTTGAATTCACCTAATCTAATGGGGG
>Ga0315316_10003028_pt1 | contig 12172 bp, 7 predicted proteins | sample M160m3416metaG_FD_203702 | JGI IMG/M metagenome (GOLD analysis project Ga0315316, IMG submission 203702) | Ammonia-oxidizing marine archaeal communities from Monterey Bay, California, United States - M1 60m 3416 | ecosystem: Environmental > Aquatic > Marine > Intertidal zone | place: USA...
GTTGATCACCGGCCAGGGGTGTGATCCGCCCAGCCCCGCATTTCTCCCACCTGGGCCTCGGGGCCCTGGAGCGAAAGGGTGCTCCTTCCTGGCTGGGGCCAGTTCTCCCGGCTATTCGACCACCTCAATGTCGTCAATGGTCAGTCCGCTGAAGTCATCCGCGCTGCCGTCGCTCACGAAATTCCACTCGATGATCACATTCTCGCCCATGGCCTCCGCCGGGACGGGAACCTCAAGGGTGGTGTAGTCGACATCAAATTCTGTCATGTCGAGGGCCGTTTCCGGGCCCAGTTGCAGGAGGTCGGCAGCACGCAGGAAGCGCACCACCGCGGAGTCGCCAAATCCGTCGGCGTCGCGGAAGGCCTTGAAGGTTAATTCCGCGCTGGCCACACCGCTCAGGTCGAAGGCGGGGGACCGCAGGGAAATGTCGGAGTCCGGACCGAAGTCGCCGAGATTGGTGGACCACGCAGTGGCGGAGTCGTCGGCGCCGGAGAGGGGTCCGGTGGAACCGGAGGGGGATCCGAGTTCCCACCGGGTGCTTCCGATGGCATCATTCACGACGGTGGTCCAGCCCTCGGCCCCCGACTCAAGGTCGTCCGTGAAGAGGGTCACGGGCGGGGCCGGAAAACTTTCAACCACAAACAGCCGCGTCAGGTCAGCGGGCATGGGGATGGTCAGAATATTCTCTGGCGGGGTGGCCGCGATGTCGGAATGTCCGTCGAAGATGGGCCAGTTGATGGGCTCGGCGGCGGAAGGATCCGCCTCGCTCCGCAAGTTGTAGAGTGTTCCGGTTTCGCTATCCCACTTGATCTGGAGTTCGTCGCTCTCCGCCAGGTGAGTGACCTCAATCTGGAACTTGCTCTTGGCCCCGAACTCGATGTGGAACTGGATGTTGTAGTGGCGCCCGCCCGCTCCGGAGGCGTGTTGTTGGCCGTTGCTGACCACGTCGTCGACACTGGCGACGTGATTTGGACCCACCGTGTTCTGGTAGAACATCCCGGCCCCGCCCCCGCCGCCGAAGGGAATCACCCCGCCGGCGCTGTCGTCGCCGCCGTCTCGTTGCTGGAGCACCGCCATGTGATAGGTGTTGCCGCTCGCCGTATCGAAGGTGTCGGTTCCCTCCTGCAGCGAGAACTCTTCTTCAAAGACGTCGTCGCGGGTGGGTTCACGCGTCTCGCCGATTCCGATGATGCTGTAGACCGCGCCAACCCGCTCGAGGAGGAGAGGGGTGACATGGGCGCCCTGTGACCGGCCCGGCCCGACGCCGTAGGTCCAGCTCACGACCATTCCGGTCGAGGGCCCTTCGGGCGGAGCCTCGATGGGCGTTGTGAAGGAAGCAATGCCCGACCATCCATCGGGCGTGCCGACGGTGTCGATAGGATCCTTTCCATGGATGACGAGGGCAGCGGGGGCAACGCCCGAGCAGGCGAGAAGCATGAGCAGGGTGACGAATGCGGATGAAAGGAGCTGGTTGGGTCTCATGATCGGAGCGGGTCGTGGGGCGAATCCTGCGGGCGAGGAGATCCAGCAGCGGAAGCCGAGACCTCTATTTGTGCATCCTGTCAACTTGGTTCCGCGGGGTCAACCTGGAAGCGGGACTCATCAGCACAGCAATTTTGATCTCATGGATCTTCTGATCATTGGCATATCTACAGCATTCCGAAGGGGGGGGTCAGAGCGCTTCCCGCAGGTGGAACTCGCTCTTCCCTTCCATCACTTCAATGGTGGTGCTCACCTCAAGACCGGAGAATTTCTGCTCCACATCCGAGCACGGCCAGTGGATACGCAATTCAACCGGTCTTGCGGAAGCGGGAATTCCGAAGTGCAGTGAGTCGTGGGGTGAACCACCAAAGCTGCTTAGCGAGCCCGCACCGCGATGGAGCGTCTGCCGTTGTCCGTCGGGGAACTTGATTGTCAGTGCAGCTCGCACGCCGAACCCAGACCGATTGCTCTGCGTTCCCCGGCACCTTACGTTGAGGAAGCCATTCCCGGTTCCGGGATTCAGGAAGAGGGCATTGTGAAACTTGTCGCCCGGAAAGAACCCGCCGAGTTGGTGGTAAAGATCGAGGTCTCCATCGCGATCGAAATCGGCAAAAGCGATACCGTGTCCCTTCTGCAGATGTCCCAGGCGCGCGGCATAGGTTACGTTTTCGAATCGTTGGCCGGCGAGGTTTTTCAGGAGGACATTGGGGGTCAGGGTTTCGAAATTGGAGTCGCCGGTGGCAAGGTAGAGATCGAGCCAGCCGTCGTTGTCGATGTCCCCGAAGTTTGCGCCCATGGGAAGATAGGGATGGTCAAGGCCGGCCTCCCTGGCGATGTCGGTGAAGGTGCCGTCGCCGTTGTTGCGATAGAGGTGTGGAATCCGGGCGGCATGGGGCGCTCCGCGCGCATCGCGCATGAAATGCTTCAGCTGGGCCTCGTACGCACCGACAAAGAGATCGAGCCAACCGTCGTTGTTGAAGTCGAAGAACCAGGGCGCGAAATCATATTCATTGAGTCCGGCCACGTCGAGTTGCGGAGCGACGTCGGTGAAGCTGCCATCGGCGTTGTTCCGGTAGAGCCGGTTTTTCCCGACATTGGACACGAAAATATCGAAGTCGTTGTCGTTGTCGTAATCGCCCATGGTGACGCCCTTGCAAAACCGATCGTTTTGGACTCCCGCCGTGGCAGCGATGTCGGTGAATGTCCCATCGCCGTTGTTCTGAAACAACTGGGAGGGAAAGTCGCCCACCGAATCCTTGGAGCGGAGTTCCTTTGCCGATTCATTGCCGACAAAGAGATCCAGGTCGCCGTCATTGTCCAGGTCTCCCCAGGCCGCGGTCTGGGTGGGGTAGGCCGGATCGGCCAGCCCGGCTGCGGCAGTCACATCGGTGAATCGCACCTTTCCTCCGCCAGGACTGGTGTCATTTCGCAGCAGGGAGTTTCGAATCGCACCCTGGGTTCCCAGCCACGCGCCCCGGAGAACGAGCAAATCGGCGTCCCCATCGTTATCGTAGTCGGCGGCCACGCAATTGAATCCTCCAAGTTGCTGCCGAACTCCAGATTCGTCGGTTGCATCGCGAAATCGCATGCCCTTTTCGCTCAAATAAAGGTGCAACGATCCGCGCGGGTCAGAAGTGGAGGTCAGGATATCGAACCACCCGTCCTTGTTGAAATCCTCGACCACTACTCCGCCACAAAGGTCGAAGGTGTCGACTCCCAGCTTGGGGGCGACATCGACAAATGGGGCGATGTCACTTCCCGCTTCGCCCGGTTCGAAATGCACCGGTGGAATGCGGAACGGCTCGGGGACCGCATCGGGGTAGTCGCCGGTTGCCATGGCCGCCAGATTCAAAAGCCACTGCACCATTTCATCCTCCGGAACCGATTTCAGGATCTCGAGCAAATCGGCGGTGGCTGCTCTGGCTGGCGCGGCCACTTCGTGCAACCCTCCGTCCGCCAGGGGAAAAATGCAGCATTGCGCATTGTGGCGCTGCACGCAGTTCTCGATCTCGGCCTCACGCAAGGAAATCATGGCACGGGCTCTTCGCAATTGGATCTTCGCTTGGGGCGAGGGCGCTTCCCCGTGTTGGAATGCCGCATCGATGGCTCGGCGCGCCGCTTTACCCTCCCCGAGCCGCAGGTGATGAAACGCCAACTGGGCGAGGGACCTGCTCCGTTCTTCCGGGGAGAGGCTCGCCTGTTGAAGGGCAAGGTTCAGCTCCGTGATCTGCCGGCGGCCAAAGTACCGGTTCGTCGAGTCCTCGAGAGCTTGAGCGTGGCGTAGAAACTCCTCTTCGAGGCCAGAGGACTCCGGCTCTGCAATCTCGGCCGCAGGCTTTTCCTCCCGCGAGCATCCGGAGAAAAGAGCCAGGATCACCGCGAGACCCAACGTGAAGGATACTCGCGATCTCAACTGCATGGGTCCCCACTTTATTTCCGAACGGCGCTTGCTGTATAGTGCAATCAGCGGAATGTCGGAGTATTGGCTCGGATTCCAATTCGAGAATCGGTATTCCTGCCAACGAATGAAGGTCCGGAGGACAACAGTTTGCGTTCTCACAAGGCTCCTCCTCCCCATCGCGCTGCTCCTAACCACAGGGTGCAAGCGCGCTCAGAAGGCGCAAGAGACGGGGATCAGCGAGCAGGGAGGTGCTACCGCTTCGATTCCATTGACCAAGCGAGCGGAGCAAACCGTGCGCCTCCTCGACCCCACAGAAGGAGGCTGGGATACCGAGGTGTTCGCCGAACAGGCCGAACCCCAACTCGAGCGTCTCGCGACGCTGCTCGCCGGGGACTCCAGCGCCTGGCAAGACCTCTCGCAAATCGCGACGGAGGATATTCGGGCCGGATCCCTTCGTCACGATCATGGGGAGACGGGTTTCGACTCCGCCAGCATTCGGGTGGTGCGTGACGGTGACGGCGCGAGCCGGTCGCAAGCGCTCTCCCAATACGGCCTTGCGTCCTTTGAAGAGTCCCTCAAGGCCCTGCGAGACGAACTACGTCTTGGCAACGACGACTCACGGGTCGACGTTTCGTTAAAACTGACGGCGGCCAACATTCTTGCAGATGGCTCGGTCCGCACGACGATTCATTTCAAAGCCAAGACCCGCTCCGCATCGGGACGCGACCAGATTCGAGCCCGCTGGAATTGCGATTGGCGGTGGCCGGATGATTCCACTCCGCCACTCATCCAAAGTATCCGAGCGCGCGGATTCGAGTCGGTTCAGGGCAAGCATGCCGAGCCATGGTTCTCGGACTGTACGCAGGCAGCCTTCGGGGAAAATACGTCTTTCGCAAGCGAGCTGGGCCTCGGAATGCACCATTGGCTCCAACGCGTGGGCCGGGTCAATGGCATGCTTTACTTTCAGCGTCACGGAATCGCGGTGGGTGATGCCAATGGCGATGGTCTGGATGACGTTTACCTTTGCCAGTCGGCGGGATTGCCTAACAAGTTGTTCCTTCATCAGCCGGACGGTACGGCGCAGGATGCCTCCGCCGAATTCGGCGTCGATTGGCTCGACAACACGGCAAGCGCGCTTTTTGTCGATTTGGACAACGACGGGGATCAGGATCTTGTCCTGGCGACCTTCGAAGGAACCCAGGTGCTGGAGAATAACACGGGAAAGGGATTTCGTCCCGTGGCGAAGCTCGCTTCGGCGGACTACGATCTGCATGCCCTGTCGGCCGCGGACTACGATGGCGACGGGGATCTCGATCTCTATGTCACAGTGGATTTTGCCCTGAGTCCGAAGCGCCCCTTTCTCTATCACGATGCCAACGACGGCGGGCGCAATCAGCTCTTCCGCAATGACGGCGCGTGGAGATTCGTCGATGCGACCGAGCAGGCCGGACTTGGAGTGAACAATGCGCGGCACAGCCTGGCGGCGGCCTGGGAGGATTACGACAACGACGGAGACCAGGATCTCTACGTCGCAAACGACTACGGAAAGAACTGTCTCTACCGGAATGACGGCGGCAGGTTTTCACAGGTCGCGGAGAGAGCCGGGGCGGTCGATTACGGCTCCGGCATGTCGGTCAGCTGGGCCGACTATGACCGGGACGGATGGATGGATCTTTACGTGGGCAACATGTTCTCCTCCGCGGGCAGCCGCATCACGTCCCAGGAGAACTTCCTGGCGAAAAGCGGGCAGCCGGTCCGGTCGCTCTATCGCCGCTTTGTTCGCGGCAACAGCTGTTTTCGGAACGGGGGAGACGGCACCTTTGCCGAATCAAGCGAAGAGAGCGGAGCGATGGTGGCGGGTTGGGCATGGAGTTCCGTTTTCACGGACCTCGACAACGATGGCTGGGAAGATCTCTTTGTTGCCAACGGTTACATCACGACCCCGGACACCGGCGACTTGTGAAGTTTTTTCTGGCGGCAGGTCGGGTCGTCAGGAGGGGGAGTTTCGCTGGGAGGAGGGCTCAGTAGCGCAGCGGAGTCCTTTCTCGATGTGGTCAAGCAGGGCCGCAGTTTCAGTGCGCGCGAACCGCATCATTGTTTTCTCAATTTGCGGGACGGATCGTTTTGCGATGTCTCGGCGGTTTCCGGGCTGGATCTACCCGACGACGGCCGCGGCGTTGCGCGGGTCGACTGGGATCGTGACGGGGACATCGATTTCCTCGTCTCCAACCGTTCGGCGCCACGGTTGCGGTTTTTCCGAAATGACCTCCCAGGGAGGAACGGCTTCATCGCCATCCGGCTCGAGGGAACGGCCGGCAATCGCGATGCGATCGGGGCCCGGGTCAACGTCCACCTGGGCGGTGAGAAGGATTTCCCCCTCGCCAGGACCCTTCGCGCCGGAGACGGGTTCCTTTCCCAATCGTCCAAGTGGCTTCACTTCGGGCTGGGTGCCCACCGCGGTCCGGTGACGGTGGAAGTGCGCTGGCCGAACGGATCCAGGGAGAGCTTTCCCGATCTTGGCGGCAACGCGTTCTATCGGCTCCGGGAGAGAAGTGGGACTGCCGAGGTCGTCGAGGTTGAGCGGGCCAGGCCCGCGAAACCCCTCTCGCCCGGTCCGGTCGTCGTGCCCGCTTCTTCCGGCTCTGCCAGGACTGTTTGTCTGAGCCGGATTCCGCTGCCCGCCATCGATTCCCTGCCGCTCGACACCGGCAAGCCGCTGCTTGTGACGCTATGGGCGAGCTGGTGTGCGCCCTGTGTAACCGAACTGAAGGAATTGGCAGAGAGGGAGGCCGAACTACGGGCCAAGGGTTGTGACGTGATCGCCATTTCGGTCGACCCCATCACTCCGGGCGGGGACGAGGCGGCCGCCCAGCGGATCTTGCGCAAAATCGATTTCCCCTTTCGAAGGGGCTCCGCCAGCGAGGCAAGCATCGAAAAACTGCAGATGGTTCACGATCTCCAGTTCGATATTTTCACTGAACTCCCTTTGCCTGCGAGTTTCCTGCTCGATCAGGACGGGAATCTGGCGGTTTTCTACCGGGGCCGGATCGAGGTTGCGACCCTCCTCCGCGATCTCGGGGAGCTGAGCGCCGGCGATGCCAAGCGCCGAAAATCCACTCAGCTCTTCGGCGGGCAGTGGTTCGCGCCGCCGCGCCGCCTGCACTTTTTCCCGATCGGGTTGAAATTGTTGCAGCGTGGCTATGATCGGGAAGGGATCGCCTACTATGAGCGTCACAAGTCATCTTTTGCCGGACTTCCGCAGTTCCAGAGGATGCTCGTTTTGCTCGGAGATGCCGTCAACCGCCTGGGCGACGGGAAGCGCGCTTTGATTGCTTACGAGGAGGCGATTGGCCGCTCGGCCGGCAAGGACAGCGCCGCCCTGCGGGGCGCGGCCTGGGTTCTGGCAGCCGATCCGAACTCGTCTCTTCGCGACGGCCACCGCGCAGTGGCCTATGCAGAGTCCGCCAGAAAACAGACGGGAGGAAAGGATGCGGCGGCCCTGGATGCCCTCGCCGCTGCATACGCCGAAATGGGAGATTTTTCTGCGGCAATCTCGAATGTAGAGGCCGCGCTCACGCTGCTGGGAGACAGAGGCGAGGCGCCTCGGGTGGAAAGTGTCAAGGCTCGCCGCAACCTCTATCTGAAGAAAAGGGCATTTCGCCGAGCCCCTCACGATGGCCACCTCGAATGAGGGGGTTCGCCGGGGGGATTTCCAGATTTCATGGATCGAGTGATCAGCTCCGTGCTTTACAGGGCGCAGGCGATTCCTCAGCGTGGCGGTTGAACCAACCCGTTTCGCCTCCATGAATCTGATTACCCGCCGCTCTGTCACCGCCCTGCTGCCGCTTTCTCTCCTCGCCGCCCTGGGCGTGGCAGGGAGTGCACCCGAGGCCTCGAAAACCGTCGCCAATGACAGCAAGAAGGAGGGGGCGTCGCTCAAGGCGCTGCTGATCACCGGTGGATGTTGCCACGACTACAACCAGCAGAAGGTCATCATTCCCGGGGGCATCAGTCAGCGTGCCAAGGTGGACTGGACCATCGTCCACGAGGGGGGAACGTCCCGGGATCACAAGGTCAGCATCTATTCCAAGGAGGACTGGACCAGGGGATACGACGTGATCGTGCACAACGAGTGCTTTGGTGGGGTGAAGGACGATGCTTTCGTGGAGGCTCTTGCCAAGGCGCACGAGACCACTCCGGCCGTGGTGCTGCATTGCAGTATGCACAGTTACCGCGCGGCTCCAAAGGGGGCGGACGAGTGGCGCAGGTTCCTCGGGGTGACCTCGCGCAATCACGGGCGTCACGCCCCCATCAAGATGAAGAACCTCAAGCCCGATCATCCGGTCATGAAGGGCTTTCCCGCGGAGTGGACCACGCCCAAGGGCGAACTCTACCGGATTGAAAAGGTCTGGGAGACCGCCACCCCGCTGGTGGAGGGAACCTCCGGTCCAAAGGAGAATCACATCTGTGTATGGGTCAACGAATACGGGAAGAAGAAAAGCCGCGTGTTCGGGACCACCATCGGCCATCACAATGAGACCATGCTGGAGCCCACCTATCTTGACCTTGTGACCCGCGGGTTGCTGTGGGCTACGGGGAAGCTGGGTGACGATGGCAAGCCGCTCCCGGGTTACGGGGTGAAGAACTGAACCGGACAGGGAAGAAGGAGACGCTCTCCGCAGGTCGGAATTGGAGGTCTGGCGAGAGAGAGGTGGACAGAGGAAGGAGAGTCTGGTTTGTTGCGGAACTGCTGAACGGTGTCGCTGCCCCTGGCGGTTGAAGCGAACGCCGGATAGTCGCCCCCCACAAAGACCATGAGAATGACGTCCCTTTTCCCGCTGGCTGGCTTCGCGCTGGGCGTGAGCTTGCTTGTCGCCCAGGAGGAAAGGCCCGGGGGAGAGCCCCCGCTTCCTGATCCCGTTCCGGTTCAGGTCGAGGTGGAAGTGCAGGGAGAGGGTCAGATTGAGATCGAGGTGGAAGTGCAGGGGGAGGGTCAGATTGAGATCGAGGTGGAAGTGCAGGGGGAGGGTCAGCTTGAGGGGAAACCCGGACTGAGGATTGAAATTCCCGCCCCACCGGCGGGTGGACCCAGAGCCCCCGGGTTTCTCGGGGTGAGTGCTGGTGAGCTGCCGGCCGCCCTCGCCGATCAACTCAAGCTGGACCATGGCGTGCGCCTGACGGAAGTGAATGCCGACAGCCCGGCGGGCAAGGCCGGCCTTGAAGTCGACGACATCATTCTCGGGGTGAACGGCAAGCAGGTGGGGAACATGCTGCAATTGCGTGACGCGATTACGGCTCACAAGCAGGGCGACGAAGTCACGCTCAAGCTGATCCAGAAAGGTAAGCAGGTGGAGAAGAAGGTCACCCTCGCAGCTCGTCCTGCTCTTCCGCAGATCGTGCTGCCAGCGGGGGTCTTCCAGGGTGGGGGCATCCAGATCGTCCCCAACGGGATCCAGCGGTTACAGCGTTTTGGCCTTGGAGAAAACGGTTTCAAGATGCGTGACAATGATGGCTCGGTGGAAGTGAGCGGAGAGGTGGAAGATCGCGAAGTCACGGTCTGGGACCTGTCCAACAAGATTATCTACGAGGGTCCCTGGGTCACCCCCCAGGACAAGGCCGCGCCTCCCCAGAAGATGCGCAGGCGCATTGAGCGGGTGGAAAAGACGTTCGCTCTCCGCCTTCAGCGTCAGCCCTTTGCCCTCCCTCAACGGGTGCCTAATCCGGCCCCGCGTCCCCAGGTCCGTCCCAAGGTTGAAGAGGATCCCAGGCCCAAGGAGAAGGACGGGGAGCCTGAGGAGTAGACATTGAGCTCGATGTTCACTGCGTCCGAATTCGTTTTTCAAGGGCAGACAGGGTTCCGGGCGAGAAACCTTGTGACGGGATCTGCGGTCGCCCCTGAACCGGGGGAGGAGACTCTCTAATCACCCCAAGAGGTGGCAGGGAAGAGCAAGATTGGCAAGCGGTCTGGCATTGGATAGACCAATCGCAAGGGCCACCTGACTAACCGGATTTTCCATGCGCTACGCCATCTTCTCAGACGTTCACGCCAACAGGCAGGCGTGGGAGGCCGTGCGGGAGGATATTATCAAACAGGAGGCTGACACCCTTGTGTGCCTGGGGGATGTGGTGGGCTATGGCCCGAGGCCTCTCGAAGTGCTGGCCGCGCTACGCGCGGTCACGGCCAACTTCGTTCTGGGAAACCACGATGCCGCTGCCTGCGGGCGTCTCGATCCGGCCATTTTCAACGAGCGGGCGCGCACCGTGATTGAGTGGACCCGCCAGCAACTTGATGAGGAAGCCCTGCAGTTTCTCATGCAGGTTCCGCTCCAGATGGACGGGCAGGATTTGTGTTTCGTGCACGCCGAGATCGTGGAACCAGGTGAGTTCGGTTACGTCGAAGGGATCTCTGCGGCTGAAGTGAACCTGAAGGCAATGACGGGTTCACTGGGATTCATCGGCCACACCCACCTGCCTCTCGCTTACACCATGCCGGTGCGGGGCGGTCCGGTGAAGCAACTGCCTCCACACGATTTCCCGGTGGAGCGCGGACAGCGATATATCATCAACGTGGGCTCGGTGGGTGAACCCCGGACCACGGATGTGCGGGCCAGCTATGTCATCTACGATGATGTGGCGGGCACGGTTTCCTACCGCAGGGTGGCCTTCGATGTGGAGGCCTACAAGGCGGACCTGGCCGAGAGCGATCTCGATATCCTGCCTTATTTCGTGCAGGTGGTTGATGCCGGCAAGGTGGCGGGTGCGCCTCAGCCTGCGGCCGCGCCCCAGCTGGCTCTGGCCCAGCTTCCCAAGGTGGCCGAGGGGGTGGCCGGTGGTCACGGCCGCCTGGTGGTGGGAAGGCCTAACCCGGGAGCCCGCCCGCCCGGGGTTGCCCCGATAACGGTCTCGCGTTCACGTTCCAGTACGCCCTGGGTGATTGGAATCGCAGCCCTGGTGACCATCCTGCTCGTTGTCATTGCGATCGCGGTGATGCAGGATGGCCCTGGCAAGGCCGTCATATCCGGAGAAGCGAGGACCACCGAGAACGAGAAGGGGCGTCGCAGCCCGGGCTCGCCCGGAGCAGCTGACCAGGCTGAGGCCGGGGGCCCCATTCGCGACCTGGTGGTTCGGCGGTTCGGGAAAAATTTCCAGAGCCTGGCCGAACTGCGTAGCGCAGGGGGCGAAGAGCATACCGAGGAAAAGGTTGGCGACGGCATGCTCAATCTCGTGCATGGAGGACAGGAAGCCTGCGGACTGGTATGGGAGGGCTACCTGCGGGTTCCTGAGAAGGGCTTTTATGAATTCACGCTCCAAGCCTCCTCCGGTGCGGCCCTTGTGATCTACGAAGAGGAGCAGGTGCTCTCCGAGTCCGGGGCTCTTGCCTCGGCACGCGTCCTTTTGCGTCGTGGACATGCGCCTGTCCGGGTGGAGTACTTCCAGCGGGAGGGAGAGTCCGGGCCTGCCCTGACCCTTCACTGGTCCGGTCCAGGGCTGGATGGAAAGCTCTCGCTGGTGAGAAGGGGTGTCAGCAAGGGCGTGGCGATTGCCAGGAACGATTCTCTGGCACCAGACCCGGTTGAGCCTGAGCCCGCCCCTGAGCCGGTGGCGGGGCGGGAAGCGCCGGAGCAGATCTCACAGGGGCTGTTCGCTTACTGGTCCTTTAACCGGCGGGAGCCCAAGGCGAATTCGCGATTCACCAGGACCAGTCGCGGAGTTGAGGAGAAGCTTATCATGAAAGGCCAGCCCCTGCGCTACCGCCGACCGGCCGCTGATCCCGGGAGTCGCGGGTGGACCAGATCCGGGTTCGATGATTCGGTCGATTGGCTCGATGGGAAAAACGGGGTTGGCTACGAGGACGACCCCGGCGATTTCAAGGACCTTCTCCACACCAGGATCGAAACAGCCAAGGGGAAGCATCCGCACAGTCTCTACCTGCGGATCCCGTTCGAGGTGAAGAACCCCGACGACTATCAGGGGCTGGCACTCTTCATGCAGTACGACGATGGATTCGAGGTCTCCCTGAATGGATCAGTGGTGGGCAGCCGGAACGCACCCTTTCCCCTCTTATGGAACTCCGGGGCCGAAAAGAAGAGGAACGACGGGGCCGCCGTCAAGCCCGAGGCCGTGAAGCTCGGTACCCGCCGGATCCAGTCGCTGGTCCCGGGCACCAACGTGCTGGCCGTCCATGCCCTCAATGACGGGGAGAAGAGCAAACCCAATGCAACAAATACCGGCTGCACCAGCAGTGACATGCTGATCCTGGCTGAACTCGTTGGCCTGCGGAAAGATGGT
>Ga0315316_10003034_pt1 | contig 12157 bp, 10 predicted proteins | sample M160m3416metaG_FD_203702 | JGI IMG/M metagenome (GOLD analysis project Ga0315316, IMG submission 203702) | Ammonia-oxidizing marine archaeal communities from Monterey Bay, California, United States - M1 60m 3416 | ecosystem: Environmental > Aquatic > Marine > Intertidal zone | place: USA...
AATTGTTATAGGTACTAATATTAAAGTTTTCCCTGCAATTGCACCAGGTTTTAGCGTATGGAAAGTAAAAAATGCTGTCTATCCGATAATGGTCAAGGATGACAAAGGAGCAGCAGACGGTTTTTTGTTAAAGAACCTCACTAATGAAGCTATTGCGCGAGCAGACTTTTATGAACAGTTATTTGACTATTATTTGGAACCAATTAAGGTAAGTAGCTTAAATCAAACTGTATCTACTTTTGTGTATATGCCTCAAAATAGTATTGAAGCAATCCAAGAAAATTGGGATTTAGGTGAGTGGCAAACTGGATCAGCAAAGGAGACCTATAAATTTGCAAAAAAAGTCATGTCTCAATATGGCTTTAAGAGTACTGAACAGTTAAAAAGTGAACTAAAATTTTAGCTCATGTGAAATTCCAATATATTATTTTAGATATCAATTTTAGTAAATTATTTACCTTGTCGTTCATTGTTTATAATTAATTCGTTTTTCGTTTCTAATCTGTTAGGTTAAGGTAGTCTAAGTGTTACCTAATATTAAAAATAAAGGTATTAATTTTAATGACAAAGTCGTTAATAGAACTCATAGGAAACACGCCATTACTAAGGCTTGATGAAGTAAGCGAAGTTTCGGGGTGTGAGATCTATGGAAAAGCAGAGTTTTTAAACCCTGGTCAATCAGTAAAAGATAGAGCAGCACTCCAAATCGTTAGAAATGCGATTGATAGCGGTGAATTAAAAAAAGGAGCAACAATAGTAGAAGGGACTGCTGGTAACACGGGTATTGGGCTTGCACTAGTAGGCGCATACTTTGGTTTTAAGGTTGTGATTGTTATTCCTGATACTCAAAGCCAGGAGAAAAAAGATCAAATAAGGCTGTTAGGTGCGCATCTTATTGAGGTTCCAGCCGTGCCTTATAAGGACCCAAATAATTATGTGCGTTATTCAGAGCGCCTGGCAATAGAGTTAAAAAAATCTGAACCAAATGGCGCTATTTGGGCTAATCAATTTGATAATACCGCTAATAAGGACGCCCATTCTCTAACTACAGGTCCTGAAATTTGGGAGCAAACAGAGGGAACCGTTAATGGTTTTATTTGTTCAGTAGGGTCGGGTGGAACCTTAGCTGGAGTGAGCGAAGTATTGAAAAAAAAAGGTGTAAAGATTGGTTTGGCAGATCCAAACGGAGCCGCATTGTTCAACTATTACAAAAATGGGGAATTTAAGTCTGAGGGAGCATCAATAACTGAGGGAATAGGGCAGGGAAGAATAACAGCTAACCTTAAAGGATTTATTCCTGATTATCAGTATCAAATCTCTGACTCTGAAGCTTTGCCTTTAGTTTTTAATTTATTAAAGAATACAGGATTATGCTTGGGAGGCTCCTCTGCAATAAATATTGCTGGGGCGATGAAAATGGCAAAAGATATGGGTCCCGGTCACACAATAGTGACAATTCTGTGTGATTATGGCATGAGATACCAATCTAAGATGTGGAATCCAGAATTTTTAACGAGTAAAGGTTTGCCTACACCTGATTGGATGAATAATAATGTACAAGAATTTGTTGAGGTATTTAAGTAATATGAAATCTTTAAAAACATTCCTTATATGTTCATTATTTTTAACGGTCTTCGTTATGTCGGATAGCAGAGCATTTGCGCAGTCGATTGATGAGGAAACTGGACTACCAGATTATAATCGTTGGGATGTCATTGCGATAGAAATAGAAAATGATATTTCTGCAGGGGAATTATCATCTTCTCGGTTAGATGTCTCTCGGGATAGGTTATCTAAATGGAGAGCGTTATTTTCTAAAGTGAAGAATTCAAACGCTAAAAAAATCCAACGTATAAATGATCAGATAAGTGCGTTAGATCTTCAAAAGTTAGGTGATCAGAGCAATTCAGCTGAAGTTTTGAAAAGAAAAGATGCACTAGAGCAAGCTTTAACTGCTGCAATGTTGCCAGTAGTTCTCGCTAATGAAGCATTCTTGAGATCTAATGGGTTAATCGCTGAGCTCGATGATATTATTAGGTCAAGGCAAACTAATCAGATATTGGAATTAGGACCTTCACCTTTGAGTTTAGGAAATTGGAGCTCACTTATTAAAGAAGAGCTCTCCATCGTTAAAATACTAGCCTCAGAGGTGTCAGCTGGGTTTGCAAATACTGAAATTAGACCAAAGATATGGGATAAGTTACCAGCTACTCTAATTTTATCAATTATTGGTATTGTGATAATTTATAGCTCAGCTCGTTGGATGAGACGCATTACAGGCACCGTTTTAACATACTTTTCAGCTAATATTGCAATGGCACGAATAGTTGAGTTTTTTCTATCTTTAATTAAAATTATTTTACCAATTCTAGGGTTCTACCTCTTTGGAAATGCTGTTAAAAATTCATTCATTTTAGGGGTATTGGGCAATCAACTTGTTGGGTCGATAGTCTGTATGGCTATTACAATTTATGTGGCTAGATGGTTAGGTGAACGCCTCTTTAATTCCGATATAAGACTTGAACAATCTATCTCATATCTTCCTGAGAGCCAATTTAGATTTGCTATATTCACATCTACAATCCTAGGTTTCTTATATGCATTAGATATGATGGCACAAACGCTGGGTAGTTACGCTTACTTCTCGGAGAACTCAACTTCAGTTATTAGTTTCGTTATAGTCTCTATCGGTAGTTATTATCTTTTTAGACTTTTAACTGCTGTAAGCACTCATCTTAAGCACTCAAGGTCTAGTGATACCACCCTAGAGAATTCGTCGATAGCATTAATTTCCCTTGTATTAAGATTGGGTGTCGCAGTTACTTTGGTCTCCCCAATTTTAGCGCTAGTAGGTTACTCGTATGCTGGAGGTGTCATATTATTCTCTACACTTCTTACTTTTGGCGTTGGTGGATTTGTGTTAATCCTACAAAGGTTTTTAAGAGATATCTTTTCAGTACTAATCAGAAATTCTGATGAGGTAAGTGGTTTAATTCCTACTCTTCTGGGCTTGGGGGCGGCCATTGGTGCAATCCCATTCTTAGCCATTATTTGGGGCGCTCGTCCGTCAGATTTGTGGGAGTTATGGGGAGTTATCTCCAACGGTTTTCAGATGGGAGAGAGTCGTATAACTCCATCTGATTTTATTGCATTTATTGTAATTTTTGTTATTGGATACGTTATTACCAGAGCCATTCAGAACATGTTGAAAGAACAAGTTCTGCCTAAAACAAAGTTAGATGCCGGCGGACAGAATGCTGTTGTAGATGGGGTGGGTTACCTTGGTATTTTCTTGGCGGCTGTTATAGCAATTTCTACTGCTGGAATTGATTTATCTTCTCTGGCAATTGTTGCTGGTGCCCTCTCAGTTGGAATTGGGTTTGGTATGCAAACAATTGTTTCGAACTTTGTTTCTGGCATAATTCTTTTAGTGGAGAGGCCTATCAGTCAAGGTGATTGGATTGAAGTCAATGGCACTATGGGGGTTGTCAAAGATATTTCAGTAAGAGCTACTGTAATACAGACTTTTGATCGTAAAGATGTAATTGTTCCAAATTCAGATCTAATATCAGGCTCCGTTACTAACTGGACAAAAGGTAACCTTACAGGCAGAATTATTTTGTCAGTGGGTGTTGCTTATGGAACTGATACTCAAAGAGTGACACGGATTTTAGAAGAAGTTGCATTAGAGCATCCGTTAGTCAGTGATAAAAATCCACCCAGCGTTTATTTCTTAAACTTTGGTGCTGACGCGCTTGAATTCGAAATCAGAATTGTTCTTCAGGACGTCAATTTTTCTCTATCAGTTAAATCAGAAATCAATCATCGGATAGCTGAACGCTTTGCGGAAGAAGGTATTGAAATTCCTTTTGCGCAAAGAGATCTCTGGCTTCGTAATCCTGAGACACTACTAAATAATCATTCTAGCAGTAAGTCAAGCAAGGCAAATACACTTGAGAAACCACAAAAGAAAAGTAAAAGAAAATCTGATTTGCCTGACGCGGATGGTGGAGAATAATCAAGTATGACTAAACTTTTGTTCAGACAGGACGCTTATCAGGAAACTGCGACAGGATCACTCCTAGAGGTTAGTGCTGAAGGGGGGCTGATTTTTGATCAAACTATTTTCTATCCAATAGGAGGAGGGCAACCAAGTGACTTAGGAGTACTAAGCAATGAAGCTCAAACTTTAAAGGTTAGGGAGGTTCGAAAAGGAACCGATGATAAAGTTGTGGTTTATGTGGAAGAAGCAATTGATAAACTTAAGCTAGGAGAAACTTTTGAGCAAAAGTTAGATTGGCCCCTAAGATATGGACACATGAGGGTTCACACAGCGCTACACCTCCTGTCAGTCGTTATTCCTCTGGGAGTCACTGGTGGATCTATTGGGTCAGTTAAAGGTAGATTAGACTTTGAGATGCCTGAACCACTAGAAAATAAAGAGTTGATTGAGGATCAGCTAAACGACTTAATTATGCGTGATTTGAAAGTAACTGAGAGCTGGATTACGGATGAAGAGCTGGAGAGGAACCCTTCGTTAGTTAAAACAATGAGGGTTAAACCACCAACTGGGCGGGGACAAGTTAGACTGGTTCGAATTGGTACGGAAGCAGAGGAGATAGATTTACAACCCTGTGGTGGCACTCATGTTAAAAGTACTATCGAGATTGGTAGAATTAGATTGGGAAAAGTAGAGAATAAAGGTAAGTCAAACCGTCGAATTCATCTTCATCTAGAAAATTAAATAATCAAATATATAGAGAGTAAGGAAAAGCCTTGCATCACTTGTCTGGTTGAGGTTAAAGCTGAAATTGGAGCGGTGGCCGAGCGGTCGAAGGCGCACGCTTGGAAAGCGTGTGGGCAGGAGACTGTCCCGAGGGTTCGAATCCCTTCCGCTCCGCCAATAACTTAATTTAAGTTATTGATATAATTTTATTTTTCATCTCGCCACCTTAATTGATTTTACTTACAAAGCAAAACCTGATGCTTGATCTACTAAGTCAGTCGACACCGCCATATAATGGTGATGTAGCAGGTTTAGAAAAAGGTTGCTGCTTCGTATTCTTTCCAGTAGGCTCAAGCTGCCACTTTTGAAGTTAAGGACAATATAATTAAATCCATTTAATTATCCTAGCTTATTTATGACACTCTTAAAGGAATAAAAATGCATATTTTGGTTATAAATTTTACCGCTGAAACTACGCCTGAGCAGTTTGACGATTTAGTAAAAGAAGATGCTCCCGTCTTTGCAGCAATTGAAGGCTTAATCCATAAAAACTTCATATTTAACCATGAGGAAAAAACCTATGGCGGTGTCTATATGTTTGAAAGCAAAGCTGCAGTGAAAGCCTATATGGCAGGTGATGTTTTCAAGTCTGTAATGGAAAACCCTGAATGGACTGACCATTTAGTTCGGCACTACGAAGTTCATGCTGAAGCCTCTGATATTCAAAATATGATTAAACAGAGTAAGACTTAAGAAATTAGGGCTCATCAAAAGGCAGGGATATAAAATACCTTCTAAATAATTACCCTGCACTACTTTCAACGTACCAGAACGAATCTGGAGAAAATCTATGGAAATTTTAACTCAAAACTTATTTTCTATATTTTGGATTGGGGTGCTGATAGTGCTTATAGCTATGGTGCTTGGATGGAGACGAGTTCATAGGCCCGCGAAGATGAAGTACATCTGCTATCTACATACTTTTGGGTTTTTCTTAATGATCTGTAGTTTCTCTGCGGTCTCACGTTATTTTGGTTTTTATAATATATACTCAGATACTGCGATCAAAATTCTCTTCTTTATCTGTGGGAATGGAGCATTAATAGAATCTCGGAAACGCTTTCCACTGATGCATAAGAAAATCGCTGAACGAGTTAATCAACTCTTAATAGACGATCCAGAAAAAACCGAGCTGGCATTAAAAGACGCGGATAAAATTGGAATAGCCCAAGCCTTTGAGAAGCATAATATAGACTTTGATTATAAAAAATAAAATATGGAGGAAGGTAATATTTATGAAAAGACACCGGTCTTCACTATTGATAAGACGAAACAGGTTAAGTTATCTTATTTCTGTTAATATCGCTACTGCTCTTTGGTCTTCTAGAGAATTTTTTAGACCATTTGATCAACCCCCAATACTACTCAAAGCGTAGGAGTTAGAAATGCAGACGAACCAAAACCCAATCTGGTCCATGGTAGAGACCAAGCGCGAGGCCTTCATTGAACTTTCGGATCGTATCTTTGATATGCCCGAGATCGCGTACACCGAAACTCGTTCATGCGCCGAACACACACAAATGCTCAGAGCGGAGGGTTTCCGCGTAAAACAGAATGCTGCGGGTATTCCAACTGCCGTGATTGGCGAAGCGGGCAGAGGCGGACCTGTGATAGCAATATTGGGTGAGTATGATGCGCTTCCCGGACTTTCGCAGGAACCTGGACTGGCAGAGCCTAAGATGGTTGATACGTCGGGTTTTGGTCATGGCTGTGGCCACAATCTGCTTGGTTCTGCTGCTATGCTGGCTGCCACAGCAATTAAAGACTGGGTTGATGCGGAGGGAATTGAGGCGCGAGTTCGCTACTATGGCTGCCCTGCCGAAGAGGGCGGTGCCGCCAAGACGTATATGGTCCGCGAAGGTCTGTTCGATGATGTCGACCTTGCAATCACCTGGCATCCGGCAAGCTTCAATGGCGTGGATGACGCGCATTCACTTGCCAACACCCGGATCGATTTCACGTTCACGGGCAAGGCAGCACATGCCGCCAGTGCGCCGGAACTTGGTCGCTCTGCTCTTGATGCAGTGGAGTTGATGAACATCGGTGTAAACTATATGCGCGAACACATGCCCGATGATGCACGTGTGCACTACGCCTATCTAGACGCAGGTGGTATCGCACCGAACGTCGTACCTGCCAAGGCGACTGTCCGCCATCTGGTCCGTTCCCGAAACCTTCCAGGACTTGCGGACCTTGTGGCGCGAGTGCACGCCATTTCAGAAGGTGCAGCGTTGATGTCCGGAGTTCGGGTGGACTCTAAGGTCTTCTCTGCAGTTTCGAACCTGTTGGGAAACCGTCCTCTAGAAGAAGCCATGCAGGCAGAATTCGACGCCCTTGGTCCCGTTCCATTTGATGCCAACGATGAGAAATTCGCCGCTGAAATTCGTGCCACTCTCACAAAGGACGACATCGCTGATACTTTCCGTCTTCTTAATATGAAACCGGATTACGATATGGCGCTTTGCGATTTTGTGGCTCCTCTGGACCGGTTATTCGTCGGTGGCATAGGATCTACCGACGTAGGTGACGTCAGTTGGGCGGTGCCAACCGTACAGGCTAATGTCGCCACCTGCGCGATGGGTACCCCGTTTCATACCTGGCAACTTACGGCACAGGGTAAGGAGCCTTTTGCCCACAAGGGTATGATCCACGCTGCGAAAATCATGGCAGCGACAGCGCGGGCCATGATCCTGAACGATGAATTACGCTTATCGGCAAAAAAAGCGCACGCTAAGCATCTCGCAGTATTTCCTTACGAATGTCCGATTCCAGCGGATGTTCATCCGCCAGTTATAGACTTTAAGTAATTGATAAATATAGGTATTTTAAAATACTTTAAATAGTCACACACCACGCCTGCGTCTGCGCTCTTTCATTTTTTCATGTGCTTCTGGCGTACCATCATGGAAAGATCCGAACCATTTGTCCAACGGAACAATGCCGTCGGCGTAATTCACTTCGAAATATTTGTGATGGAGATAATGTGCGTAAGAAGACGCATCAACAGATGTTTCCTGGCCAGTCACAAGCCGGTCGAATCCCGTATGCCCCTCTGCCGGAGCAATCCCAAGCCTAGATATGAGATTGATCATATGCACGGGGTGTGCAGGTATAACAAAGAAGATTAAGACAGAAGAAAAATAGATCACATGTTCGATTGGGTGCATTGATAGTCCAGACCAAGGTCCTGGATTTGTATTTCGATGATGAACTTGGTGTGCAATTCGGTAGAGTGGTGGCCAATGTAGTAAACGGTGCGCAAAATAAAATCCTACTTCATGTACGAACGGCACAAGAAAGAAAATTAAAGTGAATGCCAGTGTGTTCTCGACTGGATTGATCATCGTCACATAGCCATTTGAATAAGCCCAAAGCAATAGCACCTCATAGCATGTCCAGATGGGGACCCCACTTACCAGAGTCCAGAACATGTTGTCATAGGTCTGATTATTAAAGGTAAAGCGCTTTGAATTTCCGTCAGGCCATTTTCTATTATATTTAAAGCTTGTACCCTGTTTTCGAAATACATAGAGCCATAAATGGCAAGCACCATAAACAATCAGCGTCAGAACAAGATTGCGTACCAGAAGCACCCCATACCAAAATACCGAAAGTGTCTGGAAATGATCCAGTGACGGGGTCATAATGAACCAGATACAGATTGCAAGAATAGCGTACGGTATATTCCAGGGGAACAGGTATCCAGGAATTCCAAAGAACCAGGTCGCAAGGGCTCTAGGTTTTGGAGGCCAAGCAAAGGCAGGGCCATAGCTAATGGGCCTGTCTGGTGACCAGTCGCCTCGCGTATCCTCGCGGCCAAAGTTGGATTCCCCCATCAAAATCTCCTTGAGAAGGCAATTTATCAGATTTTCGAAACAGTAAAAATCTTAATTGCCAGCCTGTCAAGTGAAAACAAACTTCACGTAATTTCAAATCTATCCTGTCTCAATGTTGATATTTAGATAAATTTATGACTGTCCTAAAAGCTGATATACTATACTGTGACAACCCACCAAACTATCCCCCATACTATTCGCGGTAAGGATGTTGAGTTCCAAAAATTAGTTCAATTAGCCATTATCGGCTATTATGTGCAGTATAGAGATGTATCGTGCTATGCTGTGGGCCAATACCTTAACAACTTGATTAAGAATACTCAATTCAAGTAAAAAGTGGCCTAGTCATTTTCGCAACCTCTGGCACTTTCTATTGAGCCGCTTTGGAAATAGCATAATGATCGGTGGTGTTGAAATCGGAGAAAAGAACAAGGTTTGATGAAAAAAAATATCGATCTCTTTCCTTATATGCTCCTTCTCCCGGCGCTCTTTATCACGTTGTTGATTGTTGCTTGGCCGCTTGCAGAAACGGTTCGTCTTTCACTTACAGACGCATCTTTGAAGCCTGAGGAAAACTATATCGGCTTTGCAAATTACGAGAAAATTCTGTCTCGTCGGTTTCCTGAAGTCATTGGGCGAACCTTCTTGTGGATGACCTTGGCCGTAACACTCAAGCTCTTAATCGGGTTGCTGGGAGCATTGCTACTCAACGCGGCTGTGCCAGGGAGAACACTGTTCCGTATTCTTACGATGCCACCGTGGATTATTCCAATTGCGATTGGTATGTTCATCTGGGGTTGGTTGTACAATGGCCAATTCGGCATGATTTCGGGGCTTCTCCAACGTATAGGTCTTTCAGACGGGCCAATTGAGTTTCTGGCAACCAAAAATGCAGCCTTTCTGTCCACAGTGATCGCGGACGTATGGATCGGCGTTCCTATGGTTGCAGTTTACTTGCTGGCATCGATGCAGTCGATTTCTAACGAGATGTACGAGGCAGCATGGGTTGATGGTGCTGGGCGACTGTATAGAATCCGCCGGATTACACTGCCTCTTATCATCAAGCCGTTGATTACGATTGGCATCCTATCGGCAATCTGGACGTTCAACGCTTTCGACGCGATCTGGATCCTGACCGAGGGCGGGCCTCGGAACGGCACGACAACCATGATCATCGACACCTATAAGACAGCAATTGATCGGTTCCGTTATGGTGAAGGTGCCGCGCGAGCAGTCTTGATCGTCTTGATCATGATGGGTTTTTCAACAGCTTACTACCTGGTTCTTCGTAAGATTAGAAAATCGGAATTGATGTGATGATTAACAGATATAAATGGTGGGAATACATCGCGATTTACGCCGGTATCGCGCTCTTCCTGAGCTTTATTTTGGCACCCTTCGTTGAGGCCTTTGTTGTATCACTGCGCCCCTTGGATAGCGTTTTTTCCATCCCATATCGTTTCATTTCTGAGGACATGTCATTCGAAGCCTACTTCAGCATGTGGGAGAGTGTGCCTCTGCTATGGCTGTACATCTTTAACTCATTCTTCATTGCAAGCTCTGTGACTTTACTCAGTTTGGTTGCGATTATTCCTGCGGCTTATGCGTTCGCACGCTTTGAGTTCAAGGGTGATAACATCATATTAGGTTCTTTTCTTGCAATCAATATGGTGTCGGGAGCGGTTTTGATCATTCCGCTTTATCGCGTGATGATGCAGCTTGGCGTCCTGAACACCTATCTGGCTATGATTGTTCCTGGCACGGCCTTTGTTATACCAACTGGTATTTGGCTACTTCGTTCTTACATGATGAGGATTCCTCGAGAGCTAGAAGAAGCTGCTTGGGTTGATGGTGCGAGTCGTCTTTACACTTTGCGTCGTGTGATCCTACCGATCGCTATGCCAGGCATCATCGTCGTGTCGATTACCAGTTTTATTACGGCCTATGCGCAGCAGTTCCTGTTCGCATTGACATTCAACCGCAAAATTGAATTGAACCCGCTTCCAACTGGTCTTTATCAGTATTTTGGCCGCAATGAAGTGATCTGGACTGAGCTGATGGCTGCCTCGCTCATAGGCATCCTGCCGGTCATAATCCTCTACCTCCTGCTTCAGCGATACATCATTGCAGGGCTAACGGCTGGTGCGATCAAACAATAGGAGAAATAATTACAACCATACATCAAAAAGGAGAAAAAAGATGTTTAAACACACAACCATACTAACTACTTTGGTCATCGGGCTATCGGCGCTTGCTGCCATGGCAGACGACCAACGCGTTCACTTCACAATTTGTGGCGGCCCAGACTGGGCTGGTGATGTTACCGCAAAATATATTGCAGAATGGGAAGCTAGCAACCCAGGTTACTCAGTCGATCCCGAATACATCCCTTGGGGGCAATGCCAAGAGAAAGCGACGACCTTGGCTGCCGCAGGCAACGCACCTGCGTTGTCCTATCTTGGTTCCCGAACATTGGCACAGCTCTCCGAAGCTGGCCTGATCAAAAGCTTTGACTTAACTGACGAAGAGAAGGCAAGCTACGCAGGTCCAGTTATTGGCACCGCAACCTATAAGGGGAAGATTTGGGGTGTACCACGAGCGTTCTCTGCCCGTGCTATGTACTACAACCGTAGTTTGTTCGCAGAAGCCGGCCTCGACCCGAATTCTCCACCGGAGACCTGGGAAGAAATGCTAGCGGCTGCCAAAGCGATTTCTGAAAAAACGGACGCCCATGGTGTCGGTATCCCTGGCAATAGTACTGATACGACGATGCAGATTTTTCTAGGTATGAATTACTCAAACGGAGGTGCGGTTTTAGATGATGAAGGTAATGTCGTCCTGGACAGCCCGGAAACACTGGCCACGATGAAAATGTGGATCGAAGCTGCAAAATATGCGCAACCTGGCATCGCGGCATACGGTGCAAAACAACTCATTCCTTTGTTTGCCGAAGGCAAGCTAGGCATGATTTTTGATGGACCGTGGATCCGTAAAAAATTCAAGGATGTTGACTATACAACGGCGTTCTTCCCGCACGGACCTTCTGGCACTCATAGCTCTTTTCTTGTAACTGATAGCTACGCAGTGTTTAAAGGTACTGGGCTTGAAAAGCAGGCGGAAAGCCTCGCCAAGTTACTGACCGCTCCTAAAGCACAGCTAGAATTTGATTTAGGCACAGGCCTTGTGCCACTGCGTAACATCGCTGGTGTTGAGAAACTCATCGAGAATGACGTTACTTGGGCACCGTTTATTAACGTGATCCCAACTGGTGGTCCTGAGCCTGTGATTCCTGATCACGGAGGTCTGAGAGACATTATGGTTGATGCTATCCAAGGTGCTCTACTAGGTGAAATTAGTGCAGAAGATGCGATTTCTGAAGCTGCAGAACTGATCAAGGAACTAAACTAAGCTAAACTAAACTAAAGGCTGGATTGGCACTGTCAATCCAGCCATAATGAATACTAGAATAACCAAATTAAATTAAAGGCTGGATTGGCGCTGTCGGTCCTGCCATAATGAAAACCACTGATAAGTA
>Ga0315316_10003036_pt1 | contig 12156 bp, 6 predicted proteins | sample M160m3416metaG_FD_203702 | JGI IMG/M metagenome (GOLD analysis project Ga0315316, IMG submission 203702) | Ammonia-oxidizing marine archaeal communities from Monterey Bay, California, United States - M1 60m 3416 | ecosystem: Environmental > Aquatic > Marine > Intertidal zone | place: USA...
TATGGTTACAGATAACGAGTCGCCGCACTTCACGGATATTACCGGAGACGGGAAGCCGGAGATTGTTTGTAATTCAGAGGGTTATTTTATTTACGCCGAACCTAATTGGAAGGAGCCAGAAAAAAATTGGAAGATTCATCGGATTACAGCTAAGGGTAAGTGGCAGCGTTTTACTCATGGTATGGGCGTGGGTGATATCAATGGTGATAATCGTAAGGATATTATGGATATGAACGGATGGTGGGAACAACCGGAGTCGCTCGAGAGTGATTCGCAGTGGAAATTTCATCCTTTCAAATTTTCACCAGGTGGCGGAGCTCACATGTATGCCTACGACGTAGATGGTGATGGTGATAATGATGTAATTACTTCACTTGCTGCGCATGGATATGGTTTGTGTTGGTACGAGCACCAGAAGAAAGAGGGAATCATTCATTTCGTTCCGCACACGTTCATGAATGCTAAACCGAATGAAAACAAATATGGTGTTAAATTTAGTCAGCTACATGCAATTGACTTGGTGGATATGAATCGTGATGGATTAATGGATATCGTGACCGGTAAGCGCTTTTGGGCTCATGGTCCAACTGGTGATGCTGAGCCGAATGCTCCAGCTGTACTTTATTGGTTTGAGTTACAGCGAAATAAGAATAACTCAGTGGACTGGATACCTCATCTAGTGGATGCCGATTCTGGAATCGGCACCCAAGTGATGGCAAAGGATATTAACGGTGACGATTGGCCTGATATCGTGGTAGGCAACAAAAAAGGTGCTTTTGTTCACTTGCAAAATCCAAAAAAAGTTTCTCGAAAAGAATGGCTTAAAGCACGGCCAATTCCCTATAAAGCCGATTGACAAAGCTAACCTAACGACAGACTTTTCTCTTTGATATGAAAACGAATTTGATCTTTGTTTTGGTTGTTTCTTTGACCCTAGTTGCTTGTGGGGGATCCCCTAAGAAAGACAAGAGTGCTAAGGTGGATAAAAAGTCCAAATCTGAAGAAGCAGCTTCTGAGGATGGAAATCCTCTTCTAGCACCAGTAAATTATTTAGGAGCCCTTGGTAAAGCTAAGAACGTATCAGAGAAGAAGATCAATTTGGCCAATATTCAGAACGCCATCAATCAATTCAAAGCTGTAGAGGGTCGCTATCCTAAATCTCTGGGTGAATTAGTAAAAGAGGGGTACTATGCGAAACTGCCGGCACCGCCGAAAGGTAAACGATACCTTTATAATTCAAAGACTGGTCAAGTAGGTGTAAAATAATTCTTATTAGTAAAATGGTGGGTTTTTATGGGGTGTTTATTGCCCTGGAACAGGTAATTTTTTTTGCATGTTATACCTATGTAACACGTATTAATTGATGGGTGAGTTGCCAAAAAAACATTATCTTAATTGGGATAGACCTTTGTTGTCGTTGTCGACGGAATGGTTGCTATCTCTGTCTTCAGAGCGTTCACTTGATTTAAGCGACACGCTTATATTATTGCCAACCCAGCAGTCAGGTCGGCGTTTGCGTGAGGCTTTAGCAGTTACTATTGGTAAGGGTGGTGGTGGATTGTTTTCTCCTCGAATGGCAACCCCATCCATATTGCTATCGAGTGATGGTGCTCAAAATCTTACTGATGAATTAGCCTGTATTTGGCACTGGGTGCATATACTTCAGACTCAGAATTTGAAGCATTTTCATGCTTTATTCCCGAGAATCCCACCGAGAGTTGACTTCAATTGGTGTAGGTTAATAGCTCGTTCGCTTCACGAATTACGTGGGAGATTAGTTGATGCGGGTTTGGATTGTGCCGCAGTGGCCAGTATGGACTGTTGTGAAGAGGAGGGGCGATGGCAGGAATTGGTTAAATTGGAGTCGGCTTATCGGATGTCACTACAGAATGTAGGTTTGATGGATCTGCATGATGCTAAACGAGAGTTAGCTGCTTCTCCCGAGTTGCCGAGTAGTGTGAAACGAATATTTCTGATGGGGGTTACCGACCTAACACCATTATTACAAACTGCGCTTGAAAAGCTGATAAAGAAAGGGATCACTGTTGAGTTGATTGTTTTTGGGCCACTGGGCGAAAAGGGGTTGTTTGATGAATGGGGTAGACCTATTCCTGGCGAATGGATTGATCGTAAATTGCCTTTAAATACAGAACAGCTTCATCCTGCTTTGGATGAGAAGGCACAAGCAAAAGATATTGCTGAAGTTCTTAAGCGATATGCTTCGAAAGTTTACGATACTGCTGCAGTTGGAGTTGCTGATGCGAGGGTAATTAGGCATCTTGAGCATGAGCTGTCTCAGTTGGATATTCGTAATTTTAACCCAGCAGGTGAGGCTTTAAAACGTTCCTCTTTGTATGCATTTATGAAATCACTTTTAGTAGTGATGCAGAATCCAACTTTCACTAACTCTGATATTTTACTTCGGTTGCCGGATAGTTGGACATGGCTTGCTGGGATGGATGAATTTATTGAGCCTACTCAATTGCTCGCAGGGTTGGATGAACTGCGGGAGAGGCATATCCCATCAAGTCTGATTGCGGCAACTAATCTTGACTTCGTGAAGGGAAACGAAGCGGAAAACATAAGTCGACGAATTATGGCTCGTTCTGCACTGAGACTTCTGCAGAATCAACTTCAGACATTTAGTAGAGGGCATTTCTCCGAAAAGCTGTTGGCGTTTCTTAAGGCATCGTTTGAAGGTCGAGAGCCTTGTGAAGGCAATTTTAAAGACATTATTTGGAGGAAGATGTTTATATTGCTCAAAGAGCGTCTAGTTAAGCTTGATGCAGCAATACCAACTAGTGAAAAGAGTAACCCTGTGGTTGAGTTAACTCTGTTACTCGACTCGATTGGCCGTGAGTCTATGGTTGCGGAACGTTCATCTTTGACAATCGCTTTACAAGGATGGCTTGAATTGGCTTGGGAAGATGCTCCTCATTTACTTGTTACGGGCGTCAATGAAGGCGTGTTGCCGGAGTCGACTTTTGGTGATCGGTTTTTGCCGGAGGGCTTGCGTAAGCAACTTGGTTTGCGATCGAATGAGGAACGCTTTTCTCGAGATGCTTGGTTGTTAGAATTGTTATTATCGGTCCGAGGAAAACAAGGCCGGGTGGATTTCTTTCTAGGGCGTCAGCGTTGTAACGGTGATCCGCTGAAGCCTTCTCGATTGTTATTTCGCTGTGATGATGCCGAGTTGCCAGAAAGAGTGAATCATTTGTTTTCCCCGTTGGCTCCTCTTAAGCAAGCCCCGGCATGGAGTGTCCCTTGGAAGCTGTCTTGTACTGTTGAAACACCATTAGAGAATTTAAGTGTTACATCTATGGGTGATTATCTCTCGTGTCCATATCGGTTTTTCTTGAAACATGTGATGCGGATGCAGACTTTGGATATTGATCAAAGAGAGTTAGATCCGCGTGGGTTCGGAAATTTAATTCACGATGTACTTGATGCTTATGGTGCAGAAAAAACAATGACTCAAGTTCAGAAGCCTGAATTGATTCAGCAATACTTTTCCAAGACACTAAAGAATCAAGTAAGACATAAATTTGGGGATCAAATATCGTTACCATTAATAGTTCAAAGCGAGATAGCACTCAAACGACTAAGCGTAGTCGCTAAGATTCAATCCGACGAGATGAAGGAGGGTTGGGTGATTATTGGGACTGAGGAGCCATTTGATCTGACTATAAATGGTATAGTTGTTCGCGGTCGGATAGACCGAATAGAAAAAAATAAGAATACTGGGGAGGTGCGAGTGCTCGACTACAAGACTTCCAATACTTCGAATGATCCTATCAAGAAGCATTGGACATTGTTTAATGAGGAAAAACATGAGGATTGGGTAAGGGATTACGCTCGTTTTGATATTGAGAGCAAGTCATACCGCTGGATTGGTTTGCAACTTCCATTGTATGCATTAGCCCTTAAACAAAAGTATCCTGCAATTTCATTTGGTTTTTTTAACATCCCTGAAGTGGGAAGTGATGTGGGTATTAAGTTACTTGGCCCATGTGATAGTCAATTGTTATCGGCGGCACATCGTTGTGCAGAAGGTTTGGTGACAGACGTTAAGGCTGGCCGGTTTTGGCCGCCGAGTCCTAAACCGGAATACGAGGATTACGACTCAATATTATTCGGTGAAGAGGAAATCACCGCGATGGAACCAGAGAACAGAGTTGCCCGATGAAAATTGTAAATACGCTTATTAGAGCTTCTGCTGGTTCGGGTAAAACCTTTAAGCTAACTAATCGGTTTATTCAACTATTGGTGAATGGAGTGCCTCCTGAAAAAGTAATCGCGTTGACATTCACTAAGAAGGCGGCAGGTGAGTTTTTTGAGGGAATTTTGACTAAGTTGTCAAATGCTGCGCTCTGTAATGATGAAGCTAAACTATTGGGTAAAGAGATTGCATTTAGCGAAAAAGATACGATCAATCTTAGCCAAGCTGACTTTGTAAGTGCATTGCGCAGACTGATTGAGAGTATGCCTCAGCTTTCACTTGGAACCATCGATAGTTTTTTTCATCGGATGCTTGGCCTTTTTCCGCTCGAGTTTGGGCTGGGGGGTGAATTTGAAATAATGAGCGAGTTTGAGCGGAAGAGAGCGCGGTCGAATGTGCTTGAGTGGATTTTTGACAGTCGGAAAGCAGATAAAAGTGCTCGCGAAGCAATTATTGAGTCGCACCGTTTGGCTTCCGCTGGAAAGGATAAACGTGATTTTGTTTCGGCTTTTTCTCGGCATTTAGATGATTGTCATGAGTTGTTTATGCGGGAGTCTTCAGGAGAATATTGGGGAGATCCGCTTCGTATTTGGCCTGAAGGTAATCCTTGGATTAAACAGAAGGATGAATTATTTGAAATGGTTGAGGTGCTTGAAAGCGAATTGGATATACAAGATAATTTTACCAAAGAAATTCACAATGGATGGTCGAAAATATTCGACCACTTAAAGGCATGGGCACCAGGTAAGAGTTTGTATCATTCCAGTAAGCCGACTGTTTTGTTTAGTCAGGTTCTGAGGGATTTATCCACTATGGGAGACGGGGGATGGGAGTTCGTTCAACGTAACAAATCTTATACGGTTAGTGATTTGTTTGAATGTCAATTAGCTCGTATGATGCGACATTGTATTACATGTGAACTAGAGAATAAGCTTATTCAAACGAAGGGAATTCATAATTTATTGGATTTGTTTGAAGAGTATTATGATGATCAGGTTAGGAAGGCAGGGCGACTAACCTTTTCAGATTTTCCAATGCTTCTCGCTCCAAATAAGAATTCGCCGATATTGGGAGGAAGAGGGCCAAATAGGCTAGATATTGAGTATCGCTTAGATGGTCAATTTGACCACTGGTTACTGGATGAATTCCAAGATACGAGTAGAGCGCAGTGGCGAGTTTTTGAGGGGTTAATAGATGAGGTCATGCAAGATCCAGAAGGACAGCGCACCTTGTTTTGTGTGGGAGATCCAAAACAGTCAATTTATCAATGGAGAGGCGGAGACCCTACGTTATTTGATTATTTGGAAACACGATATCAAGCTGGTATTGGTGATGATTTTCAAGTGCAGTCGCTTGAGAAATCATGGCGATCCTCTTCTGAGGTTTTGGATCTTGTTAATGCTGTTTTCGGAGATCTCTCGGTCTTGAGTGCTTATGATGAATACGGCATTTCCGTAGAGCGATGGAGCCGAATATGGAAAAAGCATATATCAGCAAGGCAGGAAGATACAGGGCAGGCTCTTTATTTGACTGTTGAAAATGATACTGACCGTTTCCTGCTAGTTGCTGATTTGATCAGAGAAATTAGACCCACTGAAAATGGGTTGAGTTGTGCGGTAATTGTTCAAAAAAATGAGGTTGTTCGTAAAATGGTCAACTTTCTCCGGGGTGAGATACCTGAGGTGACAGTTGTGGGTGAATCGACAATCAGCCCTGGGGCTGATAATCCGCTGGGCTCGGCTTTGTTATCTCTATTTCGGGCAGCGGCACATCCAGGTGATCGTTTTAGTCTGGGGCATGTTTTGCTTACGCCTATTCGAAAGCATCTTCCGGAAGATGCCAATGAAAGACAGATTATTTTAAGATCGATTCAGAGGAGGGTTTATGAGTGTGGATTTACAGAAGTTGCAGAGGAATGGATAAGTAAGATCTTTGACGAACTCGATGAATTCAGCCGTTGGAGGGCAGGCCAGTTCTTAGATATGGCACGGCAGTTTGACGAAACGGGACTACGTGATATTGATGAGTTTACTCGATTTATTCCTGAGCAGGAATTGACCGATGCAGTTGAAGGTAATGTTGTTCAAGTCATGACTGTTCATAAGTCTAAGGGATTGACATTTGATGCTACGATTTTGCCGGATCTCGAAGGTAAACGATTGGATGAATCACGCCGTGAGGCGCTTTATACCCGAAAACTTCCTGACGGCGAAATGGATTGGATATTGGCGATGCCTAATTCGGATATTTGTGGTGCCGATGAGCGATTAAAACAGGCATTAAATGAGAGTCGTTCCAATGGTTGCTATGAGAAACTTTGTCAATTCTATGTCGCCCTGACCCGGGCAAGTCACGGATTGTACGTTATTACCAACGAGTTGAAAAAAGGAGGAGGTTCTCGTAATTATCCTAGATTATTGAATGATGCATTAGCTAAGGATGAAGGGGAGGTCGAATCTTTTGGGCTAGGGAAGGTTGATGCCAAAGTGCTTTTTAGTCGAGGTAGTTTTGATTGGATTAAGCCTAAAAGCATATCTTCTTACGAATGCAGTTCGAAGATTGAGTTGGTGAAAATTAAACGGGATCATGAGTACACGGTAAAGCAATGTCCATCAACACACAGTGAGGATAACATAAAGCCAGATTTGTTGTTTGATGATGCGGTAGATAAAGCATTAGATCATGGTCAAGCGGTTCACAAAATTTTTGAAAAGATTGAATGGTTTGATGATTTGAGTTTGTCCAAGTTGCAATTACTTCAGGCAGATTATCCTGATGCTTTTGCTGAAGTTGAGAAATGTTTAGAAGATGAAAGTTTTGTTAAATATTTAATAAAGCCACATGATTTGGTGCAGTTATGGCAAGAGCGGATTTTTGATGTGGTTATTGATGGAGAGTTGGTTTCAGGAATATTTGATCGTGTGCATTTGTTTCCGGATCATGCAGAAATAATTGACTTTAAAAGTGATAAGATAGGAGGGGCCGGTGTGAAGTTGCATATCTCCCAGTTGCATAGTTACCGGAAATCATTGGCAAAACTGACCGGCTTAGATGAGGCGGTTATTAATTGTAAGTTGTTTTTCACCTATTCTCGTGAAGTGATAGAGGTGGATTGATATCTTTCCTCTAGTATTAAAAATAGAAAACGCCCTCTGGATAGAGGGCGTTATTTTAATAGTTTTTTATTATTCAGACGTTCTTCCATGCTCGCTCTTTAGCGGAGGCGAGCACTGCATCGCATACCTTTGCCGTATCTAGGGCATCGCGGAAGGTAGGATTGCAAGGGGTGTTTTCATCTAGGCTCTTAAGGAAGTCAGCAACTTGGTGAACAAAAGTGTGTTCATATCCAATACAAAGGCCTGGAACCCACCATTTATCCATGTAAGGCATGTCCCCGTCTGTGATATGAATGCTTCTCCAACCGCGAGTATTGGACTCATCGCTGTGATCGAAGAACTCCAGCCGATTAAGATCATGTAGATCCCATCGAATGGATGCATTAGCTCCGTTTATCTCGAGAGTATACAAGGCTTTATGGCCTCTTGCATATCGGGTCGACTCAAAAAGTCCTAGGGAGCCATTTGAGAAGTGGCAGTGAAATATACAAGCATCATCAATAGTCACTTCCTGTTTTTCTCCAGTTGCCTGATGAACGCGTTCCTTAATAAAAGTTTCAGTGACGGCAGAAACGTCATTGATGCTGCCGTTAAGCCAAATTGCTGTGTCTATACAGTGAGCAAGTAAATCTCCAGTTACACCGCTTCCTGCTGCAGCTGCATCTAGTCGCCAGAGTCCTTCACCTCCTTGTGGGAGATCGGCGCTTATAGTCCAGTCTTGGAGAAAATTGGCTCTGTAGTGAAAAATTTGACCGAGTTTTCCGGATTCAATGATTTGTTTAGCCAAAGTAACGGCGGGTACCCTGCGATAATTATACCAGACTGTGTTAGCTACGCCTGCTTTTTCCACAGCTTCGACCATTGGTTGGCTTTCTTCCGCAGTGCGAGCAAGTGGTTTTTCACATAGTACCATTTTGCCAGCCTCTGCGGCAGCTATGGCAACCTCGGCATGCTGATCATTCGGCGTGCAGATGTCGATTGCGTCAATGTCGTCTCGTTTGATCAGTTCGCGCCAGTCAGTCTCGTGGCTCTCAAAGCCCCATTGTTGAGCAAACGCTTTGGTACGATCTTCAGTACGACCGCATACGGCCTTAAGTACAGGAATGTGGCCTAGATCGGGAAAAAAATCGCTAACGCGCTTGTAGCCGTTTGAATGCGTGCGGCCCATGAAGCCGTAACCTACTAATCCAATATTCAAAGTTTTCTTTTCACTCATGATATTTAAATTTTATTACCAGCCGTGTGTATTACGGACGTCGATCATGGCCTTGAGGATGTTATTCCATGTATCTGGTTTTTCCAGCGTATCGTTGGGGAACATACATCCATCCCAGCAAATGTGTTCTATGCCGCGGTCAGCTGCATCTTTTAGCCAGTAACCAGCGCATTTGGTTATATCAAGTTTCCCATTTGGATCATCTGCAGGACAGTGCTTGCCGGTTTTATCGTGATCGCCGGCACCATGCACACCGCCATCATTTTGTGCCACATGGAAATCAATTGTCCATGGACGTAGTGCATTAGTAACTTTTTCGTAAGCTTCCCAGAACTCTTCTTCAGTGTGATCTTTTTTCAATAGAGCATCGTCCGGCGCGTTATAGCCTAGCATGAAGGTGTAGGTATGAGCTAGGTCAGCTTGAAATCCGAGCGCATCGGGCATTCCCACTTCTTCCATCAAGTCAATAGAGGCTTTCCATGAATGTAGTCCTGCCCAGCAGACCTCGCCTTCAGCAGCTAACCGTTCGCCATGGTCAGCCGCAATTTTTGCTGCTTCTTTGAAGGTATTGGCAATGCGCTTGAGATTATTGTCTGAATCTTCAAGAAATTTAGCTACTCCAAACTCAGCGGAATCGATTCGGATGACCCCATATTTGCGGGCACCATGTTCGTTGAACACTTTTGCCACTCGACAAGCCATCCTTACCGCATCAAGAAATTTTGCCTGCTGTTCTTCTGATCCCATAGCTGAGTCGCCAACTGTACCGGGCCAAACCGGAGCTACCAGTGAGCCAATATCAAATCCTTTACTCTGAATAAGATCTGCGATTTTTTTTAGTTCGTCATCGCTGGCTTCAGGATTGGTATGTGGCAGAAACAAGAAGTAATCGATACCATCAAACTTTTGTCCGTCTACCTCGGCTGATGCTGTGAGATCTAGCATACGTTCGAGACTAATTGGAGGTTCCTGGCCTTCATCTGTACCCTTACCAACAAGGCCTGGCCACATGGCATTATGTAATTTTGGAGCGTTCATATCTTTGTTATTTATGTGAATTGTATACGTAAAATTGGCGAGGAATGTTGGGAGAGAGGGGCGCTTAGGTCAAGCCGTTGATTATTGCTGTTTAAGTTACGAAAATAATTCGTGCTTGCAACAAAGAGGAGGGATTAGTAGGAAACCAACCCCATTTTATTAGGGTTTTCTGGGTGCCCGCGTGGCGGAATTGGTAGACGCGCATGATTCAGATTCATGTCCCAGCAATGGGGTGCAAGTTCAACTCTTGCCGCGGGCACCATCTTTTAGGGGATAATATATCCTGAAATCTTATCTGCTGATTCCTTGGAACAATAAATCGCACTTAGGGTAAGGTGTTTTTGATTAGTGATGACTGATTGTTAAATTTAATTAGTTCGCATGGCATTTGGGTGCAAGTGCTGTCGTGAATTTCCACAACATACTAACATTGTGCCCTCAATCATCTCCGGCGGGGTTTCAGTTTTCTTCAAACTGGCTTCGCCGATTTTTTGACTTTAGATATTAAGTGACGATAATTTAAGAACTTGCGAGATAGAATCTTGCTCCTTTGTCTTGGTAACAAAGGTTATAACTGATAATAAATTGTGCCTTATATGTAGAAATACAATAAGGGGTGAGGGGCTTGTTTTCTCGCAATAATGCAATTGAACCACCCCGTTTTCATCCATAAGGCGGGGTGTTTTGTTTATGCGAGTACAGAATATTTTTGTAGGTTTATAGTAGTAGTATGCCTTGTAAGCTTTTTCTCTAATAAAGAAAGAATAAGATTGGAGTATAGAGACCGATATCGGCAGACGTACGGAGTAGATTGGTGCTAAATTGATTGCATCGATCATGCAGCCATACGAGTAAAAATGCACTTATTGCTATAGCAATAAATGCTTGTTGTATTTCAGTTGAGGTGAAGATTACTGCCAATGATAGGCATAGTAAGCCAAGGCCAATATCAAACCAAGAGAGGCGGTGTACGAATCTAGAGTGTGCGTTAAGTAATGAATCTGAGTTATGACGGTCGGCAGTTACAACTTCCCAAACTGTAATATGAGAGCAGCTAATTGCGCACAATGCGCCAAAGCTAAGTGTTGGGAGAATTAAATTTAGCCAAGCATCAGGTTTTAAAGACCACACTTGAAGGGAGCAACCCATCGAGAATACAATTCCAACATGCCACTCCTTGGGCCATATACGAATTCGCAAAATAGCATACCAATGCGTGGCAGCAAAATGAATGGCAGTTAATGCGAATACTATGCCCCCTGCCGTCCAAGCTAGATTGTTGAGGCGATTAACAGCTAAGATTAGTGCAGTGATTAACAGAATAGCTGAAATCACTATCCATATGCGCTGACCTTTTTGATGAATCTTATGACGACTGGTTTCTGCTTTGGTATCGGATTTTAGAACGTCCAGCATACGGTCGGCGCAGTATACTAACCAAGTGCAGCAGAATAGTATTATTCTCTCACTTATTGTAAGGTTTACGCCCGCGATCCGTGCAAATTGTTCCTGCCAGATTAAGGCTAAGATTGGCGAATCGAGATTTAGAAGATTTGGCCAGAGCCACCATGGGGTTCGGGAGTTGATAGCCACGTCTTGGATAGAGATTGGTATTTTATCTATTTTAAGCGACTACTTCTTTTAGAACCCGACCACCAATATCTGTAAGCTTTCGAATACGTCCAGCATGTTTAAAGCTGACTTCTTCTTGGTTTAGTCCCATGAGATCTAGGATGGTTGCGTGAACGTCTCGGACATGGATTGTATCTCCGATTCCTCGAAGGCTAAATTCGTCGGTTGCGCCAGCTGTAGTGCCACCTTTAACATCGCCTCCAGCCATCCACATTGTAAGCGCCCAAGAGTTGTGTTCTCGACCTGGATTTCCAGACATGCCTCCATTTTTGAATGGTGTTCGGCCCATCTCAGAGGCCCATACCACTAGTGTTTCGTCGAGTAGGCCGCGTTGTTTGAGGTCGGTCAGTAAGCCAGATACAGGTTTGTCTACTTCGGCGCAATGGCGAATCATACCCCCTTTGACATTGCTGTGGTCATCCCAACTTGCAGAGCCAATCTGTACCCCATGTACTAATAATGTGTGACGTACCCCGCTCTCTACCATGCGACGGGCTAGTAGGCACTGTCTTCCAAAGCCCGATGTGGTGCTGTTATTGAGACCGTAAAGTTCTTGGACATGCTGAGGCTCGTCGCTTATATCCACTAACTCGGGGGCTTCGGTTTGCATGCGAAAAGCTAGTTCATATGCGCTTATGCGTGCTTCGAGTTCACTATCTCTTCCTCGTTTAGCAAGATGTAGCTGATTAAGCCACTGAAGTGCGTCCATTTCACGGCGTTGGCCCTTTCGGGAAATATCTTTTGGTGAATTTAAATTTAATATAGGCGTTCCGGCTGGGCGAAGTAGTGTGCCTTGATAAGCAGCAGGTAGATAGCCGTTACTCCAAACTGCAGCACCGTTGACTGGAGCTCCACGTGGATCTTGAATGACCAAATAGCCAGGCATGTTTTTATTCCCGCTACCTAAACCATAACTAATCCACGAGCCGACCGAA
>Ga0315316_10003038_pt1 | contig 12154 bp, 9 predicted proteins | sample M160m3416metaG_FD_203702 | JGI IMG/M metagenome (GOLD analysis project Ga0315316, IMG submission 203702) | Ammonia-oxidizing marine archaeal communities from Monterey Bay, California, United States - M1 60m 3416 | ecosystem: Environmental > Aquatic > Marine > Intertidal zone | place: USA...
CACCCTCGTCGGTGAGTACTTTGGTCAAGGTTTGGGTGATGGTGGTTTCTGGCAACAGGTGGCCTTGGTGGAAAGTGCGCCGTGGGACCTGGAAGGGAATGACCTGGATATCGGTGATTTTCAAGTGGGACCTCCTGTAAGGGGCATATTGCCGTTTTGCGTTAGCGGGTGGTTTTAGTTACGCCTTTTCCGATCTGTGTAATATCTCTACATTGGCCCGATTTATTGGGCAACTCGGGCTCAACGACCGTAGCGATGTGACCCAAGATGGCGCGGACAAGCGATCCAAATGCGATTGCGGACCATCAGTCAATGCTGCACATCACCGAAAACGACGTGCGGAGTCTCGACTGCTGACCGCGGCTCGCGACCCGCGACCGAAAGCCCACTCCTTCGACACGACTTGGACGATGCCCCGCATAGTGGTCCCGGTTTTCTAATTAGACCATCGGCATCACTGGTCAGGGTTGTGTCGGTTCGAGTCTCAGCAATACCCGCAGCCAAGTGCGGTGCCAGTACGCACTATTGATGTACGGATCTTCAGCGGTCGGCCACCCCGTCCAATAGGTCTGGTTGTGCGGGATGCGATGGAACCACTGCACTAGAGGAATCGCCGGCAACTCTCGCAACCAGATCTCCATGGCCTGGTGGAATAGCCCGGTGAGGGCCGGGTTATCGACGGCGGTCTGTCCCATCTGATCGACAAGACCGTCGAATCGCTCGTTTTTCCAGCGCCAGAAATACTGCGTGGCGGTACCGGTCGGCTGGACGAAACGGCTGTGGTAGAGGCGCAGGGTAAAATATGGATCGCGCACCGAACCGCCGTTGCCGAAAATAAAGGCTTGGGCGGTGCCCGTAGACATGCGAGTATAGGCGTCGGACGTCATGCGGAAACTGGCGTCGAAGCCGGCGCGACGCAGTTGTGCGACCAGCACTGGTGTGATGTCTCCGAATAAGGTTTGCACGACGTCGATAACAAAACTGGCGCGGCGGCCGTCCTTGCTCCAGAAACCTTCGCCGTCCTTGCTCCAGCCTTTGCGCTGCATGATTTCCGCGGTCTTAGCCGGGTCGTGTACGCCGACACCGGAGGCTTCCACCAAGTCGGATACCGAATCAAAAAAGCGCTGTAGGGGGGGGAAGCCGGGGAAGGGCAGCAGGCTGTATTCGCCGGCGCCCTGCCAACCGATCTCGACCAGCTGCCGGCGGTCGATGGCGTGGTTGATCGCCCAGCGCACGTCCGGGTCGGAGAAGGGTTCTTCGAGATTGTTAAATCCCAATGCGCAGGGCCACCAGTCCCGGTAACCATAGGGCAATTGGCGTCCCGTCCAGGTGGTCACGTTGGGGTTTTCGTCGAGAATACTCTTGATATTGGACGGCCGCAAATCCGTTGAGGAGTCCATCTGATCAGCCATTAGCATCTGCACCCACTTTGTCTCGTCGCCGAAGGGCAGGTAGATGAGGCGCTCGACGCGCGGTGTGCGCTGAAACCCCGTTTTGGCGGCCCACCAGTCGTCGCGCACGTCCCAGATGCGTTGCTCTGCCGCCGATAGGGCTAAGCGGTACGGGCCGCTGACGACCGGCCAGCCACGGGCGATGTCCAAGTTGGGGAAACTACCCGGGTCTGCTTGGTCTTGCCAGATATGCTTGGGGACGATGGGCACGCCATTGTCGAAATTGTGGGTGAAATACGAAAAAACGAAACGCGGGTTGGGCGCGTTAAGTGTGATTTTAGCTGTTAGGCTGTCGAGGGCTATGGCCTCTGCGACCCAGGTATTCATATCGGTGGAGAAACTGAGTTCAGGAGCGTTTTCCTTGAGCATATTGATGGTGAAAACGAGGTCGTGCACCGTCCAGGGGTGGCCGTCACTCCACTCGACGCCGGGGCGGATTTTGATAGTGACTTCGGTAAAATCTTCGTTGTACTGGTGCCCTTCGGCAATCCAGGGCAGCAAGTTGTCCTCTTCGCCATAAGCGTTGTAGAAGTAGAGCGGTTCGAATAGGAAGTTGAAACCCGTATCGGAAGTGACGCCGGGCAGATAGGGGTTGAAGGAGTCGTAGTCGAGCATCTGAGGGAGCCCGAGAATCATCGTTCGATTGCGCGGCACCTGTTGCAGGGCCTCTGTTTCGCCAGGCGCATTGCCCTCGCCACAGGCAATACACAGCAGGGCAATCGACGCGATCAAAATTGCGATAATACGGTACATGCTGTTGGGTACTCTCTATTGAAGGTAGAAGATCAGGTTCGTACTCTGTGAAAGCCTGCAGATGGTCTGTGGCTTGCGCTCAAATCTGGTAGTCAAAAACCAATACATCATCGACTATCGGCCGCAGCAGGCTTTGGCCGAGCGTCTTGTGCGCTGGGTGCGGCAGGTAGGCGTCGCGGGCCTCGACATCGGAAAAGGTTATCGCGAAGCCCCAGTCGAAACCGTGCGCCTTGCCCTCGGGGCTGTTGTTGTCGCCGCCGCTGACCGACTCGATGCCGGCGATCTTTTTCTCTCGCTGCAGGGCGACGAGACCATCCAGCAAGGCGTTTTTCTGTTCTATGGTCGTGCCGGCCTTGAGCTTGAGCAGGACAATGTGTTGGATCATCGGAGATTTATCCTCGTTATGCTATTGCTGTGATGTGGTCAAAGACATCTGCGCACAACCACGATCGATCCTGCACCTCAAGTGCAGGTTGTGTACTTTGTAGTCGTGGAAGTTGATGGGCATTGCACCTTATTTCGGTCAGTGGATACCTTCGTTGCTACTCGGTTGCCAAGCAAATGCTGCACGAGCCGTAAATGAAAGCGGTCATCGGTGATCCACAGGCTACCAGTATACGGCCGGAGCGATGCTTTTTGCAAAGAGCATCGGGATGCGAGGAGCGATTGCGTCGCGCATAGAATGCGTAGATCTCTTGAGTTGCGATCTTATGCAACGCCCCAGCCTGGGTATTTTTCGGGGTCGGCAAATACCTGCCCTAATTCGAGAAATCCACGGGGACCGCGCCGGCCATATTCAAACGGGTCTTGGGTCCCTTCCATCCAGCGGTGCAGGCGTTCTTCCATCTCTTGCAAAGCCGGTCGCGCCTCAGTGGTGTCGGCGAGATTTACCATTTCCAATGGGTCTTGTGTGCGGTCAAACAACCAAGGTCCGCACTCGTTGGCAAACCAACGCGCATAGGTCCACCGCTGAGTCCTCACCCCGCGCCAACGGCCGACCCAGCCATCGCGATTGGGCCAGCCATGAGCCATATTCTGCAAATAGACGGAGTCTGATCCACCGGGCGTCATTGCTGTATCCGCAGGTGAGTCGCCACCGCGCCAGACGCTCGAAATATCTCGGCCCTGCAAACCTTCGGGTAGAGGGAGGTCGCATGCGCCAAGTAAGGTGGGCACAATGTCAATCGCGCCAAAAAACGCAGCGGTGCGCGTGCCGGCCTCAATGGCACCGGGCCAGCGGACCACAAAAGGCACGTGGCAGGATTCTTCATACGGCGTCGCCTTCGATGCCCGCATTGATTCTGGCATCCAATGGCTGCTGGGTTTGCCATAGCCGTGGCTCGAAAGGTGGTCACCGTGGTCGGACGTATAAACGACAATGGTATTGTCGCTTATCTCAAAACGTTTCAGCGCCTGTAACAACCTGGCCATCTCGGCGTCAAGTCCCGTGCAACAGCCATAGTAATCGGCGATCTCACGATGGGCAAACGCTTTCATTTCATCCGGTACATTGCCCGGTACATCCATATCCTTGGGGTCGTATGTATCGTACTCATGGGGATATTGCTCATAGGGCCAATGAGGTGGCCGCCATGAAAGGAATATGGCAAATGGATCATCTGGTCTCGTGTCCATATGTCGTTGCATAAAGCCGATCGCCAGATCGGTCTCGGTAGTCGGGCCCCAACCGTCGTACAGGTTCGGACCTGCGTCATTTTCATAGTAACTGCGATTATAGTACCCGGATCCACCTTCGAGCGCGGCTATATAATCCAGACCATAACGGTTTTCTGCTCGATAGGGTCCTTTGCCCAAATGCCAGGTGCCGATATGTGCGGTAGCATAACCATGGTCACGCAATGTGCCCGGCAAAGTCGGTATATCTCGACGCGGCCGGTATTCATTATCAATGACTAGGTTTTGCCAACCGTAGCGACCGGTTAAGAGAATCGCTCGATAGGGCGAGCACAACGGGTGATTGGAAAACATATTGTCACACACTAAACCTTCGGCCGCCATTGCATCGATGGCAGGCGTTTTGATCACCTCGTTTCCATTGGCACCAAGTGCGCTGTAGCGCTGTTGATCGGAAAAGACGAAAAGGATATTGGGGCGTTCAGTGCTACTCATTTAGTATTCTCCGACACATGAGTAAATATCTAATCGTTCCATACACAGGATGATAAAAGATTTTATAGAGGAGCTGTCAAACGATGAAGGTGTATTCCTGTCCTCTTGCTCAGTGGGGGATTGGCCAGTTTATTTACCTCGTCGTTTTACCGTTGTTACCCAGGAGAACTAATGAAAATCACTGCATTGCGCGCCGAGTTCAAGAAACAACAAATAATCGCATTTTGCGACGGTTCGTCCCATCCGATCGTCACCCAGCACGCCAATTCAGACCACCGGCCGTTTCTGCATCCGATCATGGCACCCGATGGTATTGGCGAACTGACCGAATACAGCCCCGGTCACCACCCACATCAAACCGGTTTGTATTGGGGATTCACGCGGGTCAATGGCAGGGAGATCGACCCCGACACGCTCAAGGAATGGTTTTACAAGCCGGACAAACCCGCGGAGGTACAGAGGAAAGTAGGTCGGGATTTTTTTCACCATCCGGACGGTGACTACTGGCAGTGCGTATCGGCAGATGTACTGGTCGCGGCGGGAAGCGAGGTAAAATGGCAAACGGTATACCATATGCTCAATGCAGCCGGCAATGCGATCCTGATCGAAAGACAAAATTGGGCGCTGCGCGTGCAGGATGAAAAAATCATCCTCGACCTTGAGTGGATAGGGCAGGCGCAGATTGATACGACAATCGGCGAATTTCCCTACGGCGGAATGTTCTTGCGCATGCCTTTTCGCAAGGAAAATGGCGGTCGAGCGCTAAATAGTGAGGGTGCGGATCAGCCGAACGCGGAAGGACAGAGGGCGCGGTGGGTCGCTGTCGAGATGCCCATTCCCGGTCGCGAAGAAATGCCCACGCCGCTTTGTTCGATCGCGATTATGGATCATCCTTCCAACCCCGATCATCCGACTCCGTGGCGGGTGGATGGGCAGTTGGGTATTGGACCGAGTCGCGGCCTTTTGGGCGACTGGAAAATTCCACAGAGTTCATCGGCTGTTTTTCGCCACCGGCTAGTTGTGGCGTGTGGAGGGGTAGACGAGGAGGGCATCGAGCGGGAATGGCAGCGGTTTGAAAAAACCTGATCGATTTGATTGAGAGGATGGCGTCGCGTGTATGGCGACAGACTTGTCGCTAGTGGTTGCCTTACGTCAAAGATCGAGATACATGTTTTTGAGCTCGGCGCCAGATACCAGGCCGAGACGGGTATTCCGAGATAGGCGAGGAGTCGCGTAGGTGCAAAGCGTACTGTATACTCAGTTTTGTTTGAGCCGAGGGCTGGAAATCGACCATGATAAAACAGGAGAAAAACTATGACTGCCTTGCAACCCGCTAACCGCTTCCAAGAAGTGTTCGGTTTACCCGTTGAGGGTGCGCGCAGCAAGGTCCGTGACTATATGGAAGGCGATGTACAGCAATTCATCCGCCATGCTCCTTTTGCGGTATTGGCCACCAGCGATGCGCAGGGCCACTGCGATGCTTCACCGCGCGGCGGTACTCCCGGCTTCGTCCGCGTGCTCGACGAGCGTCGCCTGCTACTGCCCGATGTGGCAGGCAATCGGCTTTTCCAGTCCTATGGCAATGTCGAAAGTGGTGGCCACGTCGGCTTGTTGTTTTTTATTCCCGGTCTCGAGAGCACGGTGCGGGTCAATGGGTGTGCCCGCGCTATTGATGCCACGGAAGCGCAGGCCCTGCAGGCCGAACTGGCGGTCTACTGGCACGACGACAATACCAAATTGCTCCAGGGACTGCTCATCGAAGTCGATGAGGCTTTCGGTCATTGTCCGCGCGCGCTCAAGTTTTCCAATCTGTGGGATACGGAGACCATTGAGCAGAATCGCCAAGACTCACCGGTAGGCTGACGATTGGTCAAAAAAGTCCGATAAAATCCCAGTAGATGAGATTGAGCGGGACCAAGACAACGAGGTTGACCAGACAGATGAGCATCATCGTCAGCACAAACTGTCGCATGCTTACATAGCCGTAGGCGTATGCGATCATAAAGGGAGCGCCCTGGTAGGGCATAAACACCATCCCGGTCCCGACCCCGACGCTCAGCCCCACCTGCAAGGGCGTCAGGCCGGAGGCCGCACCTAGCTCCAATAGCGAGGGTGTTAATACCCCCCCGACGACTGCGGTGTCTATCAGGAAGTTAAATGGCGTCACGACGTAGCTGATAGTAGCTAATTGTGCCATGACCGGGCGTCCGTCCAGATTGAGCCAGGAAGCGAATTCTTCCGCAAGCCGTTCGCTTACTCCAGAGGCCACAAACGCGTCGCCGAGGGCGAATACGGCGCCGATATAGATGATAATCGGAAAATTGACTTTGCGCAGACTGTCCGCGTTCAATGGTCCAATGCGCGGAGTCATGCACAGAATAGAAAGCCCCAGGCCGATAATGACGGGATGCACGTGATGGAGCGCGTCGGTCGCCCAGCCGACCATACCCGATAGCAGCAGGGCGAGGGCCTTTGCCTCGCGGCGCCCGAATTCGTTTGGTGCCATGGGAAGATCGAGGTGATCGGGCAGTTTTGGTCTGAAGAGCACCACAATGATACAAACGCCGGCCAGCACCCGCAGCAGGCCAATGATTGGAAAGACATAACCGGCCCATTCCGCCCAAAATACCGAATGCCCCGCATCCTCTAATACGCCCATAACCATTAAATTCGGTACCGACGCTGTCAAGATGCCGGTGCCGCCATAATAGGTCGCGCAGACTACGGATAGAATGATCGCCGCGCTGAGTGGGGAATGGCGTTCGGCCTTTAATGCATCGATCAGCGCGATAAGCACAGGCATCACGATCAGCACACGCACTACTCCAGATGGGATCAGGATTGCGAGTAGGACGCCAAATAGGCTCAGTTCTAATACAAAGACGGCAGAGTGCTTGAGACGGCGTGTGATCAGACTGGACAGCATGTCGCCAAGTTTGGTCTCGGTAATCAACTGGCTGATCATCATGCCCGACAACACGAGCCAGACGGCGGGCCGTCCAAAGGCGGCAAAGGTCGATTCGAAGGTAGTGATCCCGGTAACCGGCAGGGCTAGTAGGAGACCGAGTGCGGTAAGCGGGATCGGCACGGGTTCGAGTGTCCAGCAGATGGCCGAGATGAGGGCTAGGGCAACGACGATGCGCTCGGGAGGATCGAAGGGGATCGAGAGGGCCAGGGCGATTACCGCGAGGATCAGGGCTAGGGCGACGGACTGGTTGCGATTCATATGGCGGAAAAACCGGCTGGGTATGCTGGTAAATCCAACGTCGTGCGCATATCGCCCCTATGTAGTGAAAAATTCGTAGGCGCATAAAATGAGTGTATAAGCTCTCCCTGTCCAGCACTCAATACTGCAATGGTATTGACAATGCCAACGCCCGTTTTTTGATTGGTTCCCGTATTGACCTGTACCCGGATCCTCTCGACTCGTGAGAAAGCAGGACTAGTATGAGCGACCCAGTTCCTTCGATGGAAATATATCGCGCCCCGGCATTTGCCGACTTCAACCCCGAGCATGCGGCCCCTGGATTGACCCCGGAGAGACTGGCGCATCTCGACGAGCACGGCTTTGTAATAATCAATGACTTTGTCAACAGCCCGTGGATCGCCAAGTTGCGCGAAGCCGGCCGTCGGCTAACCGCGGCATGCGCGCCGGATATCGGCTACGATCGCATCGACACCTCAAAGGGATACGTGCACCGCACCGATGGCGACGAGCCTTGGGCGATCCGAGGCATCATCCACCCAGCTTTTGGGGAGCCGGTTTTTGCGGAGTTCCACGGTTCGGACGAATTCTTCGATTTTTGCTCGTCTTGGTGTGGCGGCATTCAGCGCGAAGACGTAGTGATGGGTCACACGTTGATGTGGTGCAACGCCCGCAAGGCGGATAATGTCCTAGGCTGGCACCGCGACTTGTCCTGGTGGGGTACGGGAGAGCGCAAACCATCGCAACGCGATGATCGGGCGACCAATACGGAGGACTATAGCGAGGAAGTCGAGCGCAAGCGCTGGGAAGATATTCGCGCGGACAACAAAAAACAGATCGAAGAGCGCAATGGCGTCAGTATGTTTCTGGCCCTTGTCGACGACGAATGCCACGAATTGATCCCGGGCTCCCACAATCGCTGGCGGTCACCGCTCGAACACGACGTGCTACTACCCAAAAAAATGAAAGAAGCGGGCGTTCCTCATACGCCAAGTTGGAATGGCGAGGATCCGCTGCCCGGCCAAACGGCGATCCGACTGCGGGCGGGCCAGGCTCTGATCCGCAATGGCGGGACGATCCATACAGGCCATACGGTGCCCGAGCGCGAGCGCATAACGCTGGCCATTGGGTGGGCGAAATGGGGCGGCCCGTCGAAAGAAGAGCCCAAGGTCGAAGATGCGCGGATGGCCTGGATGTTAGATCCGGCGGTGCGCGAAGCGATGCCGCATGAGTGGATGAAGGGCGCTTATGACCGCTATGCCGCGACGCGCAAATTGGGCGATGCGCTCGAGGATCGCTATACGCCGTGGGACATCGCAAAGATCAAGTCGGGCAACGCGGTTGGTTGGCGGGGGGAACTTGAGCGGCAGGCGGCACAGGCAGGGGAGGCGTGGGAGAAGTTTCAAAAGGTGGAATAAAGTCGACGGTGCCCTGCTGCCAAGGGTATGTTCGTTTCTTGCGTGCCGTAGCCGGGGTCCATTGCGTGGTCCTGAGCGGCAGAAAAAATTCGCCTGCTACAGCTCTTTAATGTAGCATGATTTACACCAGACTACGGGCCCTGTCGAGATATTCTCAGAGATTTTTGGCCACATATGTCTGATTTGCTCAATAAGGGTAATCGTACATATTATAAATTGTTAACAATCTACAATTTTCACATTGGCAATACTTTGGAATAGAGGAAGGTATGGAAAGAGCGTCTATTGTACATCGGACGATTCGCGAACAGATCGCTACGCATTTACGCTATGCTGTGTTGTCGGGAGAACTCGGCGAGGGTGCCGCTTTGCGTGAGCAGTCGCTAGCCCAGCGTTTTGGTGTTAGTCGGGGTCCCATACGCGACGCTCTGCTGCAGTTGACGCAGGAGGGCTTGTTGGTGGCCGAGCAAAATCGGGGCGTGCGTGTTCGCCGCCCCGACCCCGCCATTCGATCGTTAGTCGTTGGGATGCGACGTAAGATCGAAAGTTTTGCCTTGAGGGGCTTATGCCAACGCGGTGATGAGGCGCTGATATTTTTCGCGGAGAATCTAGCGCTCTTTCAGGCCGCTTGTATGCGAGGCGACATGGCCGAGGTGGTTGAGCACGACATGGCCTTTCACCGCCATATTGTCGAAAACGGCGGCGGCGCCGATCTGGTGGCCATGTGGGTGCCGGTGGTGACGCAGATGATGCTGCCCTACTCGCGCCATCGCGATCTGATGGACAGCTACCGCGAGCACGAAGCGGTGGTCGAAGCGCTGCGCGGCGGTGACGAAGCGGTGGCGCTGAAATGTCTGCGGGCAAATATCCAGTAGGCCCAAAGCAGTGCCCAACTGTGAACTGAAAGCAAATGAGCAGATGGAGGTTAAGTCCTTCGGTTCCACGCGGAATTTGTCGATGCCGGAGCCTGCTCCAATGACTATCGAGGATCCTCTACCGTCAATGCCAATGATGAGCCCCCGGGGGCTCAAGTCTGTGAATCCGCTTATCTATTTCGGATTAATGACCGTTGGCGATTTCATTGTGCTACATCGAGCCATGGCATAGAATCCGGTCGAACCGCGGGTCATAAACCGCGCCACCGTCGCTGGAGTTGGACCCCTTCTATGACATTGTCTGAGCCCAACCTATTTCGCCCTGGCGACGGCTGGGTTGCTTCACACAATACACTGTCCTTTTCATAAGATTTAGTATTCGAACGGAGACTGGGCATGAATAAAGAAAAAATACCATTGGCCTTACCCAAAGATTTCGACCCGGAAGTCAATTTGCCCGGCCGCGAGGAAAACGGCAAGGTCTTCCACGCCACGATCCCCGGTATGAACCTGGCAGCACAGCTGATCGAAAACGGCACGCCTGTAGATTTGGAATGGGCTGATAAGGTGCTGGACGCGGTCTTCGAATCGCAGGAGCGTCGACCGGGGGCGCCCCATTACGGCAACTTCACTTGGGAACGCGAAGATGAAATGGTGGAGGACATGAACGCCGTGCACTTCACCGTCATGCCCTTGATCAAAACGCTGTTGCGCTGTGGCACTGCGGTGCCCACCTCCCTGCGGGACAAGGCGCTGGCGGGTATCCGCCTGGGCTTGGAGGCCATAGCCCGCATTGACGTGCATCTGCGCTACACCACGATCGCTGCGGCCGACGTCTTCGATACCTGCATCGGCGGCGAATTGCTCAACGACGAAGCGATTATGGCGCGCGGACGCGACAAGTTGCGGCGCTGGTTGGCCTTCACCGATCGCTCTGGAACATTCTACGAGTACAATTGCCCCGGGTATACGGGCATGTCGATCGAGCGCCTGGCTGAGTTGGCCGCACTGAGCAACGATAGGCAGACCCGTATAATCGCCCGGGTCTTCGCCGCGCGCGCGGGCATAAGTGCACTGTTGCACGGACATCCGAACACCGGCCGTTGGTCCGGTCCTTTCTGCCGAGCCTACCAACCGCAGGTTGAGGCCAAGACACCACCCGAGATCGATTTGATGCGCCATTGGCTCGCCGAGGGCATTCTACCCGGCTGGATGGCCACTGCCTTGGAAGACAAATCTTTGCCGCTGGAAATCAAAGAGACTTCCGACGCAGCCGATCAGCAGATGATGACGACGTATATGGACGAGGCATTTTCCCTGGGCGTCGCTTCTAAAGACTTGAGCAGCCAGGCCAATCGTTTTGTCGAGGGTGAGTCGAGCGTTTTCATCGCGCATTTTACTTGCGGTGAAGAAACCGGTGTCCTGCTCAGCAAATATATATTGGATGAAAAATGGCTGGGCGATTTTCGCACCACGCCCTCGCGTTCCAATACGCAATTACAACCCGATGAAGGTCGTTTCTGGGGTGTCCAGGACAAGACGCGGGCCATCGGCTTCTACGCTCCGCGCATCATCGGCGCTCGCCAACCGTGTTCGGGGCTCAAACTGGCCTTAATATGGATGCGACGTGATTTGGTCGACGAAATCTGGATCGGCGATCGCAAAGTCGAAGTGCTACCCGCTGACGTGCCCGAAGGGGAGACAGTCGTCGTTGGTAGCGGTTCGATGCTGACGGCTGTACGCCCGCTGACGCGCACTCATCTGAGTTATAATCCACCGCTCAGGCTGGTAGAACACCAAGGCAACCTAGCCTTGGAGATCTACAATTATGAGGGGTCGGCCAAGACCTTTTGGGAATTGGGCTGGCCCGGCTCGTTTTATCAGGGCATGCCCCAGTGTGGTTTTTATGCTGAGGTAGCGGAGCGATCCGCTTATGTGGACGGGGCGGCGTTTGCGCAGGCGGTCGCTGATGGCCAATTGAGCGATGCAGCTGAGGCGCCCTTTACCTATGACGGAGGTGATGAAGAGCGCCTGTGGAATGTCCAGTATGCACGTGATGGTCGCAGTTTAGGGCTTGAGGTCGATCTGATGCAGTGGAAACTTAAGCGGCGCTGGACTGAAGATGGAGACCAGGCATGGCCGATGTTGGAGTCACCTCTGGCGCAACAGAATTGTGGTGGCAAGGTCGAGGCTGGAGGGGCCGTTCTCGAGTGCGGCGATGCGGCGGCCTGGATCCTGGCAAGCCCCCAGCGTAAATGTTGGGTGGCGGTCTATCACGGCCCCGTATCGGCTCCCATGGTTTTTACAGTGCCGGAGGGTAAA
>Ga0315316_10003039_pt1 | contig 12151 bp, 10 predicted proteins | sample M160m3416metaG_FD_203702 | JGI IMG/M metagenome (GOLD analysis project Ga0315316, IMG submission 203702) | Ammonia-oxidizing marine archaeal communities from Monterey Bay, California, United States - M1 60m 3416 | ecosystem: Environmental > Aquatic > Marine > Intertidal zone | place: USA...
AGCACATGATCCAACAGAAGCAATTTTACAAACTACCGAAGAACAGGATATTAATACATTATTGGTAGACTTTGATTTTTTGAAAAATAATAGAAAACTACTTTCATTGACAACATGTGATATAATTGGTGTACGATTAAGAAAAACGTTTGACGAGGATATCAATAACATAATTGTAGCATATGATAAAGGAAGACACAGCGATCTTGGATTAGAGATTGCAAATTCTTTTCAAAAGGTTGAACAATCAAAAATTCGTATAATTAGAGGAGTAGTGGAAGATTCAAAAGAAGAAACTCAAATAGTGAACAGAATTAATGAAAAAATGTTTGAATTAGAATTACCCAAGATACAGTTTGAGAAAGTTTATTCTGATTCAAACATTATAACTGAATTATTAGATAATTTCAAAAAAGAGAAAAATGCACTTTTAATACTTGGTGCAGGAAACCAAACCGATACGGCATTTAGTCCAAAGACATTAAGTATCTTAGATAAGAGTGGAAAATCAGCAATAATAGTTAGAAATCATAGATTTTCAGAGGTACATGTAAGATCCTTTGCCAATTTCATCATGCCTAAAATAATTCAAGTAAAATTCATCTACCAAATTTACGTGAATATTATGCAAAAAATTTATTCTATGAAAGCAAAATCTCAAAAAGACAGATATGATGATGATCACTTTAATGCCTAATTTTGTAGATATCTTGAAATAACTGAATAGTTTTTAGAATAATTACAAGTGCGAGCTGGTGCACAGTGCTGTTACGACAGAGGAAACTCCTCTCTCCTTGCAGAAATTGTGGTCCGGAGATGGGCAATCAGAGATGGTTGGCAACAGAGCAGAAAAAAATCTCTCTTGGAGTGTACGATGAGGACAAAATCTGAGATTTCCAAAAAGAGAATGAGAAATCTGACCCACAAGGAGCAAAGCCAAACAGAACTATAGAATTCTGCATCTGGTTCAGGTAGGCTGCAAAGCGGAATAATGTGTAAAACAGAAAGAGGGTTACGGCCAGCACGCACTATTATTCGGGTTTCCAACCTTTTGGCATGGAACCTTTAGTACTTGAAGCAGTTGTGTCATCAGTTTTTGTTTCTTCAACTTGTGGATTTTCATAAACACTCCTATGTTGCGAGTAATCATCAGATTTTAGATGTGCTTCACCTCTGTTAGTTTTGTAACCACCAGAACCGGTACTTGTATCAGCACCAACTAACTGTGACGGATCGATGCCCGTCTGTACATTTCCTGCTTTCAAATCACCTTTACGTTTCTTTTCACTGATTACAAAGATTGCAACTCCAGCAATACCTGCAAATCCAGCCATGCCATAAATAATCATAACAGGAAATTCACCGGTAGAGGTTGTTGCAAATCCTTCAGGTGCTTCAGGATAAACACCAACAACTTCAGTGTTATCTAAAACATCAATGTTTGCAAAGCCTGCAAAGAATATGTTTGCAGAATCTGCAGATTCAATAGTTCGTAAATCATAAGTTGTGTCAGTAGTAAATGTTGCTTCATGTTCTTTTTCAGTTTGAATTCCTTCCCTGAGACTACTTTCTCCCATTGTGTATGATGACCAAACGGTTCCTGCTAATTCTTCAGATAATCCATATGTTGAGGCATCGACATTAATTCCTGTTGGGTCAAATAAGAAGTGCCAGTTACCTAATGGTTGGTTTTTAATTCCACTAGCGTCCATAATTGGAGTATTCAATAATGTTTCAGCTTCACTTCCCATAATTGCAGAATGTAATCCAGGTGCAACATCAGAGATGAATGAGATTGGTAAATTGATTTCATGGTCTATGCCTTTGGCATTTACAGTTACTTCTCCAGGAACCATTAATCCTCTCCAATTCATATCTACTAGACCCGAATTACCACCAGTAGATTCACGGAGTACATGGTTTGTCATGGTCATGGTAATAATCACTTTGTAATCAATAGAGGTGTTTAATCCACGACCAGTTAATTTAGTATCATAATCAATTTGAACATCAGTTATAGTGGCAGAACTTCCTAATTGAGATAATTGGTAATTAATTCTATCACGTAATTCGGTTACACCTGGATCAGCAGAAGTTACAGTGAAGGTTTTTGCAAATTTTTGTCCTCGTAGTTCATCTGCAAGCATTCCACCATCGTCATAATTCAAAATGACAGTTCTTTGAAATTTTATCTCAACTTCATCAGATGAGCCAGTTGTGACCCATGTTCTAAATTCCATTTGTGCTGCAAAGGCAGGAGCAACACTAGATGCTATCATAATTACAGCAAATGTTGCTATAATAATTCCTGCACGAGACACGTAGCAATTTTTTTGCTCTTAATAATAAATCTAACTTTGGAGATAGTTTTTTGCGATCATTTGGAAGAAGTAATATGTAGTCAGTGTTTTGAGACTTTCAGTATACAAATTATGATAACAATATTGGCAGGAGGCACAGGTTCAATAAAGATGGTCAGAGGATTTGCAGCTCATGATCAAGAAGTAACAGTGATTAGCAATGTGGGAGATAATTACTGGCTTTATGGGATGTATGTCTGCCCAGATATCGATACAATAGTTTATGGATTATCAGGAATATTAGATGAAGAAAAAGGATGGGGAGTGAAAAAAGATACCAATAATTTTCTCAGACAAATGGAAGTATTTGGAGAAGAGACATGGTTTAGAGTTGGAGACAGAGATGCTGCGACACATTTGATTAGAACTAACATGTTAAAAAATGGAAAAAATCTTTCAGATATTACACAATGGATGTGTGAAAAATTTGCAGTTGAATCTAAAGTTATTCCAATTACAGACAATACAGTTGAAACAAGAATTACAGCAAATGGTGAAGATTTACATTTACAAGAATTTTGGGTTAAACATAGAGGAAGAGGAACTATTGAAGGTATACAATATGTCGGGGCAGACAAAGCAAGACCAAACCCAGAGGCCATAGCAGCAATTCAAGATGCAGAGTTGGTAGTTATTGCACCAGGAAATCCACTAACAAGTATTGGACCAATGATGGGGATTAAAGGAGTTAGAAAAGAATTAACTAAAAATAAAAAGAAAGTAGTTGCCGTTTCACCATTAATTGGAAATAAATCATTCAGCGGTCCTGCTGACAAATACATGGAAGCTGCAGGAATAGAAGTTTCTGTATTTGGATTAGCACAATTTTATGCAGATGTATGTTCAAAAATGATCATAGACACAAAAGATAAAGCACTTGTGCCAAAGATAGAAGGGTTAGATATACGTGTATTAGATACAAAAATAAAAATGCAAAATAAAGTGGCGGAAGAAGCACTTGCAGGATTCATTTTGAAACAATTGAAATTATAGTTGAAAGTATCAGTCATAATTCCAGTAAAGACATTTTTAAGATCAAAAACAAGATTGGGGTTATCACAAGAAAAAACTGAAAATTTATGTAAACTATTTCTTGAAGAAGTTATTAGAACAGTTTCAAAATCAAAATTGATTGATAAAATAATTATTGTAACAAATGAAGTACGTGTAAATGATATAATTGACAAATATAATTGTGTTAGAATTCAAGATAGTGAAGAAAAAAGTGTAAATGATGCTATTGATTTAAGTGAGGAATATTTGTTAGAAAATGATTTTACACATTCAATAGTATTACCATTAGATATACCATTTTTTTATACAGAAGACCTAGACAAAATAATTAAGTTTTCATCGGAAAATTCAGTGGTCATTGTTCCATCTAGACATTTTGATGGAACAAACACATTATTGAGATCACCAATAAATTCAATGAAACCACGATATGATGAAGGTAGTTTCAAATTTCAAGTTGAATCTGCTAAGAAAAATAGTATAAAAATTTCAATTATTTTGATTCATAGATTAATGTTGGATATTGACAGTCAAGAAGATTTAGAGTTTGTAATAAAACAGAATATCAAACCCGAATTATGTGACAAAATTAGTGAATTAATTAAAAAGTGAATTATCAGGAAATTAGAGGTTGTGAATGAGAATTTTTATAATTTAACAATAACATGATGATTGATATTACACCAGAAATAATCAGAATTACCTCAAAGGTAGTAATCATAGAATGTGATGACGCATTTTGTACAGATATTCCATTAATTTCAGAAATTAAAAACAGGTATGAATAGATAAAATAATTTGTGGCCCAATGTAATAGGATAGCAGCAGCGAGTCCATATCTATAATATACCCATCCAAGAATTATTCCACCAATGGATGCTTGTAGTATTTTCCCACTAGTCCAAGGTTCACCAGAGATTACATGTGCAACACCAAAAAATATACCAACAATAAAAATTATCGCTATTGGTTTTTTGTTATCAAAAATATGAAGGGTTGTATGAGGGGTCCACAAAGATTTGAAGAAAAATTTTATTGAAGATTTATGTGAATAAATTAAAAACAATGGAATTCCAATTAGAATTAAACGAAATCCAATTTCCTCAGTAATTGGCGCAATACTAATCTGTAAAAATAGGATTAAATCATTAGAAGTATCTGGCGGTTGAGTAATTATTCCAAAATTTTCTTGTACAATAGTAATTACAGCAGAGATTAAAACTAAAATTGAAAACCATTTGATTATATTTAACATATAATTTTGAGTGATAGAATTTTTTTCATTTGACAGAATATCGATTATAGAATTAATGAAATTTTTCTTGGGTCCTAGAGATGATATTACAAATAACACAAGGAATATAGACCAAAAAATTACAAAAACATCTCCTATTTCATATTCTAGTGGAAGTTGTAAGTTTAGACCAGCGATAAATATATCAAATTTTTCTAAAGGAAATGTGTAATCAATATCATCACCAATATCTGAATAAAAAATGGCATATGCACCTAATGGAAAAGACACAATCATCAAACCAAATATAACAGAAGTTAATGCAGAAAAAGGAATTCCAAAACAATGTAAAAGATTTTCTATATGAGACAATAATTCTAATGAAGTTCTATCTTTTCTTCAGAAAAACCCAGTTTAACAAGTGCGTCTTTAATCGTATCGCGATGATCACCTTGCAAGAAAATATATCCTTCTTTTGCAGTTCCGCCACATGCATATTTACCCTTAAGTTCTTTTGCCACATTTTCTAGATTGTTAATTTTTGGATCTAGTCCTTCAATCATCGTTCCTTTTTTCTTAAAACGTCTAGTTTCTAGACGAATAATAATTTGTGAACTATCTTTATCTAAGTCACCACAAGCGCATAAATCATCTGGAAGACCACAAGTATTACAAATTACCGCCATTAGTTCGAAAAGCTTTGATTTATCATATTATTAAGCCTTAGTAGAAAAAATACAATTTTTTAGGTTGTAATGTAAGCAAAAGTATGTCAAAAGATATTACAAAAAAAGCAGTTGATATGCTGTTAACTGGTGCTACCCTACTGAGTGAACCATGTCCGTATTGTAAAGGAGTAAGAGTGATGAAAAATGGGAATGCATTATGTGTAAGTTGTGGAAAATCACCAGAAAAAGAAATTGAAAATCGATCAGAAAAAGTACCTCCAATTGTACAATTGGAAGAAAAACTGAAGATTCTAACAAAAGAACTATCAAATGAGCAGGATTATCAAAAACAACAAGAAATGCTAAAATCGATCAATTTACTGATTGATACTATTTCCAAGTTAAAAAACTAGTCAAAAACTTTTTATTCGTAATTTCGTGGCTTGAGTCATGGCAGATAAGAAAACCAATGCAGCATTACCAGCATCAAGTGCAGGTCTTTTAAGATTTTTTGAAGATGAAACAAAAGGTGTTAAAGTAAACCCAAAAATTGTAATCTCAGTTCCAATTAGTCTAATAATAGTTTCATGGTTACTAGATATTCTATTGATTCCTTGATCACAAATGCCTGAAAAAGATGACGTTAGTAAGATACATGACAAATATACATTATCGTTAATTAATCCATCATCACATTATATTTCACTAGCTGCGTCAATCATAATTGCAGGATTGATTGGAGCATTTACTGCTGCAACATATTTAGGAACAACAAATTTACTATTTCCAACAATAGCAGTTATAGGTGCATTGGTTGGAACACAATTTTTAGATATTTTATTTTCAAAACATAAAGAATATTCAAAATCATTACATGTTTCATTGTTTGGAAATGGATTATTTTTTGTTAGTACGTTAATAGGATTTGGTGCAATGGGGTTGTTTGAAAAAGATGGATTAGATTTGTTTTATGTTACAATGGGAATGATTGTGTTTGTAAGTTTTAGGATAGGAATTTTTACAACAATTCTAGGAGCAAGTTTAAAAAAAGCATGGGCAGTTGCGTTTATTCAACCTGTTGCAATGTATCTTGTTTTAATTCCACCAGAAATGTGGATTAGTTCACTTACAAATCCAATGGCATTGTTTTTTGGAGCAATATTTTTAGGATTAGCAACAGCATGGTCTCATCTTACAGATAAAGCAGGAAGACCAGGATTGAAAAGTACTCATGAATTAATTCAAGCTTATGTTACATCAATGTCTAGAAAAGACCCAGACCCATTAGAAAAGATTATTGAACAAAGTGCAACAAAATCAACTGTATCAACATCTCAATTGAGATTTAAATCATCAGATAAAGAAGATGATTTTAGAATGGTGTTACCAGATATACATCCAGGTCCATTTCATCCAATAGGAGGGAGTAACATTACAGACTTAATTTACAAGAAAATGGATTCCACCGCAATGGTTATGCATAGTATTTCAAATCATGATCTTAATTTACCTACACAAAAGGAGGTTCAAAATTATCTAAACAGCTTACAAGAAAGTAAAGTTCAGCAAAATGGAGCAGTATGTACAGAACCAGTAACAATCACAATAAACAAGGCAAGGGCAGGTGGATTACTATTTGATAGAACTGTATTGTTATTTTTATCATTATCACCGCATGGAATGGAAGATTTACCACCAAATGTTAGAAGCGATATTGAACAATTTGCAGAAAATAGAAATTTTGAGCAAGTTCTGATTGTAGATACGCATAATGCCATGGGGAAAGAGATTTCAAAAGAGGATTCCGAAGATTTGTTATTAGCTGCAAAATCAACACTGGACACATTAAAGACTAAGCAAAGTCATCCTTTCAAGTTTGGCTTTTCAAATTCAGAAGATATGAAATTAACTAATAATGATATTGCAGGAGGAGGAATTGCAGTTTTGTGTTTAGAGGTAAATAATAAAAAATACTTTTTGGGATGGGCAGATGCAAACAACATGGAAAACGGAGTTAGAGAAACTATTGTCAAACACTTTGCAGATAATGGAGCAGAATTAATTGAAATTTGTACATCAGATACACACTATACAGCAAGCGGTGCAAGAAATAGAAATGGATATCATCAATTAGGCATATTGTCAAAACCCCCATTATTGTCTAACTGGTATTTTGATTTGGCACAAAAAGCTGAGTCAAGGATTAAAGAAGGATCATTCGAAGTATTAGAACATCAAACAAGCGTCAAGGTCATGGGGCCAACAATATTTTCAGATTATTCAAAGATAATGGATAAGACAATGAATATTACAAAGTATTGCTTAATAGCAGATGCAGGATTATTCTTAGCTGCTATTTTTCTTTAACTAAAAGAAAATAAAAAAAGTGGATCATTTTAAATTTGATTAATGGAAGAAGTTTTATGATTAAGAATTACTTATTGTTCAGCATTTCGGCATCCTGTATAATATTCATTTTATCAGATCTATCATATTCATATTCTACATCTACTGAAAATGTACCATATTGGCATTATAATGATGCAAAATGGTGGTCTGAAGAAAAAATTTCTTCAGAAAAATTTCAAAAATCACTCTTTATTCTTCTAGATGAGTCAAATAAACAAGTTCATAATGGAACAAGTGAATACAACATTCCAGATTGGTTTGTCAATGTAGCAAAATGGTTTTCTGAAAATAGAATAACAAGTGAAGAGTATATAGAAACTATAAACTATCTTTATTCTAACGATATTATAATAATATCAGATTCAGCATCTCAAATTGCATTAAATGAATATACATATGAAGAGTATTTTATGCCGAATTATTTCAATGAATACATTAATCTTTTTTCTGCAGGATTCTATCATAAAGATTTGTTGTTCCTGAATGAAGAGAAATCAAAATGGAGATTCATAGACATACAATTTGAATTCAATTTAGAAAATTTAGATAGATATGAATCAATGATTAGTTCTTCAAATGTAGTTGTCATATCTCCTACTTTTACATTCTCTGCATATTCTGAACCTGGATTTTACACATTTTATCGTGGAGAATGTGATAGAGAATTTCACGGAGTATTATTTCGGGATGAGGATTGTTTAACAGTTCCAATAAATTATGACAAACCTGTAGAATTTACTGCATCATCTCTTGGAATCAACATTCTACATTTACTAGGTTACAAATTTATCACGGATGTAGATGTTGATCAGAATCCAGAAATACTAAAAAAATATGACAAAATAATAATACTTCATAATGAATACGTCACCAAAAAAATGTTTGATGCATTAACTTCTCATCCCAAAGTAATCTATCTTTATCCAAATGCATTATATGCTGAAGTAGATGTAGATTATAATAAGAATACAATTACATTAGTTAAAGGTCATAACTATCCTGAAGTAACAATAAGAAATGGGTTTAATTGGGAATATGATAAATCCGAACTCGAATACAATTTAGGATGTGTAGATTGGGAGTTTGAAAAGATTCCAAACGGGTATATGCTAAATTGTTATCCCACACATGCAATCTACAGTGATGAATTACTTCTTCAATATTTAAATGAACTTTAATCCAGAAATACTGTATACTAACAAAAAATAATTTTTTTCATATTTACAATTAAAACGCAAAACTAAATTCATGTTGAATAAAAATAGTTTAGTCAAAAATGGAAAAATTTATCTGTAAAAGTTTTCTCAAGCTACTTATCTATAGATTTTAGAGAATCTAAATTTCCTACAAATTCATCTAAAAATGATGATAATTTCATAATAGGTACGATCGGCACATTCTCAATAAATTGAACTTCTTCTTGATGAAGTGTTACAATGACAGGAAGTGCAGACATATTTTCATCAGCAACATATCGTTTTACACGTTCAATCTGTTTTTTCACAATCTCATCTAATGTAGATTTGCTCATAGTTTTCCAATGTTTGCAATCTATCAATAGCGCAATGTCCATTTTTGTTCCAATAACATCAATTTCCATTCTAGGTTTTGTTAAGATGAGATTTTTTGTTACATCAAAATCCTTTTTTTCAAGAATTAATCCAGTAATAGATTCAAAATCTTGCCAGGTGAGATATTCAGATACAGATTCTACATCAGCCCCAAGTTTGATGGCAAATAATGCGGTTTGAAGTCTATCATTAGGAATATCAAAATATACTAGATCGTCATTCCATGTACCAATTCCATTTTGGACTAACGTGTATAGTAGTTCTTTTGCGCTGATTTCATCTAATTCTGTGACAATGGAAAAATCAGTAACGCTCACTCCACCTTCAAGTATACCGTTAATTCCCTTAACAACCTGTTTTGGATTCATGTATAATTCAGTTCAATTACAATTGTATTAAAATGCTAAAATTTATCCAAGGTGAAGCATTAGTTGAAACAGTTGAAAATTTTCAAAATAATTCTCATTATTTGTTTAATATCGATAATTCCGCCAGCGTTTGCACAAAAAGGAACGTATGTTGATGAGATAAAGTTCATACAATATCTTGATGAAAATACAGCCCTTGAAGAAGTTAAAAATGGAAATCTGGATATGTATTATTATAGAATTTCTTCAGACAGGATAAAAGATTCTGAGTCTAGAGACAAGTTGAAAGTGTTTGAATCAACAGGAGGATACTACAGTATTTTATTAAATCCTACAGATGAAGGACCGTTCAATCCATTTTCAATTCGAGAGATACGATATGCTGTGAATTTTCTGGTTGACAGAGATTTGATTGTAAATGAATTATTAGGGGGATTTGGAACATCAATGTTTTCAAATTATGGAAGTTTTTCTGCAGAATATTTGAGAGTCTTAGATGTGATTGAAACTTTTCAATTTAGATATAATCCATCATTTGCAGAGAAAGTAATTACTGATGAATTGACTATACGGGGAGCAGAAAAAATTGACGGAATATGGAATTACGAAAATGAACCAATAGAAATAACGTTTTTCATTAGAAGTGATGATCCTGTTAGAAAAGCGATAGGAGAGATTCTATCATCAGAGTTAGAAGAAATTGGATTTAAGGTGAATAAAGAATTTGGAGATTTGAATAAGGCATATGTCGTGGTTTATGGTTCAAATCCTGCAGAACAGAAATGGAGTTTGTACACTGAAGGATGGGGTAGTTCAGGTTTTACAAGATACGATTCGGTGACACTTGCTCAGATGTATTCTCCATGGTTTTCAAGCATGCCTGGAAACAATAACCCATCGAATTGGAATTATGAAAATGGAAAATTAGATGAATTGACTCAGAGAATTTACTCTGGAGAATTTAAGGACAAAGATGAAAGAACTAACATAATCAAAGAGGCAATGAAAGAAGGTGTAAATGAATCGGTTCGAATATTTCTTGCAAGCAAGATTGATCAATATGTTGTGAATCAAGAAGTAGATGGAATAATCAATGCATTAGGAGCGGGAGTTCCAAGTAGATTCACACCAATTAATGTCAGAACTGATTCAGGATCATTAGATGTGGGTGTAAAGCAAATTTATCAAGCAGCATGGAATCCTATTGGAGGATTAGGCGATACATACAGTAATCAGATTTGGCTCTCAATTACAGACCCAATTTTAACAGGACATCCATTTTCAGGGGAAATGATGCCAATACGAAGTTCATGGGAAGTAGAAACAAATGGAATTGCATCATCAGTGGATGTTCCAAATGATGCAATAAAATGGAATCCTGATTCAAAAAAATGGGATAAAGTAGGAAATGATGTTTCTGCAAAAAGTAAGATTACGTATAATTTGAAGTTTGGTCAATGGCATCATGGTCCAGAAATGAACATGAATGATATAATCTATTCAATATACTTTCTATCGGAATGGGGTTCAGAAAGAACAGAAGATGATAGAACGTATGATACAGATTTTTCCCCACAAGCATCTCAGGTTTTAAACACATTAAAGGGAATTCGCACAATTGATGAGAATACAATTGAGGTGTATACGGATTTTTGGCATTTTGATTCAGGAGAGATTGCATCATGGGGAAGTGTGTGGAGTAGTATGCCATGGGAAATTATGGCATCAATGGAACAAATCGTAGTTGATGGAAAAAGCTCATTTTCACGTACAGAGTCAATTACAAAAAATATCAATTGGCTTTCATTGATAATTCCAAATGATGCAAATCAGGTAAAAATGCAATTAGATACTTTTGAGGAAAATGAACACATACCAAATGCGCTAAAACAATTCAATCCACAAAATGGATTTCAAAATATTAGATATGATTCTAGTCAAGAATGGATTGATGAAAATAATCACGCAGTAATTAGTAATGGTCCATTTTATCTGGATAGATATTCACCGGATTCAAGGACGATAGTTATCAAATCATTTGATTATGGAAATTATATTTTTGAGCAAGGAAAATGGAAGGAGTTTGAGGATGTTAGATTTCCATCAATCAACTCAGTTGAGTTTACGCAGCCATATGTTTTAGGTTCAAATGAAGAAATTTTTGTTTCAACAGAAAATTCATCAGAGATTCACTACTTTATCATAAATTCAGAAGGCAAAATCATTCTAAATGGGATTAAAGAGATAGTGAATAGTATGGCAAGCATCAATTTAGATAGAAATTCAGCAATTAGTGAAGGAGTTCATACTATCAAAATTTTTGCAGCATCAGATGATGTTCTGAAACCATACGAATACTCAAAAAGTTTCATGATAATTTCAAATGACAAAGAAATTCCAAAGGTAGAGGTTATTGATGAGATAAAAGAATCAGAAGTAAATTATTGGTACGTATTATCGATTATTCCTATTTTTAGTATTATTGCTGTTTTAGTAATTAGAAAATCAAGGCTTTTTGCCAATAACA
>Ga0315316_10003040_pt1 | contig 12148 bp, 10 predicted proteins | sample M160m3416metaG_FD_203702 | JGI IMG/M metagenome (GOLD analysis project Ga0315316, IMG submission 203702) | Ammonia-oxidizing marine archaeal communities from Monterey Bay, California, United States - M1 60m 3416 | ecosystem: Environmental > Aquatic > Marine > Intertidal zone | place: USA...
GGGGACAAGCAAATCGTGTTGCAGGCCAATGATGGTGAACTGCAGATTACCAAGACATTCAAGCTGTCGGGGCCTGAAGATGCTGGAGGGCAGGGGTATCTGGTGCAACTCGAGCTGGGCATGAAGCACACCGGTGATTCCAGACCTTACCGGATATCGGATTATTACCTGTATACGGGTTCCATTGCTGCCCTTTTTCCAAAGGAATGGGAGACCCAGACGGGGTTCAGTTATTATTTCGATGAAGATGATGAGTTTCACGATGTGAACCATTTCGAGGATGAGGACCTTGCCTATACGGAGGCTTGTCAGCAATTCAGCTGGGCCAGTGTCGAGAACCAGTTCTATGCCATCAATATTTGCGCGGAGAAGGAGTATGACGGCGGTATCTGGGCTACGCGCAGGCCGGTGAAACTCAAGGGTTACGAAGAGGACCGCGGGGAATACTACGCCGTAGAAGGGGCAATAAGACTTCCTGCCTATTCATTGAGTCCCGGGGAGGAGGAGGTATTCAACTATGACATTTACACAGGCCCCAAGCATTACCAGATCCTCAAGGAACTGGACCGGGAGCGGGTGGAGATGACCGGCTTTGGGCGCATGCCTGTCTTTGGATGGATGGCTGAGCCGTTCAGCAAGCCGTTGAGTTCACTGATGGCATACCTCTACGGGGTATTCGGCAACTATGGCTGGGCAATTATCTGCATCACGCTCATTATCCGATTTGCGATCTGGCCGCTGCACATCAAGTCGCAGCGTACCATGAAGAGGATGTCCCTTCTTCAGCCGAAAATGAAGGAGCTGAAGGAGAAACATAAGGATAACCCCCAGAAGATGAATCAGGAGACCATGGCACTGTATCGTGACTATGGCGTCAACCCCCTCGGAGGCTGCCTGCCGATTCTCCTGCAGATGCCGATATTTCTGGGATTTTTTGCCATGCTGCGCTCGGCAGTTGAGTTACGTCACCAGCCCTGGCTGGGATGGGTGAGCGACCTATCGATGCCGGACACGGTTGTTGATATTCTAGGGTTCCCATTGAACATCCTGCCGATTCTGATGGGTGTTACCATGGTGCTTCAGATGCGCATGACGCCAAGCACGGGCGACAAGATGCAGCGTCGCATCTTCATGCTGATGCCGGTTATTTTCCTTATTTTCTGTTATGGCTTTGCCTCTGCACTGGCACTTTACTGGACAGCGCAGAATATTATCAGCATTGGCCAGACCTGGCTGCTGCGTAACCGCAAGGACGTGGAACTGGTCAAACGCAAGCGTGTTCCCCGTCCTGCTCCCGGAAAGGGACGCCCGAGTTTCAATGCGCCGGCAAAGAAGAAGCCACCCAAGCGCAAGCAGATACGCACCGGAGGGGGTAAGGGGCGCAAACCTTAAGCTTCCGTAAGGCTGCTGAGTGGGTGTCCTCCAAATGCCCTGTTATTTGATTCAACCTTGACTCAGCGCACATTTATGTTATCGAGGACGTTCCGCCGGCCGAAGCGCTGTGTGATCTGAAAGGCGCTTGAATCTGGCTTGGCAGGATACCTTTCCCCTAAACACCTCTGAAAAAAAACCGTTATGAGAACCGAACTTGTAGAGAAAGCATCGGAAGTTATTGAGGATACCACCCTTCTTATCAACATGGTCTCCAAACGAGTGCGTCAACTCAACAACGGGCGCAGTCCTTTGATCACCGTGGTTGAGCGCCTCGGTGCCGCGGATATTGCCCTGACCGAGATCATCGAAGGCAAGATTGTCATTGATGAGAGTGAGGGTGATAATGTGAGAGAAGCAGAATAGGGTTGCTTGCTCTGCACTCGGCCGCGGCAGAGCGGGGAAGGCCACGGTAGAATGTCGCAGGATATTGCCAACAACCGGAAGGCTCTGCATGATTTTCAGATCCTCGAGAAATTCGAGGCGGGTGTGGAGTTGAAGGGCACAGAAGTGAAATCAATCCGTGCCGGGCACATCCATTTACGGGATTCCTTTGGCATTGTCCAGAATGGCCAGTTGTTCCTGGCGGGGTGCGATATTAAGCCCTACGCGGCTGCCAGTCATGAGCAGCACGAGCCCAGGCGACTACGGCGCCTGTTGATGCATCGACGCGAGATCGAGAAAATTCAAAGCAAGCTCAATGAGAAAGGGCTTTCGCTTCCCGTATTGCGGATTTACTGGAAGAATCGCATGGTGAAACTCGAGTTGGGTCTCGGGCGGGGCAAGGCACAGCATGACAAGCGTGAGACGCTCAGGAAAAAGGTGCAGGATCGTGAGGCACAAAGGGCCATGGCACGCTTTAACCGTCATTAGCAAGGTGCGTTGCAAAGATGTCGCTCTTAGCGAGGTATTGCCTATCCGTCTTTCCGGGTTTCCGTGAGCCTATATCTCGCGCCAGTGATGCCCGCGCTCGGCAAGGAGTTGATCCGCTTCGGGCGGCCCCCAGGATCCAGCCGGGTATTCTGCCATTGCCGGCGATTGGCCATGCTCATGCCACGCAGATTGAATGGCATCGATGAAAAGCCAGGCATTCTCCACCTCGTCGCGGCGGGCAAAGAGGGTGGCGTCACCGGCCATGGCGTCGAGTAACAGGCGTTCATATGCTTCGGGGGATCCTTTTCCGAAAGAGGACAGGTAATGGAAGTCCATTTTCACGGGCTCGATTTGCAGGCTGTTTCCCGGTAGTTTGGAGAGCATGCGCACCGATACTCCTTCATCGGGTTGGATGCGCATGGTGAGCACATTGCTTCCGTCAATACTGGGCAGCTTTTGAAACAATACATTGGGAGGGCTCTTGAGGTGGAGCGATATTTCAGTGGCTTTTCTAGGTAATCTTTTTCCCATGCGGATATAGAAAGGGGTGCCTTCCCATCGCCAATTGTCGATGAACACCCGCATTGCCACATAGGATTCAGTTTCACTATTTTTCGCTATACGTTCTTCCTCGAGATATCCGGGAACTTTATTACCGCTTATTTCACCGTGGGTGTACTGGGCACGGACAACGTTTTTTCTCACCTCTTCCGGCCCCATCCTCCTTAGGGACCTGAGTATCTTCACTTTCTCGTCACGGACGCTGTCCGCAGAGAGATCAGTGGGAGGTTCCATGGCGATAAGGCAGAGTAATTGCATTAGATGGTTCTGAACCATGTCCCTTGTGGCGCCGGCTTTATCGTAATAGCCTCCGCGCCCGCCTTCCATGCCAAGGTCCTCAGCGCAGGTGATCTGGACCTGCTCAATGAAGCGACTTCGCCAAAGGGGTTCAAAGATCGCGTTTGCAAAGCGCAGGATCATGATGTTTTGCGCGGTTTCCTTGCCAAGGTAATGGTCTATCCTGTAGGTGTCATCCTCACTGAAGGTATTACCCAGGACGCGGTTTAATTCCTGTGCCGTGGAAAGGTCACTGCCCAGAGGTTTCTCGATGATCACACGTGACCATCCTCCGTCCCTTGATTGGTTGAGGCCTGCAGCCTTGAGGTTTTTCAGCACGACCGGGAAAAATTCAGGAGCCGTGGAAAGGTAGAAAAGCCTGTTGTGAAGGGTGCTTGAACCATCGTCAATGCTGTCCAGATGACCGGCAAGCGAATGATAGGCATCAGTGTCGTTGAAGTCTCCGCGATGGTAGGAAATGTTGGCGGCGAAGTTTTTCCAGATCTCAGGATCATGACCACTGCGTGAGTTTTTGCGGTTGGACTCCGCCAGTTCATTGCGCCAGGAATCATCGGTTTTCTCACGCCGCGCAAAACCGGTGACCTTAAGACCCGGCGGGAGATCATTGTCTGCCGCCAGGTTATAGAGGGCGGGAATCAGCTTACGATGGGTGAGGTCGCCGGTGGCGCCGAAAATGACCACTGAGCATGGCTTGGCGTCCTGCCGCGAGAGCAGTGGTTCCCTGAGTGGGTTGTCTGAGGAAATCGACATGATTACCTAGATCATGCAGCTTGTCGTGGGGTTCGGCCAACCCTGAATGCACGGTATTCTGTATTTGTCCGGCGTGCGCAGATCCTGTTTAGAGGGTAGTTGCAACAAGTGACCTTGCCCAATGGCTTAAGGTAACGGGAAACCTGCGTTGAGCTTGACGACACGATCCCGGATAGAAGTAAGTACGGTGGGATTCTCGCGATTCTCAAGGGCCTCGTGAATAAAGTCGCCTATTTGCTGCATTTCCCGGCTGCCCATGCCGCGGGTGGTGACCGCAGGGGTTCCGATGCGGATGCCCCCTCCCTTAAAGGGGCTCTCGGTATCAAAGGGGATGGAATTCTTGTTTACGGTGATTCCGGCTTCATCAAGGGTAGCTTGGGCGATTTTTCCGTTAATTCCCCCGGGTCGCACGTCAACCATCATCAGGTGGTTTTCAGTGCCACCGGAGACCAGGCGATAACCGTGATGGTCCAGACGCTCGGCAAGGGTGACTGCGTTGCTTACTACCTGTTGCTGGTAAACCTTGAATTGCTTTGTCATGGCCTCTGCGAAGCAGGCGGCCTTGGCTGCGATAACGTGCATGAGGGGGCCGCCCTGAATACCGGGAAAGACCATGGCATCGATTTTCTTGGCCCATTCCTCGCCACATAGGATGAGTCCGCCACGTGGTCCCCGCAGCGACTTGTGCGTGGTGGTAGTGATGAAGTCGGCGCAACCAATCGGGGAAGGATGAACTCCGCCGGCAACGAGTCCTGCAATGTGTGCCATGTCGACGAAGAGAAGTGCATTGACCGACTTGGCAATGGCACTCATGCGCTCGAAATCAATGATCCTGGGATAGGCTGAGGCACCGGCAGTGATCATTTTGGGCTTCACTTCCTCGGCCTGTCGCTGCAGTCGATCGTAATCGATCTGCTCGGTTTCCTCATTCACCCCGTAAGCAGCCACTTTATAGAACTTGCCGGAGAAATTGGCCGGATGCCCATGGGTAAGGTGTCCTCCGTGAGAGAGGTCCATGGCCAGTATGGTATCTCCATATTCAAGCGCTGCAAAATACACCGCTGCATTTGCCTGTGATCCTGAGTGAGGTTGCACGTTGGCGTGCGGTGCACCGAAAATTTCCTTGGCGCGCTCGATTGCGAGGGACTCGGCGGTATCAACATTCTCGCATCCGCCATACCACCGCCTCCCGGGATAGCCCTCAGCGTATTTGTTGGTCAGGTGGCTGCCCTGTGCTTCACGGACAGCGCTACTGGCGAAATTCTCGCTGGCAATGAGCTCGATATTGTTTTGCTGACGTTCTGCCTCGCTGATGATTGCGGCGGCAAGCTCAGGGTCCTGGGAAGCAATGGATCCCGTTCCCGAATTGATCTTTTCTACACGTCTTTCGTGCCGGCCTCCAGTTTCAAACTCGCCAGCAAGGAAAACCTCGACAATTTCCGCGGCTTTTTCCTCATTGAGCCTGTGGGCACCAAGGCAGAGAATATTCGCGCCGTTGTGAATACGCGTGAGGCTGGCATATTCGGGGGAATCCACGACCGCGGCCCGGATTCCCGGGTGACGGTTTGCAGCCATGCTCATGCCGATGCCTGTGTGGCAGACAAGAATTCCAATGCCTGCATTGCCGGATGCCACCTCCCGGCTTACCACGTGTGCATAGTCGGGGTAGTCGGTCGACTCTGCGCAATCAGTGCCATGATCCCGGATTTCGTGGCCTGCCTCCTTCAACCGGGCAATCAGGTTTTGTTTCAGTTCGAATCCGGCGTGATCGCAGGCAATGGCTATGGATTGGAGTGAAGGCATTGGTCAGGCCTGATCTTTTTCAGACGGGGTTTTGAGGATGAATTGCATGATGCTTGGCAGGGTCTCCAGGAGCATGTCCCGGACTTCAGTGTATGCAGCGAGTCCGCCACCGATAGGGTCGGGAATATCCTGTCCGCGTATAGCGTCCCTGACGCAGAATTCCGTCACGAGAAAGGTCTTCTCAGCTGCCTGTGGAAACAGAGCCTCAAGGGTATAGAGATGACTGGAGGACATGGCAATAATGTGGTCGGCACTGTTTATCAGGTCAGCATTAATTACCTGGCTGCGGTTACCGGAAAGGTCGATGTTCTTGGCATTGAGAATAGAGATTGTGTGCTCACTGGGTGGTTGTCCGCCACCCGTGGCGATGCCTGCTGACTTGATTTTCCACTGACCGTCTTCATCGGTAACCATCTTGCGGAAGAGTCCCTCAGCCATCGGGCTGCGGCATACATTACCGGTACAGACAAATAGGATTGAGCGGTTCAATGTGCCGCGGAAATTTTGAGGGTCACCATAACAGGATGGGATCAGAGCTTTGAGCGCTCAACCCGGGATTTGTGGGTGTTGTCAATGGTATCGAAAGAGCCTTGGTCAAGGATCTTGGCCCTGCGGAACTCGTCCGCCTTATGCCTTACCCTCCTGCTGAAATCCTCAAGCTTCATCATTTCATTGATGCTGTCGGGTAGTAGCAGGCGGTTGGCGATGTGATTTTTGATTGAGCTGTTGATTGACGGGACGATAAAGTGACCGATGACAGCTGTTTCTCCGGTCCAGTGCCCTTTCTTGATGACCGGAGACAGTCCCTGCTCAAGTCGATTGATTGCGGCGTCATCATCAAGCAGGCCAAAGCTTTTCGCGTGCTCATAGTTGATCTCGAAGGAGTCCGCGACGACATTCCCGGAGAATTCCCCGGATGCTTCAGCGCTCTGGATTGCCTGGTTCACCACTGTGTTGATTTCAAAGTCTTCCTCCATGATTACTTCAATCTGGCGGATAATGTCGATCGACTTGTAGAAGTTTTCCCGGGCCCGCTTTTCGGAGGTGGGGGATTCGGGATTGACCTCTACAGTGATGAGGTCCCCGAGTTCATTGATGAGAAATTGATGGGCCTTCTGGCTTTTCCTGTGTTGCCACCAGAATGAAAACCCGACACACAAAAGTATCAGGAAAATAACCTTCCAGAATTGGTCTAGTAACATGATGTTCTGCTTCGGGGTTTTAATTATCAGTGCAAGCTGCCCGGTGCGCAAGCTCTCCGGGGCACCTTCTATTTTGTTGCCTGTATAACACTATTATAACGCTCCTCAATGAATTCTGAGTCACGGCAATGAACGATGGCATCATTGTAGGATATATGCCTGTTTACAAGGAGGTGGGAGAGACTTTCATCAATGGCATGCATCCCTTCCTGTGAACCGATCTGAATCAATCCGAGCAGTTGCTCAAATTTCCGCTCAATAATACATGCGCGGATACCGTGATTGACCCTCATGATTTCCGAGGCCATGACCCTTCCGGGTTGATCCTGCCGCATAAGCAGGCGTTGTGAGATAACAGCCTCCAGACAGTTGGCAAGTTGCGTGACAATCATTTCCTGTTGCTCGGCAGGGAATACATCGATTAACCGGTCGAGTGACTTGGGTGCGTCAATAGTATGTAACGTGGCAATGACAAGGTGACCTGTTTCGGCGGCAGTGATGGCAGTGCGTATTGTTTCAAGGTCCCTGAGTTCGCTCACCACGATGACGTCCGGGTCCTGACGCAGTGCGGAACGCAGGGCATTGGAGAAACTTTTGGTATCTTCACCTATCTCGCGTTGCTTTACCAAGCCGCACGCGTGGTCAAAGACATATTCGATCGGGTCCTCAATGGTGACGGTAACAACCGAGCGTTCGCGGAGTATTTTCTGGATCATTGCCGCGATGGTGGTCGTTTTTCCTGCACCGGTGACGCCGGTAACCAGCACCAGACCCTGCTGAAGATTGCACAGGTCGGAGACGGTTTGAGCGTGTCCAAGCTGTTCGAGTGTGGGGATTTCTGTTGGGATATACCGGAATGCTCCCTCAATGGTGCCGCGCACATAGTGGGCGTTCGCCCTGAAGCGCCCGACATTCTTTACGGATACTGAAAAGTCCAGTTCCAGATTTTCCTCGAGCCTGCTGCGCTGCGCTTCGGTAATCACCCCGAGCACGAGTTCCTTGGCCTCGTCCGGATCGATGTCATGATCCTCAAGGGGGGTCAGCACGCCGTTTACGCGACAGGCCGGAGGTGCTCCTGCAGTGATGTGTAGGTCAGAGCCCCCCTGGTCCCGGGTTTGGGTCAGGTAATCAACGATGTGGCGTTTTTCACTCATGGGATTGGTTCAGGAAATGCCACGCATGGCACGGTCGAAGTCGGATTCACTGCCTGAAGCCGTTGCGGCTTCCTGGTGGGTAAGGTGGCCTGCCTGGGCGCTTTCAACCAGGGAGTGCATGAATAGCTTGTTGTTGGGATTGTCTCCCCGTTCCATGAAGTCAATGATTTCCGGGATTCTCGATTCGCGCAGGTAGGTGCGCACTACCCCGGTGTTCTCGACATGCTCAGTGACAAGGTGCAAGCCCCCATTGGCAGCACAGAGAAGCTTCTGGCAGCAGATTCCCACTAGCAGATTAGATAACAACAGGAGTTGGGAGGAGCGTTCCTCGCTGGGAAAGAGGTTGGTCAATCGCTCAACGGTTTCCGAGACGTTGGCACTGTGCAGGGTCGCCATCACGAGGTGTCCTGTCTCGGCGGCCTGCAGGGCAATTTGAGCGGTTTCCGGATCCCGTATTTCGCCAAGCAGGATGACATCCGGGGCCTGCCTGAGTGAACTGCGCAGACCACGGGCGAAGGAGTCCGTGTCAGTGTGGACTTCCCGCTGGGTAAAAAGACTCTTCTTGGATTCGAAAAGGTATTCGATGGGGTCCTCAATGGTGACTACGTGCTTGTTGAGCTGGTTATTTAACCATTCCAGCGTGGAGGCAAGCGTGGTGGATTTTCCTGACCCTGTGGGTCCGGTGATGAGGACGATCCCGGATGCGGATTGCACCCACTTGGTCAACAGTTCGACTGGTAAACCGAGGGATTCCAGGCCTGGGATCTCGGTGTTGATCTGCCGCAGGACGGCTCCCAGTTTCCCGAGGTGGCGGTGCAGGTTCACCCTGAACCGGACATCGTTGTGCGCCACGTAGCTTGTGTCCCTGTCACCATCATAACCGGGATCAGCACCGCAACGTTTCCAGAATGCCTCCATATCCTCGGTTTCCACCGGGTTTTCTCCCGCGACCATCAGTTCTCCTCCCACTTTCATGCGGGCTATATTGCCTTCACTAAGGAATAGATCACTGGCCTTATGGTCGTAGGCTGCCTTGATTAGGGCCTCAATCATGGAACTCATCACTGCGACCTTTAACATTCACTGAGCGGCGTTACAAGCCCCATCGACGGCACCATGATTATCTGTGAAATGGCTTGAATCTTCATGTGGTGGGCTTGTATTTGGAGAAATTAGCAACAATGAAGATATTTCTCATCAGGGGTGGCAAGAGCTCCGGGCCGTTTCAAGCCGGTGAATTGCGTCAGAAAATGTCCAGTGGCGGGGTTTCCCCGGGAGAATTGGCCTGGGGGCCCGGACTCGATGGCTGGACCCGCCTTGAGAAGGTGCTTGCCAGGGCTGAGGAAATGAAAACCTCCGGGGAGGCGGATTCCGTGGATGATGCAGGACTTGTTCCTCCGCCTGTCCCTGAATCATCACTGCGTGAAAAGTCGACAAAACTTCGATCTGCATCCGCGCCTACATCCGGGTCCAGTGAACAATATCAATCCCCCATCCAGGCGATACCTGATGCTGAGGCAAAGCAACGTGAGGCAAAACGATCAGGTGCGGCATCCTCCGCCCGCCCCAATGCCCTTGGTTTCCTGCGCTGGATTGGTGTGCTGGCTTTGCTGGTATTCCTGGTTTCCTTCTTCATGCCATGGGTGAGAATCACCAATCCCAGCGTCAAGGAAAGGGAAGAGCTGAGCGCAGTGCAAATGGTGTTGGAGAAGGAGGAGAAAGCTCTATTGCCTGGTCAGACTGTGGCTCCGAAGTATTTCGGCATGTCAAAGATGATCTTGCTCGTTTCGCTGGTGCTGGTATTGCTGACCGGATTGATTTCTGTGTCAAATATCATCAGTCCTGATGCGGACAACTCGCGGACGGGTGTCTTGCTCTCGGGGGCGCTGCTTGTTTCACTGGTCTTTACAGGAGTGATATATGATCATTTTTTCGAGAGGGAGTTCAATATTGCCCTGGCTCAGGCTATGCCGGGTGGAGGGGCGCAGGGCATTTCCTTCAAGATGGATTACGGATTCTATTTTGCCCTGGCATCCGTGGTCCTGGCAGCGGGTTGCCTGATGATACCAAAGATTGTAGCCGGGCCGCTTCTGCCGACCATGGTACCGTTTTTTGTGACCGTGCTTATTGCTGCCGGGCTTGGCGGGTTCGGGATGCTGCGCATCCAGTCGCGAAATGCCCTGCAGAAGGCATACAGTGATGTCAGGCAATTTCTGCCGGCTCCCGCTGCGGAAAAGCAGGACGGGGAAACCGAAGTGGTGTCCCCGCCTGAATAGAAATCGAAAGGATGCTGCTTGGCAGTTACTTTGTCGGGTTGTAGATCAACCGCATGCTCTCCTCGAGGTCCTCTTTTGTCGGGGTTGGCGATGCAATGCCATTCTCGGGTATGGCGAGCTTGGCACTCCAGGCAACACCGTTGAGGACTGTCTTGCGGAAGTTGTCGTCAACCCAGTTCTTGTGGTAATGCAGTCCGGTAAAGCCAAAGCCCCGTCCTTCACCGTAGTCTTCACCGCGCTGGTAGCACCAGGCAACATGCTGTGGTTTCCCTGCGGCTACCGCCTTGCGCACTGTGGGGTTTCCGGAGTGCGCCCCGTCCCCCCTTTTCATTGTGGATTCCGGGGCGATTGCCGAGAGGATGGGCGTGACGCCCTGCATGTTGCCGCGGAATTTCATGTGGAAGTACCACTCGTCATTGGAGTCAAAGGGCTTGATGCCGTTGGCTGCCGGATGGTTGGGGAAGACCTTGAACTCTGCAACCCAGTGGGGGTTGACCGACCAGTGAGCCTGGAAGAATCCACCCATCCAGTTCAGCATGCCTTTTCCGGACGGCCCGACCGGCACCTCCACCCCGTAGTGCAGGCAGGCAAGGCCGACTCCCTTACGCATTAACTTGTCAAACTCGGCAACATGACGGTTGACCAAATGGCCACCGCCGCCGGTGCAGAAGAAGACGACAGTATCGGCTCCCTCAAAGAACTTGTCCGGATCAGCCGGCCAATTAATGGAGTAGGCGGACTCGACCTTGCCGGGATAGGCTTTTTCAAGCCAGGCTCCAATCAGCCTGCACCCGGCAGCATATTCATGCTGGCCACGCCCGTGTGAGCCCTTGTGGGAGACGAAGCAAATTTTCTTGGTGCCTGCGGAACCGTCATTGTTGGCTTTTCCCTTGTCGCCCTCTTCGCCCTTGTTCCCCTTGTGCTCCTTGAGCATGATGTCCTTGAACTGCACTTTCATTGGCGGTCCGGCGTGCAGTTGCAAAGCGATCAGGCCATCGCCGCGCTTCTTGGGACCGTTATCGGTGACCTCCGCCATCAATGTACCGTTGATGGACTGCTTGATGTTGTTGCCTTTGGCAATGATGTGATACTCGTTCCAGTCGCCTTTCTTGATGGCCTTGTTAAGCTCGGCAGGATTGCCGACCGGCTCTCCCTGAACCTTCTTACCGTCTTCACCAACGGTGACACGCTGTCCGCGTTTGGCAAAGACGCCGCCAAACCTTTCGCCATACAGGGTTCCGCTCCAGTTGTCACCCGCCTCGAAGTCCGACTGGTAACCGCCGATTCTCCATTCATCAGGACCATCAACCTTGAAGCTGCGGATCTGTATCCCTGAATTGCCGCCATTGATCTTGAATTTCAACTTCAGTTCGAAGTTGGAGGGCTTGCCGCCTTCCCAGATGATGAAGGTATTGCCCCTGGTCGGGTTTTCCCTGGTGGTCTGGCCGGTGATGGCACCGTCCTGAACGCTCCAGAATTTCGGGTCCCCGTTCCAGTTTTTCAGCGATTTACCGTCAAAGATCGGTTTAAATCCGGCATCGGCCTTGCCTGCGTGGTGATCCGCGCGGGCCTGGAGGGTAAGCAGTGTCAACAGGGTGATATAGGTGAGAGTCTTCATGGTTCTTTGCTGTAATGGCTTTTATTATTAAACCTCGTTAAGGGAATGTCGAGTATTGAGCGTGTCTCAACCGGGGTAAATATCTTTTTCAGTCCTCCTGTCGACAATATAAGGCCCATGAACGATATTAATTGCCGATTTTCATTGCGCCATGCCGGACGACCCAGACCCTGATTCTTCAAT
>Ga0315316_10003042_pt1 | contig 12145 bp, 7 predicted proteins | sample M160m3416metaG_FD_203702 | JGI IMG/M metagenome (GOLD analysis project Ga0315316, IMG submission 203702) | Ammonia-oxidizing marine archaeal communities from Monterey Bay, California, United States - M1 60m 3416 | ecosystem: Environmental > Aquatic > Marine > Intertidal zone | place: USA...
CGTAGTGTGGAAACCTCAGAGACGGACTTTGTTGGACATCGTTACGTTACTACTCTCAGATTCACTAAGGACCTCACTGTGCGTTACGTTCTGTTGACCGTCATTATTGTCGTGGCTGGCGACCGCCCTGCGACGGCTGGGCCCCCGCGCGACGCCGCTGCTGCAATTGATCGTCTGTTTCAGGCAGCATGGGATCGGGAAGAAGTCACGCCGGCCGTACCAGCACAGGACGCCGAGTATTTTCGACGTCTGTACCTGGATCTGGCGGGACGAATTCCGGCGGTATCGGAAATCCGTGATTTGCTCGCTGACGAGTCCACGGACAAGCGACTCCGTGTGGTTGACAAATTGCTGGACAGCCCGGCGTCCGTGCGACATTTCACAACCTCGCTGCGGAATGCCTTTATCCCTCAGGCCAACAGCCAACCCCAGTTTCGTGCCCTGATTCCCGGATTTGAAGCCTGGCTGTGGCAGCGCATTTCGGAAGGGCAACCCTATAACCAGATTGTGCACGACATCATCACGACGGAACTGAACGTCAGCGCCGGGCCGGCCCTGTTGTCAACCACCAGTCCCGATGCTTTTTTTGTCGTGCGCGAATTGAAACCGGAGAATCTGGCATCAGGCACAGCACGAGCATTTCTGGGGGTGCGTCTGGACTGTGCTCAATGTCACGATCATCCGTTTGACAGATGGAGCCAGCGACAGTTCTGGAATATGGCTGCATTTTATTCGGGGTTTACTCGGTCTGCCGATGACGACGCAGACAATCCGGTCATGATGCAGAACATGACGGAGAAAACGGACGTGCGGTCCATCGGCATACCCGGGACCGAGGACGTTGTACCGGCTGTGTATCTGACGGGGCTGGAACCCGACTGGGAGGATGGCTCAACGACACCTCGGCAGAAGCTGGCGAACTGGGTTGTCGACTCGGAAAACCCATATTTTGCAAAGATGGCAGTCAACCGACTGTGGGCACAGTTTTTCGGGCGAGGCATTGTCGACCCGGTCGATGATTTTTCTGAAAACAATCCAGCATCGCACCCCGAGGTACTGGACCTGTTGGCTGAAGAATTCATCAACAGCGACTATGACGTAAAACACATCGTGAAAGTTATCACCGCAACTGACGTCTATCAGCTCAGCAGTATTCAGACACACGCTTCTCAGGAAGAGTCATCGCACTTTGCCCGAGCAACGTTACGGGGCCTGACCCCGGAACAGTTTTTCGACAGCACTGCAGAAGCCGTTGGTTACTACCAACCCTATCGTAGTGACAATCCTTTTGTCGTCGACATGAACTCACCGCGTGCGCAGTTTCTGGATCTGTTTCGTAACAATGTAGAATCGCCGCTGGAGCGTGAAACGACAATCCTGCAGGCACTGGCCATGATGAACGGCAACTTCATCGATAACGCCACCAGCGTCGATGACAGTCAGACTCTGAGAGCGATCGCTGAATTCCCGGCGATGTCTGATGAACAGAAGCTTGACACGCTGTTCCTTTCCGTGTTAAGTCGGCGTCCGTCAAAAGCCGAGCGACGACGTTTCGGGGATTATCTTTTGTCCGGCGGCGCATCTGAGAACCCGAAATCCGCGCTGGCAGACGTGTTCTGGGTACTGCTGAACAGCAGCGAGTTTTTATTGAACCACTAGTGCATTGTCAGGTCCCGGTCCTGGACCTGACAACCCAACAGCCACCTTTCTAGTTTCATATTTGTGAGTCGTCAGATGCCCCGCACATTAAGCCGCCGTAATGCCGGCAAATACACCGGGCTGAGTCTGCTGGGAGCAGCAGCATCGGGATGGTTACCCGGCATTGCGGCACAGGCAGCCCAATCCGAATCAAAAACACACCGCAACTGTATTCTGCTGTGGATGTCCGGCGGTCCCAGCCAGATCGAGACATTCGACCCCAAAGAAGGTCACGAGAATGGAGGCCCAACAAAGGCCATCGACACCAGCGTGCCTGGCGTACAAATCAGTGAAAATCTGCCACAGACGGCCAGGGTTATGGACCGTCTGGCCGTCATCCGATCAATGTCCACCAAGGAAGGCGACCATTCGCGTGCCACGTATTTCATGCATACGGGGTATTTGCCGCAGGGGCCGATCCGCTACCCGACTGTCGGTTCCTTCCTGAGTAAGGAGTTGTTGGACGAAGAGTGCGATCTGCCGGCGTTTGTCAGTGTCAATCCGTTTCAGGCCTTTAGTCCGGCTGCGTACGGCCCCGGTTTCCTGGGACCGGCGCGGTCGCCGCTTGTAGTGGCGTCCCAGATGACGGGCCAGGCGGAGGACACTCAGCAGGTGTCATTTGAGGTCAGCAACCTGAAGCGATCAAAACGGGTCACCCGCGCTCAGGCGGATGCCCGCCTGAAATTGCTGTCCTCTCTGGAGCATGATTTTCTGAAACTCCGTCCCGGAGGACCTGGCCGCAGCCACGTGCAGTCGTATCAGCAGGCCATTCGAATGATGGAGTCCGGTGCAGTGGACGCTTTTAACCTGGACGGAGAAGACGATATGCTTCGGGATGCATACGGTCGGAATCCATTCGGTCAGGGCTGCCTGTTGGCACGACGGTTGGTCGAAACCGGCGTCTCATTTGTAGAGGTAAATCTCAGCAGCGCCGATGGCGCCGGGGGAGGCGCCGGCTGGGACACACATCAGGACAACTTTGGGGCCGTGAACGCTCTGTGCGGTGTTCTTGATCCAGCCTACGCGACTCTCATCTCAGACCTTCAGCAACGTGGCCTGCTGGATGAGACCCTGGTGGTGTGGATGGGAGAATTCGGCCGCACGCCCAAGATCAACGACAACACCGGCCGAGACCACTGGCCCAGGAGCTGGAGCACCGTCCTGGCCGGCGCAGGAATCAAAATGGGACAGACCTACGGCAGCACCTCCGACGATGGAACGGAAGTGACCAATGATCCGATGACAGTGCAGAACTTGATGGCGACGGTATGTCGGGCACTGGACCTGGACCACGAAATGACAAATTACAGCAATGTTGGCCGTCCGGTCCCTCTGGCCGACCACGGATCGGCCCCCGTTCAGTTGCTACTTTCGTGATATTTCGCAGCTCGTCCGCCCAAAAACCGGCCACTACGCTCACCTTGCCCCGCATCTGCCCGTCGGACCTTCCTCGGCGTGGTCAATGGAGCAACCACGAGAAACTGACCCCCGCCGCAGAGCAGACGTGATTCATCCCTTGCCCTTCGGTTTGGGGAAACCAGGCAAGGCAGTGAGAACGTTGTCCTCAGATTCTTTGGACGGACGTGAAATTGCCCGTGGGGAGCACCGGTCCATGTTGCTCTGCCGATTATTCTTTGTCACACTTCGAAAGCTGACCGGGGCGACGTAACGTCAGGTTTTCACGACACTTCCGTTGGGTCGGACGCTATTATTCGTCTGATCGACGGATACCGGCGGCCGGAAATTTCACGGGCCCGGGACGTTCATTTAAGTATTAACTCAAAATTCGGCCGCTTCGGAACAGAAATGACAGAACCAAACGCATCATCGGACGAGAATCTGAAGCGAGTGCGTGAGAAGGTGATGAACCTTGCCCGCGAAATCGAGAAAATGTCGGGCGAAGAAATTCCGCCCAATATCTTCTTTCAGGAGTTCCTGAATCGAGTTGTCACGGCCATCGGCGCTAAAGGCGGCGCCGTCTGGCTGCTGCAGGATGGCGCCCAGCTGAGCCTGGTAGCGGAAGCGGATTTAGAACAGACCGGGTTGAAACAGATTCCCGGGGCGATGCAGGTCAATGAAAAATTACTGATTGATGTGCTGCAAACCGGCGAAGCAAAAACGCTGGTGCACGGACAGGGAGTCGATCTCCCCACTGAGCACGTGATGGTGCTTTCAGCCTTACATAAAGAGAAAGACTGCGTCGGGGTTGTACAACTGTTTCAGAGAGCGGATGTCCCCGAGAAAGCTCGTTCGGGTTACATGCAGTTTCTGGAACAGATGTGCGGCTACGCCTCACGGTATATCGAAGGCAAACGCCGCAATTCGACAATGAGCGATGATTTGAAGAGCGAGTTCTGGACGGATTTTGAACAGTTCACTCTTCGAATTCAGCGTTCCCTTGAAGAGCAGGAAGTGGCCGACGCTTCTGCCAGCGACGGTCGCCCACTGCTGAGTTGCGACCGGCTGAGCGTTGTGACACGCAGGGGACGCAGCGTGAAAATCCGAGCTGTCAGTGGGCAGTCGACGGTCAATCAACGAGCAAATCTGATTACGTCGATGAAACGGCTCGCACAGCGGGTAATCGACATGGGCGAAACGCTGACATATGCGGGTAAGATTGAGAACCTGCCGACACAAATCGAAAAGCCGCTGGCAAACTTCGTTCAGGAAAGTGGCTCGCGGATGATCATGATCGTCCCGATGTTCGAGAACGATGTGCTGGTTCGGGAGCAGGGAGAAGAGGCTGAACAAAAGCGAAAAATGAAACGAACAAAGGCCATCGGTTGTATCGTGGTGGAACAGGTCGCGGAATCTGAACCCGTACCCCAACTGGAACAGCGAGCGGAACTGCTGGCCGATCATATTGGTGCCGCCCTGTGGAACTCACGGCTGCACGGACGAATTTTCGGGCGATCGTTCTTCAAACTTATCGGACGCGTGAGGGAATGGTTCCAGGGGCGGAAGCTGGCGATCACGTCCCTGATCCTTGCTGTGGTCGGCGGTCTTGTGGCCGCCATGACACTGATCAGACTGCCCTACCCTGTGGATGCGGACGGCAAGCTGATGCCCGTTCAGCAGGATGCTGTTTTCGCATTGTGGGACGGGGAAATCGACGAGAAAATCATAGTGATTCCGGATAACAGCGGAGAGCTGCGTGTGAAGCAGGGGGAGGTCCTGATGATTCTCTACAACGATGAAATTGAGGAAGAGATCAGCAACGCGGAAACGGAAATCGCAAAGCAGAAAGAGCTCGAAAAGATAGCCAGCAATGCACGGAAATCTGCAGAACAGCTCAGAAACAGAGAAGAGGTTCATCGGCTGCAGATTGAACTGGAAACCATTGCTGCCGACCAGATCATTGCTCAAAACAAACTGGACACGCTGAAGGCGCGAAAGGACGCAAAGCTTAAGGTTCGCGCCCCGGCGACCGGTGTGATACCAGACTTCAAACGGATGGAAATGCTGCAGGACCGGCCTGTTCGTCAGGGCGATCATTTGTTTGATGTGATGAATGATCATGGCCCATGGCACATGGAACTACTGGTCGAGGAAAAGCGAATGGGGCATCTGCTGCACGCGATCATGGAGAAAGAAAAAAACGACAGAAAACTTCAGAACGGTGAGAATGGTTCGCTGCCATGTGAATTTACGATGGTCAGCCGACCGGAATCAAAATTCAACTGCACACTTGCAACCATCGCGACGCGTTCGACCACTGACTCTGAACTCGGCACTGCATTTGAACTGATTGCCGAGCTGGATAACAAGACAGCCAGAGAGCTTCGCGAGAGTGGATCACTTAGTCAGATCGGAACTGAAGTTTCCGTCCGCATCTACTGCAGCGACTGTACTCTCGCGTTCTGGCTGTTTGGCGACGTTGTGGAATTCGTCCAACGCAACATGTGGTGGTTCTGATTGATTGACATGTCAAAATTCGCCGTCATTCTTCCCGCAGCCGGCGAAAGTCGTCGATTCACCGGATTCCCGCGCAAAAAACCTTTTGTGGAACTGAAAGGGCGTGCTGTCTGGCTGCGGACCGCAGAACATTTTCTGAGCCGGGATGACGTGTCAGAAGTCATGCTGGTTCTGTCCTCAGACGACATCGACGAATTCAAGGAACGATTCCGCCCCAACCTGGCCTTCATGGACATCACGATCGTGAAGGGTGGTGCGTGTCGTGCTGAGAGTGTGCGGAATGGAATCAGCAGTCTGACAGAAGAAGCAGAGTTTATCGCAATCCATGACGCGGCGCGGCCACTGCTGACCGCGAAGTGGCTAACAGAACTGTTTGCAGCAGCCGCAGTCCACGACGCGGTCATTCCAGGTGTCCCGGTCAGCAGCACTGTGAAAGCCGTTGACGAGAATCTCATTCAACGCACGGTTGATCGCCGTAATCTTGTTTTAGCCCAGACTCCGCAGGTTTTTCGCAGAACGCTTCTGCAGCAGGCTTTTGATGCAGCTGGTGATCTGAGCCGTTTCACCGACGATGCCTCAATTGTTGAAGCCTATGGACAGCCGGTTCACGTCCATCCCGGCAGTCTGACAAACATTAAAATCACGACTGCACAAGACTTTCATCTGGCAGAAGCACTGCTCGACACCGTGTCGGCCGACAGCAGAGTGAAGGATCTGCACCCATTTTCAGATGATCATTTCCGATAACCCCGTGACACGCTAAAATCAGAATACAGACGTGCCGCGCAGTAGTACCATCGGTGGTGCCGCATAGAAGCGGTTCCAACCCCATCTCGCTCACGGGGCGATGCGGTCATGTGCCGATGGGGCACGTCTGGAGTTTCTGACTCAGATAACCAGAGTTTAAGATCAAACAAGACAGTTTTCCGCGTTCTGACCCTGCAGGTGCTGCGATGGCAACGGTGACAATTTCCTGTCCAGAGTGTTCTGCCGATCTCAAGCTGCCGGACCGCAAGCTGCTGGGACGCAAGGGCAAGTGTCCGCGGTGTGAGCATCGCTTCATCCTGACCGAACCAGACGAAGTTGAGCTGACCTTGCTGGAGGACGACGTTCCCGAAACGCCTGCCGCCCCGATGGTCGGTACGTCTGCAAAATGGGTGCCGGATGCACCGGCGGCGTGCGCTGCCTTGCCGACGTCCCCATTGCCAACGGATGCTGAGTCGTCAGGGGCCTTTGACTTTCTTTCCACACCGGCCAGTGCTGTACCGTCCGCAGACATCACCCCCCCGGACTCAGATACAGCGGATGCCGCACCCGTTACGGGCAATGCCGCGAGTCGCGTACGAGACCGCCGGAAACGCAACAAACGCAAAGGTCCTGTGATTGCCCTGCTTGGCACAGGACTGTTTGTGGCTTGTATGGTCGCTCTGTGGTGGCAGCAGAACTCAAACGCAAAGCTGGCTGCTGAACTGGCCGCAGACGCACAGAAGCCAAAGGTGAATGAGGCATGGCAGGAAGAAAAACAAGTCCTGGCGGACGCCAATGAAGACGTTCAGAAACTCAGCCCGACGACCGGTGATGCGATTCCGCTGGACTACCTGCCTTTTACGCCTCATCTGATCTTTCATCTGCGTCCATCGGATGTCTGGAGTGCGGACAGGAAGAACCGTGAGTTTGTGGCCACGCTCGGAGATCTGGGCCAATGGCTGGAGGAACAGATTCGCGATATCACACGGTTTGAACCGCAGGAAATTGAGGAACTGACGCTCGCCGTCAATTTCGGACCGCGCACGTCACCGCCTGAAGTGGCCGCTGTAGTGCGACTTCGCAGTGAACAGACACTATCTGACCTGCAGCTGAATCGTTTTCGCGGATCGCGCCGCTCCGACCTTGAGGGAGAGCTGTACGAATCCGATCCGTTCAGCTATCTGCTGATCGACAGGAAGACATTTGCCGTGGCGCCCGTCACAATGTCGGATTCGTTGGCCGACGCCAGGAAGTACCCGCCCCAGGCGCCCGTTGACATGGACGTTCTGGTACGCGAGTCGGATCGAAATCGCCAGATGACTCTTATATTTGACCTGCTCAATATTGACACTCACCGTGAATATATTTTTCGAGAGCAGATGCAGGAATTTGCCGATGAGTTCGTCCTGTGGTTTGGTAAAGACGTACAGACCGTTGGCTGGAGCCTCCATCTTGGTTCTGAATTGTTCATGGAGACACTGCTGCACCCCAACAACGAAAGTTCAGCGTTGCGGGCGCAGCGCCACGTCAAAGTGCAGATGTCAAAGTTACCGGAACTACTTCAGACAACCGCTCGTTTCATGAATCCGCCAACAAAGGGTTATCGTGAAATGATCGGCCGCTTCCCCGCCATGATACAGAGCGTGGTGCTGGGTACATCAACTCACATAGGACCATCGTATGTGCGGATGATCACTCTGCTGCCGGACAAAGCGGCAGCCAATCTTGCGGCGGCTTCGTTGTTTACCTGGAATCAATCCGTGATCACCGACTTCAGCGGTCCGGCGCCGAAAGTCTCCACCGCGAAAGCTCTGCCTGAAAAAATCGTGGACCGTCTGCAGATGATGATCTATGTTGATTTCCGTAACATGCCACTCCAGGAAGCTCTGGCCTATATCTCAGAGGAAATCAAGACGCCGATCGAAATCGACGGTGACGGACTCAAGAAGGCGGCACTGACGCAGAACATGAAGCAGAGTTATAACTTTGGCGAGGCGACTGTGTTGAAGACGCTGGATGCAATCATTACGAATCCCGACTATCGGGACATGATGGTGATGAGTATCGACGAGGCCGCCAAAAAGATTATTGTGACATCACGCCCGAGCGCGACCAATACCGGCCTCCCGATCTTCGACACCAAACAAGGGAAGTAGCACGCTGCACATGAGTTGAACATCTTCACGTCTGATCGCGCTGACAGCGGCCTTCGTGACGATGTAGCCCGCAGCAGGTCGTGGAAAATGGCTTCTCCACGTGGACCAGCATTCGTCGCCACCCCCATGTCACCGTAACGGGTTCACGTGCACCGGGGACGTGAACCAGTAGGATGTTTCCCCGGAATTCTGTTCACCATCGTCATTTTTCCAACGCACTGCGATCTTTGTTCCCTGTGTGCTGTACAGCCACTTAATCTGGTAAAATGGCAGCAACCTGTACTACCGAAAATCAGTATTAAACTGCACGGAGCATTCGCTCCGCACGAAACGTCGATTAGATTGTTCGCCAGAAAATAGGATTGGGTTTTTTCAGCATGAACAATTCCGCTTCCGCGTACGGGGGATTCCCGTCTGTTCGAATGCGTCGCAACCGCAGAACCAACTGGGTTCGTCGTCTGGTTAGTGAAAACGATCTGTCCGTCGACGATCTGATTCTGCCGGTGTTCGTGACAGAAGGCGCAGGCGTCGTTGAAGCGGTACCATCCATGCCCGACGTGAATCGATACAGCATTGATCTGCTGGTTAACTTTGTGGGAAAGGCCGCGGCTCTGGGGATTCCGGCAATTGCCATTTTTCCCGTCACGCCTGTCGAAAAGAAGACTCAGGATGGCGACGAAGCTTTCAATCCCGAAAATCTGATCTGCCGGACGATGAAAGCAATCAGGTCGGCTGGCCACGATGTGGGTCTGATTGCCGACGTGGCTCTCGATCCATACACACTGCACGGTCAGGATGGTGTTGTCCGGGATGGCTATGTGGACAACGACAAGAGTCTTGACGTCCTGGTTAAGCAGGCAATTGTTCAGGCCGAAGCCGGATGCGACATCATTGCACCGTCCGACATGATGGACGGTCGTGTGGGCGTTATTCGACATGCCCTCGATAACGCCGGACACTCAAGCGTTCAGATCATGTCTTATGCGGCCAAGTACGCGTCTGCATTCTATGGGCCGTTTCGAGACGCAGTTGGCTCCGCCGGCAACCTGGGCGGGGGTGACAAGCGTACGTACCAGATGGATCCGGCCAACACAGACGAAGCACTTCGTGAAGTCCGTCTGGATATTGCAGAAGGTGCTGACATGGTGATGGTCAAACCCGGCATGCCATATCTTGACATCGTGTACAGAGTGAAATCCACCTTCGCCATTCCCACATTTGCGTATCAGGTAAGTGGCGAGTTCGCGATGCTGTCTGCCGCCATTCAGAACGGCTGGCTTGATCGTGAGAAAACCATCCTTGAAAGCCTGCTGGCATTCAAGCGGGCTGGGGCGGACGGAATCCTGACCTATTTTGCAGTGGAAGCAGCGGAACTGCTGAAATCTGCGGGGCCTGCAGCATGAACGTGGTTGTCCTGGGAGCCGGAACGGTCGGCCGCACAGTGGCCGAGCTGCTTTGCAACAGCGGTGTTAACGTCTGTGTGGTGGACGAACAGGCTTCTGTCCTCCGCCGAGTGGAAGAACAGCTGGACGTCCAGACAGTCTGCGGAGCGGCATTCGACGTCGCAAAACTGTTTCAGGCGGGGATTCAGGTCGCCGATCTGTGTCTGGCAGTCACCAGTCGCGACGAGGTAAATCTGGTGAGCGCCAGCATTGCTCGGGAAATGGGAGCGTCGCGGAGCGTGGCCCGAGTGTTCAATCCCATCTTCCGCGACAACAGCACATTTGACTATCAACGGCACTTTAACGTCGACCGCCTGATCAGCCTTGAACATTTGACTGCCCTGGAGCTTGCCAGACATATTCGCAGTTCATCGGTGCTGGCTGTGGAAAATTTCATTCGCGGCGGCGTTGAGGTCCACGGCATTCTTGTGGGGCCAAAGGCTCGTGCAATCGGAATTCCCTTGAATCAGCTGAAACTGCCCATCACCGTGCGTATGGGCCTGATCAGCGGTAAGGGGCGTTCTATTATTCCCGGCGCTGACGATGCTGTGCAGGGTGGTGACCACGTCACGTTGATCGGTACTCAGGGAGAACTGGATAAGGTTGTCGGGCAGTTCGCGGACCGAACCGGCGAACGACAGCGAGTTGTGATAGCTGGTGGCGGTGAAATCGGCCTGAACCTTGCTCGCCTGCTGGGAAGGACTCGGTGTCGCGTCACCGTGCTGGAAAGTGACGTCGCGCGATGTGACTTTATCGCAGAGCGGCTGCCGAACTGTTCAGTGCTGCACGCCGATGTAAAAAGCAAGGCTGACCTGGAAGAAGCGCGCGTTGGGAAGAGTGATGTCTTTGTCGCCTGCACGGGCCGTGATGAAGAGAACATTGTCTGCGGTGTTGAGGCCAAAGAACTTGGCTGTCGGCGTCTGCTGACGATTGTTCGCAGCCCCGATTATGCCAACGTTCTGGAACGAATCGGGATCGATGTGGCCGTCAGTCCTCGAGAAGCCATGGCCAGACAGATTGTGGGCCTGGTTGCGAAAGGTCCCGTCCTGGAACGATCTCCCATTGCCGGGGGATTTGCCGAAGTCTGGGAGGTGGAAGTGCGTAAGAACGCCCCGGCGACCAAATCGACACTGCGCGAATTGCAGTTACCAAACTGCCTGGTCGCGGCCATTGAGCGTAAACATTATGTGTCAGTCCCTCATGCCGATGACCAGCTGCAGGCCGGCGACACCGTAGTCCTGATGGTCCCTCGGACCTCAGAACAGGAGGTCCTGCGACTTTTTTCCGCCGACTGAATCGTTCGCCCGGACCGTACGCTGCATTTCCCAACGGTCTACGGTTGTCAATTCTTCGTACAGGCCTGCTAAGGCCAGGATCGACGATCTGTCGCTTTCTGTTAAACTTTTCCGTCATGGCCGGGGTCATGCCCCAGTCCGGTTTACCGAAATGAATTCATCGCGACATCGGGATTCAGGAAACCCATGCGACGACAGAGGTACGGCGTCCGTTTCGTTAAGCACTGAAGGCCGTTGAGCAATCAAGCTGTGGAAGGGGCCGGCGTTATGTCAAAAAAATGGTTCCATCGCCGGGACGACGCTGGCAGCATGCTGGCAACGGTTATCGTCATCGGCCTGGGAGCTGGACTCTGCTCTTTTCTCGCTCTGGCAGGCACTTCAAGCAGCTTTGACTGGATCGTTCTGGCCGTTCTTGTTGCAGCTCTGCTGATTCTGGGTGGAGTCACGACGTATCGATACTTTCGTAACGAGGATCCGAGTCTGGGATTCTGGAACGCCGTTGCCCGCAATCACCGTGAAGAGGGCCTGGCCGCACAGTATCGTCCACAAAAAGCTGAGAATGTTCAGGAAATGGAGTCTGTGAATCCTAATAAACCCATTACCGCTGACGAAGTGCACGATATCCAGGTGACCAGTTCAAATACCTGGGTGCCGTCTCGCGGAGGTAAGGACTCAACCCCATGAGGCTTTACATCTGCAAAAGCAGACGATCCTGGGGCATATCAGTTCAAACTGCGGTTGGCGACAGACAGCAGCCTTGCAACCGGTTCCAGCATCTTTGAAGATGCTGCCCAACCTGACCGCGTGAATTCTTCCCCGTTTGAAGCCGAACGACAATATGTCCGACGAACGTCCGAATATTATTTTTATCATTACCGATCAGCAGCGTTTC
>Ga0315316_10003044_pt1 | contig 12144 bp, 13 predicted proteins | sample M160m3416metaG_FD_203702 | JGI IMG/M metagenome (GOLD analysis project Ga0315316, IMG submission 203702) | Ammonia-oxidizing marine archaeal communities from Monterey Bay, California, United States - M1 60m 3416 | ecosystem: Environmental > Aquatic > Marine > Intertidal zone | place: USA...
TGACAAATCCAAATATTTTTATTACTATCTATAGTCATTCCGTCTGGCGTACCATGATTTTTAGAAAATTTAATAAATTTTGATTTTTTAATTACTTTATATTTTTTATTAATTTTAATTTTATAAATTATTTTTTCACCACTATCTGTATGAAGAAATGTATTAGAGTTAATAAACGCAGGCCCATTTGTAATAAAATATTTTGTATCAACTTTATGTAATTGTAGCTCTTTGTCTAAACAATACAAAGATCCATTCCTAATTTTTCTTTCTAGACTATCCATAGAACCAAACCAAAGTCTTCCATCGGGATCTATTTTTCCATCATTTAATCTATTCAAGGGTTTATCTTGCTCTATTTTTATTGATTTTATAATTTTCTTTGTTTTTAAATCTAAAATTCTTAATTCAGACTTCAAGCCTAGTAAAAAAATATTTTTTCTTATATGAACTAAAAAACCTATTTCTTTATTTAATTTAATTACTCTTTTTTTTTTTGATTTTGTATTAAAAATAAAAATTTTTTTTCCTTTAATATCTACAAAAAAAACTGATTTTTGACTTGGTACCCACAAAGTACCCTCACCAAGTAATGTTTTTGGGTTCCAGAGAACTTTAGGCTTTGATGTTTTTATTATCAAATTATTCAAATACCACTTTTGATTTTTGCTCACCTAAACTTTCGATAGATAGCTTTATGTTATCACCATTTTTGAGAAATACTTGAGGCTTCATTCCCATTCCAACTCCAGGAGGCGTTCCGGTAGTTATTATATCTCCTGGTTGCAATGACATAAATTTACTTAGATAAGACACTATAAAATTTACATTAAAAATCATTTTACTAGTATTGCCAGTCTGCATCCTTTTATTATTAACATCTAAGCTTAAATTTAAATTATTAATATTTAAAATTTCATCTTTAGTAGCTACATAAGGTCCTATAGGCCCATAAGTATCATGTGATTTTCCTTTAACCCACTGTCCCATCTTTTCAATTTGCCACTCTCGCTCACTGACATCATTTACTAAACAATATCCAAAAATATGATTTGGAGATTCTTGTTCTAAAATATTTTTAGTTTCTTTTCCAATAATAATGCCAAGTTCAACTTCCCAATCTAATTTTTTAGAATCTTTTGATATTTCAATATTATCATTGGGGCCGTTAATTGAACTTGTAGCTTTCATAAATACAATTGGTTCTGGGGGAGCTTTTGCGCCAGTTTCTTTTGCATGATCAGAATAGTTAAGACCAATACCTATAAACTTACCCGGTTTAGTTATGCAAGATCCAATTCTTTTTGAATTTGAAAGTTCAGGTAAGGTTTCTAAATCAATTTTATTTAATTTATTAATTGTTGCAAAATTTAAGTTTTCTGGGTTTAGATCTTTAATAATAGAACTAAGATCTCTAATTTTTTCATTTTTATCTAGTGCTGCTGGTATCTCTTTTCCCTTTTCCCCTACTCTTAATAATTTCATTTCTTCCTTTATTTTATTTAAATTGACATTCCGCCATCTATAGCATGGGCTATTCCTGTAACAAATTCTGACTCATCACTTGCTAGATAAATTGCCAAAGCTGCAATTTCTTCAGTTTTACCTAAACGACCCATTGGCTGTCTTGCTATAAAGTCTTTTTTTGCCTGTTTTGGATTTGATGCTTCTTGAACTCTACGCTCCCAAGAAGGAGTATGAACGGTACCTGGTGCTATTGCATTACACCGTATATTATTTTTAATAAAATCAGATGCTATTGATTTTGTAAAACCAATAATAGCAGCTTTGGTAGTTCCATAAACAAATCTATTAGGTAAACCTCTTAAGCTTGATGCAATAGATGAAACATTAATTATGCTTCCTTTATTTTGTTTTATCATTTTTGGTAAAATCGATTGTGTCATAAAGTACATTGATTTTACATTTACACTAAATGAATGATCCCAATCATTTTCATCACACTCTAAAATAGTTCCATGATGAACAAATCCTACAGCATTAAACAAAACGTCAACTTTATCTAGTGAGGTTGAAAAATCTTCAACAGCTTTTTTATTTGTTGAATCTAATTTTTTTACATTAATATTTGAATACTCTTTACTTAAAGTTTCTAATGTTTTGTCATTAATATCTGTTGCGTAAACGTTTGCACCTTCGTTATGAAAAGCAATAGCTGTTGCTTTTCCAATTCCCTGCCCAGCTGCTGTTACAATTATATCTTTATTTAATAATCTTTTACTCATTTTTTAATGTGAATTTCTAGGTATGCCTTTTGTTTTAGTAATATCAAAATAAACTGATTTAGTTTCCAAACATGCTCCATTTTCTAACTGACCCACTAAACTTCTTGAAATTTCCTGCCATGGAGTTTGATTTTCTAATATAGGAAGTTTAGTATTTTTTCTTCGGTTTATGATTTCTTGATCTGAAATCAATAAATCGATTCTACTATTATTTAAATCTATCTTAATTTTATCTCCTGTATTAACTATTAATAATGCGCCTCCAATTGCAGACTCCGGGGAAACGTTTAAAATAGATGGGCTGTCTGAGGTTCCACTTTGTCTACCATCCCCAAGAGTTGGAAGCTTATTAATGCCTTTTTTTATTAATCTGGCTGGTGGCTGCATATTTACAACTTCAGCTGATCCTGGAAAGCCAACCGGTCCACAACCTCTAATTATAAGAATAGAATTTTCATCTATTTTTAAATTTTCATCATTTATTCTTTTGCGATAATCTTCCGGTCCTTCAAAAACTACTGCGCTTGCTATAAATGTATTGAGATGTTTTGGATCAGATAGATATGTTTTTCTAAATTCTTTACTAATAACAGATGTTTTCATTATAGCAGAATTAAAAAAATTACTTTTCATAACTATAAAACCAGCGTTTTTAATTAAGGGATTATCAAATGATTTTATTATATTTTTATCAACATTAATTTTAACCTTTAAATTTTCTTCAATAGTTTTTCCGGTAACTGTCATAACGTTTTTATGCAATTTTTTGTTTTTCATTAATTCCTGCATTACAGCGGGTATCCCTCCTGCCTTAAAAAAACCTTCCATTAAATAATTACCAACTGGCTGGCAGTTAACAAGTAATGGTATATCATGTCCAAGTTCCTGCCATTTACCTAGATCAAGATCTATTCCCATATTTCTTGCTATTGCAGTAAGATGTGGCGGACAATTGCTCGACGCGCCTATTGCGCTTGCCACTAAAATTGCATTTTCAAAAGCTGCATTAGTCATAATTTTTGATGGAGTAAGATCCTCATGTACCATTTCGACTATTCTTTTTCCTGTTTTAAGAGAAATTTGTTCCCTCTCTTTATAGGGAGCTGGTATAATTGCACTTCCTGTTAATGACATTCCAAGCGCTTCTGCTACAGAATTCATAGATGATGCAGTTCCCATTGTATTACAATGTCCTATACTTGGTGCTGAAGCAACTACCATATCCATAAATTCATCATAATTAATTTCTCCTTTAGCATATAGCCTTTGAGCCTCCCAAATAATTGTTCCTGATCCTACTTTCTTTCCTTTGTATGACCCATCTAACATGGGGCCTCCTGATAAAACTATTGAAGGAATGTTTACTGTAGCAGCTGCCATTAAAGCTGCAGGTGTGGTTTTATCGCAACCTGTTGTTAAAATAACACCATCAATTGGATAGCCATAAAGAATTTCTACTAGAGATAAATAAAATAAATTCCTGTCTAAAGCAGCCGTTGGCCTTTTTCCTGTTTCTTGAATTGGGTGTGTTGGAAATTCCATAGGAACCCCTCCTGCTTCTCTTATGCCTTTTTTAATAGTTTTACTAAGATCTTGAAAATGTCTGTTACATGGTGATAAATCACTACCTGATTGCGCAATTCCAATTATAGGTTTATTTGACTGGAGGTCTTCTCTTGTCAGTCCATAATTTAAATATCTTTCTAAATATAGAGCTGTTAAATCAGGATTTTTAGGATTATCAAACCATTGCTTGCTTCTTAAATCTTTTTTTTTCATTTTTAAAAATTATTTTTTAATTAATCTCCTATTAAGTGATGAACCAGTGTTCTTGTATGTTGTTCAAGACGATGTTCAAACAAATAAAGTCCTTGCCATGTACCAAGCATTAATTTTTTTTTTTTAAAACTTAAAGTTAATTGATTGTTTGTTAAAGCTGATTTTATGTGCGCAGGCATGTCGTCTTTACCCTCTGTGGTATGTTGATAAAGTTTATTATCCATGGGAACCAATTTATCAAAAAAATGTTTTAAATCATGTAAAACATCTGGATCAGCATTTTCTTGAATAACTAATGATGCGCTTGTGTGTAAAATATTAATATTAAGCATTCCATTTTTTATTTTTTGGTTATTTAACCATGAAACTGTTTTTTCTGTAAAATCATATAAACCTTGACCTTTGGTGTTTATTTGAATTTCATGAAATGCTTGTTGCATTATTTTACATCTATATCGTTCATTAAATGAACAACGGCAACACCAATAACTATAAGGAAAAGACCAATAATGGTTGGTATATTAGGGATTTGCTTATATTTTATAATCGCAATAATTGTTATGGCTACAATGCCCAAACCTGCCCAAGTAGCATAAACTATTCCTACTGGAATAAGCTTCATTGTATGCGACATAAGGAAAAGACAAATGCACAAAGCGATTATAACTATTAATGAAGGATAAAGATTAGTAAAGCCATTGGTGTCCTTTAAAAAACTAGTGGCTAATACTTCAAAAGCAATTGCCAAAACCAAGAATATATAAGCGTAAGTAAGGTTCATTTTTATAAGTTTTAACTACTCTATATATATAAAGAGTAAGGACAATATCATCTGTTTTTAACCCCATAGATAAGCTAAAAAATAATGTGGAAAAACTAAATAATGGCTATTTTACTGGATTTTTGACGTAACAATTGGCTAGCTATCTATATATAGTATGATACTAAAGTTCATACGCTATCGATGGTTGATTCGGTAGCACTTGTTTAAACAAGGTACAAAGGGAGGTGTTAAGTATGAAAATGCTATCAGGATTTTCAAGCACAATAAACAGCCTGACTACTGTAGTTATATCGCTACTTGGTTTAGGTATCGTTGTATCGCTTCTTGGTGGAAATGTTCCATTCGTAAGTGGCATAGCTGACAACATCGTTGGTTTAGTTCAGTCGCTAGGTGATGCAGGAATAGTGGGCTTAATAGCTGCTATTATAATACTAGGTTTTTACAAATAGATTTTATCTCGTTAGTTTTCCCTCTTAATGATTAACTAACATTTAAAAACCTGGCTACCCTAGCCCAACCTTTAAGGGCTAGGGTAGAAAGTTTAAATAAGTGAAAGGAGTTTTATGCAGGCTTGGATTACAAAAATTAGAGGTTATTTAAGACAGTTTATTGAACTTGGTGTCCTTTTAATAGGAGTTTCAGTTTTTGCTGAAATACTATTTGGACCTGATGTTGCTTTTTTTGGCTCGCAAGTAACTAAAAATTTAGTTGCTCTGTTAAATTCTTTAGGTGAGTCTGGTATAGCTGCATTAATAGTTGTGTTTGCTGTTATAATTACTTATCGAAAGTTACTAAAATAATTACTTATTTTTAGTTTTAAAATCTAAATTATAAACAGCACGTGGTCCTTTTCTCATTCCAAATGGGCCTGGAATAAAAATAGTTAAGGGTCTTGTTTTAGGCTTTAAATCAACTCTATGTAAATTATCTGCAGATCTAAAACCAATATATCCAGGTGATCTCCAATATTTTCCTGATTTTAAGGTTTCCCAATATCCTCCTTTAATAATAATTGTTATATAAGGGCACATGTGATTATGAACGCCATCTCCATGGTCATCATCAAGCATTTCATGAATTATTATGTTGAAAGGAAACCATTTAGGACGTCTGCGAAATAATAGATAATATCTATTCATCCAAGGTTTTGCTTTACGATATTCTGGATGGGACATTCCTCTATCTAGAACTGTTCTTTTTTTCCCTAATCTATCTAATAACTTTAAAAACATTAATTATTTAATTACTTCAGCTAAACCTAACCATGCATTCACATCTTTGCTTGCTATATAGTCAGATTTAAAAAATTCTTTCATTTTCCAAAATTGCTTATCACTTAATTCTTTTATCTTTTTATCAAAACCATATTTTTCATAAATGCCTTCGTTTATTGTAAAACAAATTAATCCTTTATTTTTGGTAATTCTAACAAACTCACTAAGGGCATCAGATTTAACATGACCAAAAGTAAAAGTTCCTACACACATTACCGCATCATAAGCATCATCTTGAATTTCAATTTTTTTGTTTAAATCAACCTTTGAAAGCTTTTGATATAGATTTTTAGGAACTAAATTTAATAATTTTTGAGATAAATCAGCTCCATCATAATATTTATAACCAAATTTTTTTAACTCTACTCCAACTAAACCAGTTCCACACCCCGCATCATATATTTTAATATCCTTGCTTTTTGCATATTTTTTAAAAACTTCTACTGTTTCTTTTGGTCCCGAATAGTTCCAATCAACCATGTCTTGGTCGTATTTATTTTTTACACCCCATTCATCGTAATATTTCATAACCTCATCTGTGGTCTTTAATTTATAAATAGGTATTTTATTACCAACATCTTTTTGAGCCATAAATAAATTTAACAATAATTAATGAACTTAACAATTGTATTTTAAAATCTCTTAAAATGTGATTAGCTTTGAAATATGGTTAAAAACTTAGTTAAAAGACTTAATGAAGGGCCTGTTCTTTGTGCAGAAGGGTATCTTTTTGCAATGGAAAGAAGAGGATACTTGTCTGCTGGAAGCTTTGTTCCAGAGGTAGTTTTAGAACACCCAGAAGTAGTTTCTCAATTACATAGGGAGTTTATTAGAGCTGGTAGTGATGTAATCCAAGCGTTCACTTACTATGGTCATCGGGAAAAACTCCGTTTAATTGGTAAAGAAGAGTTATTAGAACCGATGCAAAAAAATGCATTGAAGATTGCAAGAGATTCTAGAGAAGAATTTAAAGATCTTGATTTATTAATTTGCGGGGATGTTGCTAATACAAACATTTATGATCCAGGCGATAAAAAAACCCACTCTGAATGCCAAAAAATGTTCGAGGAACAGATTGCCTGGGCAAGAGAAGCAGATGTTGATTTTGTAGTAGCTGAAACGATAAATTGGACAGGAGAAATGAAAATTGCTCTTAAAGCAATTAAAGATGCAGGATTAATTGCAGTAACTAATTTTGCAATACCAAAAGGAGATCTTACTAGAGAAGGACATACCCCAGAAGATGCATGCAAAATTATGGAAGATCTTGGGGCAGATGTTGTTGGATTAAATTGTTACAGAGGGCCAGCGATGACAATGAAGCTTTTGCCTAAAATAAGAAATAACGTTTCCTGTCACGTTGCTGCTCTTCCTGTGCCTTATAGAACGTCCGAGCAGTTCCCTGGTTTTTTAAATCAACCTGCTAAAATAGTTGATAAGGAATGTGATTGTATTCCTGGCGAAAATGCATTTCCAGTTGCTTTGGACAACTTATATTGCAATAGGTTTGAGATGGGAGAATTTGCTAAATATTGTAAATCAAAAAAAATTTTATTGGTATTTGTTGTGGTGCTGAACCTCATCACGTTAGAGAGATGTCGGTTGCACTTGGAAGAAAACCAATTGCTTATAAATATTATCCAGACATAAGTCGACACTGGCTACATGGTAAGGACAAATCCTTTTTAAAGCTTAACACAAGTATGAGTAAAAAATATTAGCCTGTATGGAAACCCACGCAAAGGTAGTAGTAATTGGGGGGGGCGTTGTAGGCTGTTCAATTCTTTTTCATCTTGCAAAATTTGGTTTAAAAGATTGTATTTTATTAGAAAGAAATGAATTAACCTCAGGCTCTTCTTGGCATGCGGCAGGATCCGTGCATGCTATATCTTCTGACCCTAATATTTCTAAACTAATGGCTTATACAATAAAACTTTATAAAGAAATTGAAGAAACTTCAGGACATTCCGTTGGATTTAAACCAAGTGGTGGTTTTTATTTGGCTTCAAATGAAGTTTGGCATGATTATTTAAAAAGAGAAAGATCAAAAGCTAGATACATGGGCTTGGATCAGGAATTTATTTCACTTGAAGAAGTAGTAAAAAAACATCCTTTAATTAATCCAAAGCATTATCTGGCTGCTTTGTGGGACCCTATCGATGGAGAGGTCGATCCTTCAGGAGTAACTTATGCTTATGCTAAGTCAGCAAAAGTACATGGGGCAAAATATTATACCCATACACCTGTGTTGGAAACAAATCAAAAAGAAGATGAAACCTGGAATGTTGTGACTGCAAAAGGAAATATTAATGCTGAAATAATAATTAATGCGGGAGGATTATGGGCGAGAGAAGTTGGAAAATTAGCTGGTATAAATCTTCCAGTTCAACCAATGGAACATCATTATTTAATTACAGAAACTATTCCTGAAATTAAAGAAAGAGTTAATGAACCTAGACTTCCAATTGGAACAGATTTTGAAGGAAATATATATTTTAGGCAAGAAGCTCAAGGTATGCTCTTAGGAACTTATGAATTTAAATCAACACCTTGGCAAGTAAAACGAACCCCAATGAACTTTGGTCACGAACTGCTTGAACCAAAATTAGATAATATTCAAGACCGTCTAGAAATTGGTTTCAAAAGAATACCTGCTTTAGAAAAAGCTGGAATAAAAAATATTATAAATGGACCATTTACATTTGGTCCTGATGGAAATCCATTAATTGGTCCTGTTCCTGGTAAAAAAAATTACTGGGTTGCTGTAGGCGTAATGGCAGGTTTTTGCCAAGCTGGTGGAGTTGGAAAATCTATAGCTGAATGGATTATAGATGGTGAACCTTCAACAGATATTTGGGCTATGGATGTTGCTAGATTTGGAAATTACGCCTCACCTGAGTATGGGACTGTTAAATCTTCAGAAAATTATGAAAGAAGATTTGTAATGACTTTTCCAAATGAAACTTTGCCAAAAGGAAGAAGGCAAAAAACTACTTCTATATATGATAGATTGCTTAAAAAAGGTGCGGTTATGGGTGATTCTTTTGGTTTAGAGAATGCCCTGTGGTTTGCAAAAAATGAGAAAGATGCTCATGAAGAACCTACTTTTAAACGCTCAAGATCATATAGTTATATAGCAGAAGAGGTAAGAGCAGTAAGATCTGCTGTTGGTGCAACAGAAATAGCAAACTTTGCTAAACATGAATTCACTGGTTTGGGAGCTAGGAAGTTTCTTGATTATATATTGGCTGGAAAAATACCAAATCCAGGTAGAATTATTTTAACTCCAATGCTAACTCCAAAAGGAAAACTTTATGGCGATTTAACTGTAGCCTGTTTAAATGAAGAAAAATTTATGCTTTTTGGATCTGGAGCTGCTCAGGAAATGCATCGAAGATGGTTTGAAAAATTTTTACCTAAAGAAAGAATAATATACAAAAATAGATCTGACGATTTTCACGGTATTGCTATCTCGGGACCTAATTCAAGAAAGTTGTTATCTAAAATTTGTAGAGATGACGTGTCAAATGAAGCTTTAAGATTTAGAGATACTAGAGAAACTTTTGTTGGGGGAGTTCCAGTTATATTGAATCGAATATCCTTTTCAGGAGAGTTGGGTTATGAAATTTATACTGCACCACAATATCAATTAAAATTATTTGAAGAAATTGAATCTTCTGGAAAAGATTTAAATTTAAAGTTTTATGGAGCAAGAGCTTTGATGTCTTTAAGGTTAGAAAAAAATTGGGGCGTATGGACATTAGATTTTAGACCAGACTTCACTGCTGCAGAATCTGGATTGGATATTTTTATAAATTGGAACAAAAACTTTGTTGGAAAAGAAGCAAGCTTAAATGAAAAAAAACAAGGTATAAAAAAGAAATTAGTTACTATGACAATAGATACAAAAGATATTGATGTAACTAATGACGAGGCAATACTAAAAGATAATAAGTGTGTTGGATATATAACTTCAGGTGGTTACGCACATCATAGTAAAAAAAGTATGGCCTTAGGTTATGTTCCTGTTGAATTGTCAAAACATGACACATCACTAGATATTGAAATTAATGGAAAGTTATATAAAGCTCATGTAACCGATAAACCTTTATATGATGCTAATGGTGGTAAAATGAAAAGCTAATGACAAAAAAGCTTTTTTTTAATAGGGTGTGTTATGAATATAAAATTACTTTCTGGTGCTCTTGGTGCTGAAGTTAATGGGGTAAATCTTAAAGATTCATCTGATAAAAATTTTAAGACAATTAATGACTTGCTTTTAGAGCACAAAGTTATTTTCTTTAGAAATCAAGAAATTACAACAGAAGAACATAAAGCTTTGGCAAGAAAATTTGGACCTCTTGAGAAACACGCTTATGTTAAAGGTCGTGAAAGTCATCCTGAAATAGTTAGAATTATTAAAGATCCAAATGAAAAAAACCAATGGGGGGAAAACTGGCATAGTGATGTTAGCTATAATGTAAAACCTACAAAAGCTGTTATTTTAAAATCTATTAAAATACCTCCTGTTGGAGGGGATACTGTTTTTTCAAATATGGAACTTGCTTGGGAAACTCTGAATAAAGATGTGAAAGAAAAAGTTAAAGATAAAAAAGCAATACATAGTTCATTAGGTGCTGCATTTTTTGTAAAAGATTATAAAGCTATGGAAGGCAATGGTAATATTGATGAATATTCTAATATACATCCAATTGTAAGAACGCATCCAGAAACTGGAAAAAAAATATTATATGTGAACTGGACCTACACAAAACAGATAATTGGTTTAGATAAATTAGAAAGTGATGAATTGCTTAAAGAAATGTTTGAGCATCAAGCAAGATTAGATTTAACCTGTAGATTTAAATGGACAGAAAATGCTATTGCAATTTGGGATAATAGAAGTGTATTACATTATGCAATTGCTGATTTTTTTCCAGGTAGAGGTTTGGGTTATCAAAGAGTTATGGATAGAATCGCCATTGAGGGTGACAGGCCTCACTAATCTTTATTGATGAATATTATTGATCAAATCATATCTAATTATTTAAATAATAAATCCCTATATATTGGTGAGAAAGTTACGATGAGTGAGCATATGATACAGACAGCTATGGTAGCGGAAAAAACTAATAGTTCGAGCAACCTTGTTTGTTCATGTCTATTGCATGATTATGGACACTTTATTTTAGAAAATCCTGACAATCTAGTCATCAAAAATAAGGACGGAAAACACGAAGAGATTGGTTATGAGTTTCTAAAAAAATATTTTGTAAAAGACGTTTTAGGCCCAATTAAAAATCATGTTAAGGCAAAAAGATATTTAGCTAGAGATAATAAATATTATAAATTGCTTTCACAAGCATCTAAAGTAAGTTTAAAGTTGCAAGGTGGTATAATGAATGACGGAGAAGCGAAGGAATTTGAAAATAATGAATTTTTTGAGAATTCTATTAAATTAAGAAAATTTGATGAAATGGCAAAAAAATCTAGACTAAAAATTAAATCTATAAATAAATATAAAAATCTTTTAGCCTCTAAGCTCATATGAAGTTTGACTATATTATTATTGGGGCTGGATCAGCTGGATGTGTTCTTGCTAATAGACTATCAGAAAACCAAAAGTATAAGGTAGGAATTTTTGAAGCCGGTAATTCAAGTGATATTTGGAAAGTAAAAATGCCACTTGCTTTATTGTATGCAATGCATGATCCAAAATATAATTGGAAGTATTATTCTGAACCTGAGCCTCATTTAAATAACAGAAGACTATTTTGCCCTAGAGGGAAAATGATTGGTGGATGCTCAGCTCATAATGGAATGGTTTTTGTAAGAGGTAATAGAAATGACTATGAAAGATGGGAGTCTTTTGGGTTAAAATCTTGGTCCTATGATAAAATTCTCCCTTATTTTAAAAAAATTGAAAATTGGTCGGGTGGTAAAAATCAATATAGAGGTTCTTTGGGACCGCTGCCTATAAACCAATCAAAAAATGATAATCCTTTGTTTGGTGCTTTTTTAAATGCCTCTTCTGAAGCAGGACATAAAATTAATCCTGATA
>Ga0315316_10003050_pt1 | contig 12132 bp, 6 predicted proteins | sample M160m3416metaG_FD_203702 | JGI IMG/M metagenome (GOLD analysis project Ga0315316, IMG submission 203702) | Ammonia-oxidizing marine archaeal communities from Monterey Bay, California, United States - M1 60m 3416 | ecosystem: Environmental > Aquatic > Marine > Intertidal zone | place: USA...
CGGTGGTACGACAGGAGATTTGGCGCTTACATTGGCTCCGTTTACGGCTACTACGGCGACTGCTACGGCAGCGGATTATGTGGTTATTTCAGATACTGATGATTCTAATGCTGTGAAGAAAGCGTTGGTTTCGGATATTACTGCGTTGGCTACTGTGGATGTGCAGAGTGCGACGTTGCTTGTTGCTGGGCAGGTTTTTAGCTAATGGCTTATGCGGGTTATGGAGATCGGGCCAGTTCGCTGGGTCGTCAGACCCGTGAATATGGTTATGGGTTGAGCGATATTCAGCGTGCGAAGGAACGTATTGGTCGTTCTGATGCTATGAATAAGTTCAATGTTGAGCAGCAGGTTGGCCGTGCTGCTCGTAGTTTGCCTGGTGCTTTTAATCGTCGTGGGATGATTGATTCGGGGCAGTTTAAGCGTGCGCAGGAGATTTCTGCTGGTGAGGCTGAGTTGGCTCGCTTTGGTGTTGCTGCGCAGACTGAAGAGGCTCGGAGGCAGTTGGATCAGCAACGTAATTTGTTGGAGGAGCAGTTGTATGGTTCTCAGATTGAGGATCAGATTGCTAATGCGTTGCGTCGGTTTGCGATTGCGCAAACGGTGGGCGGTTTAGCGTAATGGCACATATTCCTGGGCATAAAAGCGATGTGCAAGGTCAAGGTGTAAGAGATTTCTTAGGCGGCCTTATTGGTGGTGCCAGTAATCTTGTTACTAATAATCCTGTGTCTAGGGGTATTGCTTCTGCTGCTTCTGCTGGACGAAATGAACTTTTGTCTGATTGGCGTTGGACAGGTGATGGGAAATCATCACAACCTACGACTCCCGTTGCTTCTACTCGTGACCGTATGGATACAGCTATTGCTAATGCGTTAGTTAATCAACAAAATAAACAAGCGCAAACACGGGCAGCAAGACTAGCACCTACTAATGAATCTTTTTCTCTTGGAAATCTTGAAGGTTTAACGGGTGTTGCTCAAGGCAGTACTGCTGCTCGTAATGCTCAGAACGCTCGTTCTGCACAAATTTCTCAAGAAAATGCGATAAAGAATGCTCTAGGCGACTTTGCTCGTGCTAACGCTTTTAATACTGACAGATTCCGTACGGGTGCTACTCCTGGTTTAGATGCGGCTATTGATTTTGGTGTAGCTCAACGTACTCCTACCAGTCTTGGGCAGGGTGGCCCTTCGATGACTGACCTGGCGTCTGTCGCTTTTGATAATCCCCCTACTGTCGGGACTCCCCCTGGCGACGATGAAACCCCTATTCAGTGTCCTGTCGGCACGGTTCCTGATGGAAAAGGCGGATGTACTCCTGTTGGCGAACCTGTCGGCAACATTATATGTCCTCTTGGTACGGTTCCTGATGGGGCTGGTGGTTGTGCTCCTGATCCCAATTTTGGAGGAACACCCGTTGTAGGCGACACTATTCGTTCCCTATATGGCGAACTTTCTACTCGTGATTTCACGGACATGCTTCGCAACATGATGGCTGAACGGGAAACAAACCTGCGTGGTTTGAACAAGCAGTCTGTAGATCAGCTTGCAGCGAGCGTGCTACGCCGCACAGGTCAGATCGGTGACATTAAAACTGCTTTGGAAACAGAGCTTGGTGTGTTAGACGCTGATCGTGCTGGTGTGCAGCAGGATCTTGTAGATGCTGTTGCTGCTCGTGCTCAACAAATGCAGGCTGATACTGACGCTAGTTTGGTTGAAGCTCGTGCGGGGCTTGGCGATCAGGTTACTGACGAGTTTGAGAAGGTTGCCCAGATTGTGGGTTCTCAGGCTGGTTCGCAAGCTATGTCATCGCAGGATGCGATGGCTCGCTTGGCTCAGGTTGCAGATATGGCTGCTGCGGAGCGGTTGGCTGCTCCTGCGCAACTTGCTTCTGAAGCAGAGTTAGCTTTAGGAGATGAAGAGTTCGCATACACCCAAGCATTGCAAAGCAATCTGAGTGAAGCGTTAGCTGGTTTGGATGCTGAAGAAACTGAACGCATCCTTGAAGAAGCTATGCGTCAAGAGAATTTCAACATTGGTCGGGATCAGAGAATGATTGAGGCTCTTGTTGGTGATCTTGTGCGGAAGGATACGCAGGCGTTCCAGGCTGGGCAAGCCCAGTTGGGTCGTGATTTCTCAGCGGATCAAGCGCAGCTTGGCCGTGACTTTTCTGCCGATCAAGCCCAGCTTGGTCGTGACTTCTCTGCTGGACAGTCCGCTCTTAGTCGTGCGTTCTCGGGTCAACAGTCTGCTTTGAGTCGTGCATTCCAAACTTCGGAACGTGAAGCTGCTCAAACTTATAAGGCTGAACAGGCTGGAATTGTTCTTGCCGCAGAGCAAGATGCTGCAAGGTTAAAGCAAGAGGCTTCGACGCTGGCGTTGCAAGCTGAAGCTGCTGATGAACAAACTGCTGCTGATCTATACAAAGTTGATGTTGCTCTTTGGCGTCAAATGACAGGCACAGAGCGTCAAGCCTTGCGTGAAGATTGGATTGAAACGCAACAACTTGCGGGTATTGGTTCTGAAGCGTTCCCGATGGGAACCATGCAGAACCTTCAACAGAAGTATCCGAAACTTGATCCTGATTTCTTTATCCACGTAAATGCGATGTTAGGCATTGACACGTTAAACGCTGGCAATGACGAAGAAGCAGCTACATTACGTGACCAGTATCTTGAAGGGTTACGGACTACGGACCCGTATGGAGCTAAAGGGTTGACTGTTGCCGAGACTTCGATGATTGATACTTTGTATGCCGAGTTAGCGGCAGATGTAGTGGAGTCAGCACGTTTGGCTCGTAATGCTGAACAACTGGAGATGTCGAGTATAGGTAGACGTAGATAAAGAGGCTTCATGGCAGTATCGACCAATCGGAGCCGCATATCCGAGATTCTTGGGACTGATAGCGCAACTAAAAAGAAACCTTTAGCTGTAGGCGCTGCTCCTGATAGTTATAGCCCTCAGTTCTCTGAGACTGGTTCTCGGGTTGCGCAGATCTTGGGAGTTGAGACTCCTCAGGTTGCGCAACAAGAACTCTTTAAGCCTACTATCGGCCCAACTACTTATGATTGGGTAGAAGAGGGTTACATAGATGCTGCTACTCCTGCATGGCAGAAAGCTCTTACTTCTGGTCCTGTGGGTTTCTTTTTTGATGCTGTCCAGAAACCTCTTTCTTTAACAACTTCGCTTGCTAAAGAAACCATTGATTTGGCTACAGGTCAGGGTTTCGATTTTGGTGATTTGCGTCAGCAATATAACGACAATTACACCTTTGGTCGTTTGTTGCATGATTACGATTTGATGCAAAATCGTGATAGCGGTTGGCAGAAGTTTGGTGCAGCGTCTATTGGGTTTCTTGGTGACGTTGCTCTTGATCCTCTTTCTTATTTGGGTATGGTTGGTAAAGGCGCTGCTTTTGCTGCGAAGTTAGCTAGTGGTGGTGCTCGTGGTATTGCCCGTAAAGCTGTAGCTGAGAACTTGAAGAAGGTTACGTTAGGTGCGATTACTCGTTCCGCTGGGGATGATGTTGCTCGCAACTTGGGTGACAACGTGTTTATGGAATTGGGTGACAGGCTTGCTCGTGGTGAAACTGGCCGTTTTGGTCAGTTGCAGTTACGTAAAGGTAAGTCTGGTGGTTGGGAAGTAGATGTTTTTGCCAAGGTGGGTGATGATGCGGCTGAGGAGCTTGTTGTTAGTACCACCAAGATTGGTAAATCTATTTCTGATGAGATTGTTGACTTCTTTGAAATTTCTTCTAAGGCTGCCCAGAAGGGGGCAAGTCTTGTTAATGCTGACGAGTTGCGTCGTGCAGCAAACTTTGTTTCTCAGAGTGGGATAGATAAGGCTGGTCGTTCAGCGGCTGACAATGTGGCTGCTGCTGTAGAACGTAGTGTCAATAGAACTATTCGTGAACTTGGAGAAGATGCTACCGAGGATGTAATTAGGGAAGCTGTAGAGCGAGCTACTCGGGAAGCTACGGAGCAGGCTACTGCTGCTCATAGAGCGTTTGTGACTGCTGAAGAAGCAGCAAAAATGAAAATTGGGATTGGCATGAAAGTGCCTGGTACTGGACCTATTGGTCGTGCTTTGCGTATTGCTGATCCTATTGAGAGAGCTATTAATAAGGTGACTCGGGCAGGGGTTCAGGCTCCTGTTGGTATTCGTTTTATGACTTCTGAGACTCCGATTATTGGCAAACTTGCGATGAGTTTGCCTCGGGGTGTGCGTCGGGCGGTTAATAGGGCAGGGCTTTCCAAGGCAGGGAAGGCTTTGACAGGTGGTCGCCTACAGGATTTGAAGCGAACGTTGCGCTCTACTGATGATGCTGTTCTTATCCAGCAGGGTAAGCGGGTTATCCATTCTGTCGCTCGGGGTAACTCTAAGGGTAAGTACGCTAAAACGCAGATGCTTCAAAGAGTGCGTCTTATTACTGAAGCTATTGAAGATGCTGGCGCTGATCCAGCGATGGTGTATCACGCTGTTGGTGGGGATCAGGCTGCGGCTAGAGAGTTAGCTGTTCTTGATGATTCGTTGTTGAATACTGTGCAAGAGGGTATTGAAGAGCTTCGGGTTATGGCGAACCAGATGGGTGGTTCAGAGTTTCTTTCAAGTGTAGATAATTATGTTCCTCGGCAGTTGACTGATGAAGCTAGGGAGGCTCTTCAGGAAGCGTTGGGGGCGAGTGGAAGGTATTCTAAAAGAACCCATAGGGGACGGGGCAAGTATCAGCCGACTGGTTCTGAGCTTCGTCGTTCGTATTTAAGTAAAACAGATTTTGATAAAGCAGCGGAAGCTGAAGCTGCTGCGAAGGGTATTTCTGTAAAGGAAGCGGGAGACTCATTAAAACAGAGTGGTGAAGTAACGGATCAGTTCTTTGGTGAGACTTTGCTTGAACCTGGAACGGTTGATGAATTTACTGGTGAGGTTGCTGGTTCTGTTGAGAAACAGATAGCTGACATTATTGAACGTAATGGTGGCGATTATGCCTTGTTTGTTGATGACATCAACATGGCTCTTCGTGGTTGGGTCGATCAGGTTGCCCCTCGGGTGGGTGAAACGTATACGCAAACGCTTTTAACTGAGAGCGGCATTTTGCAGCATCGGTTTGTGGAGTATGTGCGGTTGCCTTCTCCTGAAGCTAAAGCTGCTTCTGCGAAGTTGTTGAAAGCTGAAGAAACTTTTGCTGCTCGCCAAGCTGCTGTTATTCGTGCTGCTTATGAAGTTCAGTCTGCTGTAGGCGCTCAACTTGATACGGCAAAGATGACTTTGCGTCGTCAAGAAGAGTTAGCTGATGAAGCACAGTCGTTGTTAGATGTTGCTCGTCGTGAAGAAGATGAGCTATTTGCTAAGAAATCTGTTGAAGAGCAGCGTGTTCTTTCTTTGGGTGAACAAGAAAAAGAATTACAAAATGTTTTAGATCAGGTTGAAGGACGTTTACCTGAAACAGAGGGTGATGAGCTTGTTCGTTTAGAAGCTCAACGACAAGATTTGTTGAATCAGCTAAACATGATTCGTTCTGATGATGGTCGGTTTAGGTGGTCGTACAACACTATTGCTGCGGCCACTGGACAAAAGTTGTGGCTAGAAAAAGCTATTCGTGATGTATTCACTTCGGGTGAAAACTTTGATGCATTTGTTCGTGAGATGGCTGATGTCGATGTAAGCGATCCTTCTTTTGATCCTATGGGTGTGTTCGTTGCGCCTGATGGAACTGAAATTTTGATGCAGGATGCTATTGGTTTTGCGGATGGGATTTTAGATAAAGCCGATACGCAGGGTTATGGCTTGTGGATGGGTGTTGAGCGTGACATAGATCTCATTAACCTTGAGGTCGCTGCTAATAATCCGATTAACAAGATTGATTACATGCGTAATCGGATTAATCAAGAACTTGAAGATGCTTTGAATGTGGCTAATAGGTATAAAGAAGCTACGGGAGAAGATGTTCTTCTGCCTACTCCTGAGAATACTTTGGATGCGCAGGTTGAATTAGTGGCTCGTGTTGATAGAGCTATTGAAGATGGTGTTCCTACTACGGGTTCTTCGATGGTTGCGAGTGGCGTGTTCGATGGTATGGAATCTGAGTTAGGTGTCTTTTATGCGGTCAACGATTTTCCCACCATCGGTATACCTAATAGTAGTGAGTCTGATTATCGCTCCCTTATTGCACAGATTGAGGAGAAGATAGGTGGGCGCATACAGGAGTTGGGGGATGAGATAGCGGCTCGTGGGCAACCACTTAATTTGTCTTACACGGACAAGATGGGTCGGACTCAGACTTTAACTGTTGCTGATTATGTGTTGTTGAAGCAACGTATGAATGCGATTGAAACTGCTAAAGCTACGCATCAGTTTAATTTGCGTCATGTGCGTCCTGGGATTGATGAGATGCGACTGGTTGAAGGACCGTCGGGAACTAATCCTGGTGGCGTGTATGAAGATGAGGCTGGCAGACGTTATTACGCCAAACAGTACAATGCTGTAGAAGAAGATTTCATGGGTCAACCTTCGACTATGTATGACGAGGATGGCGATGTCATCGCTTCTCCTCGTCGTGCTGCTAGCGAAGTTTTGGCTAATGCTTTTTACCGTGAGTTAGGGCTTGGTGCCCCTAACTCTTACATGTCTTTTGGGGCAGATGGCAGTTCGTGGCATATCGCTCCGATGATTGATGAGTTCACAACTGTTATGGATACGGGTTTAGATCCTGCTGAGTTGGTGGTGTGGACTGATCCGAACACTGGATTACAAAGATTAGGTACACAAGGTATTGTTCCTCCTGGTGTTACTGCTCGTCCTTTCCAGCAGATGGCTGCTGATGGTTTTACTGCTGATGTTATTTTGGCTAACTGGGATGCTGCTGGTACGGGGTTTGACAATATTGGTTTAGCTCCTTTTCATTTAGAAGAGACTTCGGTGGTTCGTATCGACAATGGTGCGTCGTTTGGGTTTAGGGCACAGGGCTTACCCAAGGAAGCAACTGGGTGGAGTTACCGTGATGTTTTAAGTGAAGCTGAAGGGTTGGCGGATTTCGATACAAACCCGTATGCGGCTCAAATGGTTGGCCAATTCGCTGATGATATGGGTGCGTTGTCTCAACAGTTAGACAAGATTCTGGTGTTGCGAGCTAGGTATGGTGGGTTTGAAAACTTTGTTCGTCGTCATGCAGGTCAGTTGGATGAAGATGACATAGCTTATTTTGCTGATTTCTTGGAGGTTCGTACTCGGGAATTAAGCGAAATGATGAGTAAGGATTTCCATGAAGCTGGTTCTGAGGAATTAGCTAAGGCTGGGTTGGCTGCTCGTGGGTTTTCTCAGGATGCTGTTGAGGATGCTTATTCGGGTGTGACTTCTGCCATGATTGCGTCTGGTGTTGTTCCTGATGCTGTTACGAGTTTGAATCATGCCACTACTGGTGGTGGTGTCCAGAACTTGTGGGGTGGTTATGGGGATCTTCAAGCAGGTTATGGGGATTATTGGGCGCTTAACGCTACGCCTGGGAACATAAAATATTCTGTTGATGGGGATGCGGTAGATATTTACAGACTTGAACTTGATGTGCCTATGGGTGGTCAAAGTGTCAAGATTTATGGGTTAGACCCTAAGCAACAGAATCTAGCTGCCGAGCTTGCTGTTCAGATGGGTGTTGAAACTGATCCAGACAAAGTGACTTCGATTGCTAATCGTTTGAATGCTTTGATGGACAGTCCTCGACAAGCAAGCGTTCCAGAGTCTCAAGTGTTTTCTGGGACTGCTTCTGGTAACTCTATGATTTTGGATCAGGTTGGACGGGTAATGAACTCTGATCCAGAGTTTATGGAAGGGTTTATAAGCGCTTTACGGGCTTCTGTTAATGATTCAAATTACATTCAAGTAGTTCAAGATGAGTTTGTTACTAATCTTTTTGAACCTTTAGAACTTATAGGTGCGGTAAGACAACTTGATCTTACGAATGTGACGCCTGCGTATTCTGATATTGCTCAGAAGTTAAAGACTTTATCGACCGAAGATATGATGACTTTTTCCATAGTGATGAGTCGAAAACATGGCGGTTTAGATGCGTTAGAAAATCCCCAAACATTTTTAGAAAATGCTGCTAAATATTTTGCTGAGATAGATCCTCAGGCTTCGCCTGATGTTTTTGCTACGGAAACTACTGTTACTGTAAAAGCTGGAGATTTAATTGGTGGTGCTACGTGGAGTAAGCGTCAGAACCAACAATACGTTTCAGGGTTTGTAAGACGTTTCGATGATGTGGTTCATAAGAACAGCAGTAACTTCCCTAGAAGAGATACCCCTTCGGGTTCAACAATTACGCCAACAGCTAAAAAAATATCTAGTCAGGTTATTGCTGATTCAGGTAAAGCTGCGACAGCAGCACGTATGTACTTAGATTTTATTGAAAAGTACACTACATCGTTATCTGTAGATGGGTATACGTCTGTTGGTTGGATGAACACTGAACAGATTACAGATGTTGTTGGTAACTATGCGGGTAGATCTTCGGATGGTAAATGGTGGCCTAACTTTTTAGTTACTGATCCTTTGGCTGTTAATTACAAAGGTGGTTTTACCGCAGATTTTGCAGGAGCTTCTGCTGTAGATCCTGATGACGTTATAACTTCCGACTTTGTAGGCGCTACTGATTTCATTGAAACTCAAGCACGGAACGTGCAGGAATCGTTTCCTCTAAAGCATGAACTAATAACTGATTTACCTGAAGGTGACGCATTAGAAGAGATTGTGAGACAGCGTTCTCAAATTGTTTCTGACTTGGGTTTAGCTAAAGGAGACTTCGATCAAGCTGATGCTGCTTTTAGGGCTGCTCGTGAAAGAACTGTGGCTGCGGCTGAAACCGCTGATGAAAGATTGGCAGCAGCAGAAACAACTCGTGCGATTACAGGCCACTTGGATGCTAATGCTGCTCAGGTGAATGCTGCGGTTGACACTCTTAACCGATTAGGTATCGGTGAAGGTGTCAGTCTTTATGACATACCTAATGATGATTTGATTAGCTTAAAGCTAGCTACGAATACTCTTATTGAAGCTGACGCTCAACGCATACGGATGGCGTTGGACGAGATGGAAGATGGAGCAGACGGCTGGTTCGACCTAATTAGTTCTACCGCTGAACAGCGTGGCGATATCCACAGAATAGCCAATAGAGAAACTGTGCTAGATAGTGTCTTTGCTTCAGGGATGCAACCTATTGGGGCTGTAGCTCAGGGGCCAGCGAACATTGTTGAAAGCATGGTTGCTGCTGAAAGGTTTGTTGCCCGTGGGGGAGGTAAAGGGTTCCTTCGTAAGTACGACAAATTACATAACTTGTTGCGTGCTTACATGATTGCAAAGCCTGGGTTCCACGGTAGAAACTTTTTCTCGGGTGTGTTTATGAATCATCTGGCTGGGATGGACTGGTCGTCGTATCGCAGGTTTATGCGTGCGTATTGGAAGTTCCAAGAGGAAGAAGCTGTGCGGTTGGGGATGCCTGATAGGGCTTCCAAGATGCGTAAGGCGATGCGTGCCCGTGGGATTAACCCCAGCAATGTAAGCGCTGAACATGTTGATTATGTGCGTGAGTTAGCGGAGACTGGTTCGTTGGGTGCTGCTGGTGCGCAGGTTGCTAGTGAGTTTGTTGATACTGCGAAATCTGGAGCAGGCTCAGGGGTTGTGAAGATTGGTGGGAAGAAGGTCAATTTGTTGACCGCTATGAATCCTGCTTCTTCTGAGAACTTGCCTTTGAGGTTGTCTAGGAACTTTGGTATGGCTACCGAAACTTTCTTGCGTGGTTCTCTTGGGTTTGATGCTTTGTATAAGGGTGGTTCCGCAGACGAAGCTTTTGACAACATAATGAAGTTCCATTTCGATTATGACGATTTGTCAGACTTTGAACGGAATATTGTTAAGAAGGTTGTTCCGTTCTATACCTGGACCCGTAAGAACATGCCGTTGATGATGGAAATGTTTGCTCGCCGTCCAGCGGTGTTTAATAAATACAATTCATTTAAGAAAGAGATGGAGTACGGACAGGAGCGTCCGAAAGTTGTTCCTCAGTGGATGGAACGGCAGGGAGCTATTCAAACTCCGTGGAAGTATGACGGGGAGTACATGTTTATTCTTCCTGATATGCCGTTCAAGGCTCCGATGGAGCTTCTTGAACCGTCATTGCGTTTCACTACCGAAGAGAGCGCTATGGACCGCATACAGACAGCGATGGCTTCTTTCGGTACGCAGATCACTCCGTTAATTAAAGCTCCGTTTGAGTGGAAAGCTAAACAGAATCTTTGGAAGGGCTACAACTTTGATGGCAAGTACCAGGTTGTACCTCGTGCTTATGCGAAGGTTCCTTTCTTGATGGATCTGTTGTCTTTGCCTGGTGTTGCTAAGAAGAACAGCAAGGGTGAGTGGGCGATGAAAGATTATGAGCTTCACGCTATGGCCCAGTTGTTGCCTACGTTAAGTGATTTCCGCCGTTTGCTACCTGATGAGGAGCGTTACCAGAAGCGTGCTGTGTCTACTTGGATTTCGTTTATGATTGGCGCTGGGTTGCGCACAAACACTAAATGGGAGCAGCAAAAAGAACTTGATTCTCGCTTCTATGAGATGCGTGATGAAATGAAACAAGAGCGTTCTTTGGCTGGAGCTACCCTATAGGGACGAACTACCCTATGGGTATGCAGTTCATTTCCCGTGACGAGTGGGGGGCCATTGACTCTGGTAAGAGGTTAAGCGAATTTCGCCGTGTCCCCATAGGTGTAATTGTCCATCATACGACTGGTTCTGCGACATCCCCTTGGGATCGCATCCGTCAGCATGACAAGTATCACGTTAAGACTCGGGGCTGGCGTTCCATCGCTTACAACTGGTTGGTTTCTGGTGAGACTGGCGAGATCTTTGAGGGTCGTGGTTGGAAGCAAGGTGCAGCTACGAAAGGGCAGAACTCTAAAACGACTTCCATTTCCTATATTGGTTCGGGTGACGATCTAACTGAAAAGGGGAAGGAGGCGATCCTTACCGTCGTAGAGGCAATGCGGAAAGAGTATGGCGACCATTTGTGGGTCAAATGTCATAGAGATTTCGGCACCACATATTGCCCTGGTGACGGTTTAGCTGACTGGATTCATTCTGGGATGCCGATGACGGATACGCCTACTGCTCTTGATTGGGATGTTCGGTTGGAGGAGATGGAGTCTTTGGGGGTGGATTTCCGTCGTAAACCTTTACATCGTGGGTCTAGGGGTAGGAACGTGGCTACTTTGCAGGCACGTTTGAATGAACGCATTAACTCCCAACTGGTGGTAGACGGCATTTTCGGTCGAGCCACCCAAAAAGCGTTACGGGAATTCCAGGCCAATTTCCCTATTCGCAAGGATGGCGTCTGTGGCGCTGTAACGTGGCGGTACCTTTGGTCTGTCTAAGGAGATATTTTGTTTAACTTTGATTTTTTAAGAGATTGCTTTGAGCGTGGTTTGGCCACGTTTTGTCAAGGCTTTGTAGGCGCTATGGCCATTCCTGGCCCTGACTGGACGGATTCGCTGAAAATTGGTGCGGTTGCTGCTGTCATTGCTATTGGTAAGGCTGTTGCTGCGACTCGTGTCGGGGATTCCCGTTCAGCTTCGCTGGTGGGCTGACGTGTCGGCTGAGGAAGAGCAAGCCGACTGGAATGAGTGGAGCGAAGAGTACGGCTATCTTGCCTCAGAAATTTATACTGACATAAAGAACACTTCTCATATGTTGGATGTGTCTGATGGGAGTCATGCCAAGTGGCATGACGACTCATTGGCTGTGATGATTGTGTTGCCATTTGAACATGCAATGGCGTTCTCTGCTGAGTCGTTAATGAACGACTTTGAGAACAGCCCTTTGCATAGTCATGTGTTCGCAATTATCAGTGGCCTGATCCTTGCGTCTGCTGATGCGATGGATGATTCAGACTATGAAATAGATGAGTAGAAAAGTTAAATGATCTCTAACTATTTGGTGTTTATTTAACGCCCGTTTAAGTTTTCTTAGGATGTAGTCACGTTTACGTGCCACTGTTGTCTTGGGTAGCTGAGTTAGTCGTTCGACTTGTCTCAGGCTAAGACGTTCAAATAACAGAGCGTTTAGTAACCAGATCTCTTCGTCGTCTAGTTCATCG
>Ga0315316_10003051_pt1 | contig 12132 bp, 12 predicted proteins | sample M160m3416metaG_FD_203702 | JGI IMG/M metagenome (GOLD analysis project Ga0315316, IMG submission 203702) | Ammonia-oxidizing marine archaeal communities from Monterey Bay, California, United States - M1 60m 3416 | ecosystem: Environmental > Aquatic > Marine > Intertidal zone | place: USA...
ATCCAGGTCTTGTTGTAGTGGACCTGGAAGGAATGCAGACTGGTCCCCTGCTCGGGGTCGATGGTCGCGCGCAAATGTCCATTTTCTAGTTGGATCGGCGGCATAGATGATCTCGTATTCGATCGGGTGCTGTGGGATTCAAGTGTGGTCTCTTTTAACATGCTACCACTTGGCTCGAGAAATCTGATCTAGCCAGCGGGCGAGTTGCTAACGCTGGTTTCGATAACGTCTTCATTCGGGACCGGGCCGAAGATTTTTTGCGCCAATTCCGCGAGTGTTATTTGTCCGTCGGCTAGCTGTTGGCGCAAGTCGCCCAGTGTAGTCTGGTCGGCAAATGGCCAGGGCGTATCCTGGCGGTAGGCGATTCCGCGGGCGCCGGCGAGGGCGTCATCGATGCGCTGGCGGTGCCAGTAAACGAAGGGTTCGGGCAACGCGTCGGCGGCGAAGAAATCGGCGTCTATTGTTTCGTCGCCTTCCTTCAACAGATTGCCGCCTGCGGGCCGGGCGGCAAAGAGCAGATCGTGGTCGCCGCCCTGAGACCAGGCCGGGCGCGAGTAGGCGCCGACCAGGTGCTGCAATTCGACGTCGAGCCCGGTTTCTTCGCGCGCCTCGCGCACGGCAGCTTGTGCAACGGATTCGCCCGCGTCGACGCCACCGCCTGGCAGTGCCCAGACCGCAAAATCCCGCCTTTTGATCAGCAAGACCTTGCCCGCGTCGAGAATGGCAACCTCCACGCCGTAGGTCGGCATCTTAACGCAGGCCAACGACGAGGATGCGCAGATCCTCCTCGCCGTCGTTTACCAGTCCGTGCGTACCGCCCGGATAGACCGCGGTGATATCGCCGGCTTCAACGATGCTGGACGCGCCGTCGAGTGTCATGGTGCCCTTGCCCGCTATGATATAATAATACTCCTCGTCGTCATGCGGATGGATGCCGATCGAGACGCCGGGGGCCAACACGTCGTCGTGTAAAAAATGCAACTGGCGTCCTTCGACTTCGCTTGGGTCGACTACATTGGTCCAGTCGAGTGCGCCTTCGCCATCGTGGCAGTTGGGCAGTGGCTGGCGTCGCATTTCGCCGCGCTTTTTGAGTAGGGTGGTTTTCAACATGAGCTTTCTTGCCAATCGGGATTGGCTGCGGGTATTTTCGCCTCGACCTTCTCACGCCATTCTATGAGTAGACTTTGCAATCTGTCGCGCGTTTCGGGTTCGATCTCGGAGAGATCGCGGTCCTCGCTGATATCCTCGCGCAAATTATAGAGCTCAAGCCGTCCGTCTTCAAAAAACTCGATTAGCTTGTAATCGCCCTGGCGCACCGACGAGCCGGGGGTGCCACCTTGGTTGCCGTAGTGCGGATAGTGCCAGAAGACGGGGCCGCGGTCGAAGGTTTCGCCGCGCAAAAGTGGTGCGAGGCTGACGCCGTCGCAGTGTTGCGTCGGGATTGCATCGAGGCCGGCGATTTCGAGCAGTGTTGGGTAGAAGTCGGGGCTGCTCACCGGCGCCGGGCAAGTGCTGCCGGCGGCGACTCGACCGGGCCAGCGCACCAAGAGCGGCTCTCGGGTGCCGCCTTCGTACATCCAGCCTTTGCCTTCAGCTAAAGGCGCGTTGCAGGTCGGCGAACCTTCGGCAGTGGCGAGTCCGCCATTGTCGGAGGTGAAAACGACAACGGTGTTGTCGCTCTCGCCGATGTCATCGATCAGGTCGAAGAGCCGCCCGAGATTTTCGTCGAGGCTTTCGATCATCGCTGCATAGACCGGGTCGGATTGCACCAGGCGCCGTGTGACGCGCCGGTCCTTTTTGTGCTCGCAGGGAAAGTGCTCATCTTCGGTGAAGGTTTGCATCTGATCCAGCCCCAATGCTTTTGCCTTAGCCTCATATTTGGCGATTTTATCGGCCTTGGCTTGGATCGGGGTGTGAACGGTATAATACCAGAGATTGAGAAAGAATGGACGCTCGTCTTTGTTGCGCACCAGGTCTAGCGTCTGGTCGGTCAGATAGTCGGTTAGATAGGTGCCTTCGGGCACGTCGGCGTTTTCGAGCGGGGGAATGGTCCAGGGGCTGAAATAACCGCCGCGGCCCGGAGAGCCCTGGTGCGCGCCACCGACATTGACCTCAAAGCCGTGGTCTTCGGGCAGGTGGCCCTCGGCCCCCAGATGCCACTTGCCGACATGCCAGGTCTGGTAGCCGCCTTCGTTGAGCGCGCTGGCAAGCGAATGCTCCTTGCTCGGCAGGTGTTTGAGGTAGGGCACGTCGACAAGTCGGCCCTTGGCCGGATGCAATTGCCCATTGGCGTCGATCCAGTCGGTGATGCCGACGGTGGCCGGGTATTTGCCGGTGAGGATGCTGGCGCGTGTCGGCGAGCAGACCGGGCAGGCGGCGTAGGCTTCGCTAAATCGCATGCCCTCACGGGCGAGGCGGTCGATATTGGGCGTTTCGTAAAACGAGCTGCCGTAGCAGACCAGGTCCTTCCAGCCCATATCGTCGATGAGGATGAAGACGATATTGGGTTGTTTCACGCCAGTGCTTTCTCGATCGCGGCGACAAGATCCGGATCGTCTGGAGTGGTCTTGGGCGAAAAGCGGGCGAGCGTGTTGCCCTCCTTGTCTACGAGGAATTTCTCGAAGTTCCAGCTGATATCCTCATTGCCGGCCAGATGTGCGTAGAGCGGGTGGCGGTCGGCGCCGTTGACTTCGATTTTGCTGAAAAGCGGGAAGCTGACGTCGAATTTCGTTTGGCAGAAGTCGAGTATCTGCGCTTCGCTGCCAGGTTCTTGGCCACCGAATTGATTGCAGGGGAAGCCGAGTATCGCGAGGCCTTGTGCGCCGTACTTGCGGTGCAATTCCTCGAGGCCGGCATATTGTGGGGTGAGGCCGCATTCGCTGGCGACGTTGACGACGAGTAGGGCTTTGCCGGCATAGGTGGCGAGAGAAGCGTCTTCGCCATTGATGGTTTGGGCGTTAAAGTCGTGGGCGTTGCTCATTTTTTTCTCCCCGATATAGTTTGTTTTGAGTAGGCTTCTAATATTGCTATTATGGCCGTCGAGTTCAATACCTGTTGCATTGCCACCTGCCGGCCGTCATCGTCGACGCCGAACCGGCGCGCGGGGAATGGGACTGAGTGCGGTGTTGCGACCTGGAGCACAGCATTTATGTATACCCCAGGAACTTGGCATAAGCTCGGGGCGCTGAGTTTCGCCGGTGGCCCAATGGGGGCCTCCTTACCTATCTTTGACTGACAACTGTTAACATCTGTTAACCCAGATCCGATAGGGATAATCTTATGAGCGACCGACCAGCCATCGAAATCTACTCGATTGGCACAGAGCTTTTGAATGGGCAGATTCAGGACACTAATTCTTTTTGGATGGCACAGCAGATTACGGCGTTGGGCGGTTATGTGCGGCGGATCGCCATTCTCGACGACGATATGGACGAGATGACCAGCGTGCTCAAGGACGCCTGTACGCGCGGGACTCGGGTGGTGATTACCACCGGTGGTCTCGGGCCAACTCCCGACGACATGACAGTCGAGGTGATTGCCCGGATTATGGGGGCGGCTACGGAAGTCGACGAGCGTCTGATCGAGCGCTTTATGGAGAGCCGGAGCATCGACAAGCGCGAGGATGTCAGCGAGGGGCTGGTCAAAATGGCGACTAAGCCCGCAGGTACGCTGGCCCATCCTAACCCGGCGGGCGTGGCTCCCTGTGTAGAGTCGCAAATCGGCGATACGACCCTGTATAGCCTGCCCGGCCCACCGCGTGAGGTCGAGGCGCTTTTTCGCCAGTCGGTTGAGGGCGCCCTGGCGGATATCTACGATGATATCCGGCTCTCGCTCAGGGTGATCGTCAACTTGCCCGAGTCGCAGTGTGGGCCGATTCTCCACAGTGTGATGGAGCATTGTCCCAATACCTACCTCAAGGCCTTTGTCGCATTGAGCGAGCGCACGACGGACGGCCAGCGCTTGCCGGTCGACATCGTCGCCTGGGCCAAAGATGAAGATGGCGCTCAGGCTTTGCTCGATAAGGCGTTGGCGGAGTTTCAATCCCAGGCGAGCGAGAAAGGCAGCGAGGTCGAGGTTGTCACCGACTAGCCAATGAGCATCTTAAGCAACAGAGACCTGGTCCAATACGAAGAGGCTGGCTATCTGATCATTCGCGAGGCCTTCTCGCCCGAACGGGTCAAGGCGCTGCGCATGGCGGTGATCGCGATGATCGACCGTGGAATCGCCGGCGAATGCGAGCTGAAGTGGATCGACCGCGACAACCGGCTGCCGGCGCGCACTGAGCATATGCTGCACCCCGATAAATACGAACCGGCTTGGGCTGAATGGCTGGCGGAAGATCTGGTCTGTTATATCGAATCATTGGTAGACGGGCCGGCGCGGCACAGCCTCTTCGGCATGCTGGCCGGCGGCGGCGGCCAGGCCTATCGTCAGGCTTGGCACCGCGATATCGGCAAACCTGGGGCAGAAGACGAGCTGGAATTTCTGGCGCGTTTCCACGGGCATTTCGTGCAGTTCAACGCCCCACTGGTGGCGGGAGACCACTTCTTGCAGATTGTGCCCTCCAGCCATTTGCGGTTCTCCACCGACAGCGAGTTACGGACGGCGCAGGCGGGTGCCGCAGCCCAGACCGAAGATATGCCCGACGCTATGGTGGTGGAGTTAGAGCCTGGGGATATCGTCTTTTACAACGCGAATCTCTGGCACCGCGGCTACAATCCCGAGGGCAAGAAACGCTGGACGCTACACTGCGCCTTCTGGAAACGGGACTATACAGTGATGAGCCACGAGTATGGTCAGCGGGCGGCGCTGATGGCGGACGGGCATATTGAGCGGATGCCCGAGAAGGCAGCGGAGTACGTGCGACGCTATTTGGCGAAATATCCGGATGAGAATCCACCGAGTCTGTTGGACTTATAGGGATACGGGGCACAGATTTGTGTCCCGGCACGTTCTTCAATACGCTGGCTATTTAATCATGAATTGCTAAGGCAACCAGAGAATCGATAGCGTTAAAGAAGGTCTATTTCCAGTCAAAAACCGTTCCCAGATGCAGCTCTTTTTCGTTTTTGAGCCGTTCGTACGCGCCCGCCCCGTCTTCCGGTTTGAAAACACCAGTCAGTAGCGGTTTTATCTTGAGTTTATCAGCCAATATCAGATCGGCCAGGATGTGCGCGTTGCGGGCCATACTGTGTTTGCCGCCCAACTCGGGATAGAGCGGAATTTTCCACTCGTGCGCGCCCTTGAGCGTCAGGTCGCCTTGCGGCCGCCAAAGGTGGAAGTGGTTTAGGAAGGCGGTCAGGTCGGTTTGTAATTCGCCGCGCGGCGAGCCGATCATGATCAGTTGCGCACAACGCCCTGCAAACTGCACTGCACCTTCGACTACGGCGGGTACACCGGTGCACTCGAGGATGTAGTCGGCGCCTTGGCCGCCGGTCAGCGCCATTACCTGTTCTACGGCCCCGTCGGCTTCTACAGTGTGCTCGACGCCGCACTGGCGGGCAATGGCCAAACGACCGGCTACAGGGTCGACGAGCAACGCTTTGACGCCGGCCAGTTGCAACAGCTGCGCGGCGAACTGGCCGACCAAACCTCCACCGATAACGACGGCCGAGTCGCCGAGCTCCGGTTGAGCGACACGCAGACCGGTAATAGCGACCATCGCCATACCGATCATCGCCATTTCGGGTCGGTCGAGCGCGTCGGGCAGTTTGACGACGAGGCCGGGCAATGCGGCGTGGCTCGCGTGCGGTCCGTGGCAGAAGACGAAGTCGCCCGGTTGCAGATCGTCGCGTTTGGACCCGGCTTCTACTACGCGACCGACGGCGCGATTGCCGAACGGGCCGACGGGAAAAGTGCCGGGTTGTAAGCCGGTGAGCTTGGCGATTTCGGTGCCGGCGCTGATGCAGGTATAGCTCAACTGCACCAGCGCGCCGGACTCGGGGGCGTTCAGCTCTTGCTCGACCGTCTCACAGACGACTTCGTTGAGCCCTGTGAAGGCGATATGGCGGGTGCGCATTTAGCCGAGTGATTTTCGCGCATTGTCGAGCGCATCGAAGCAGAATTGCGCAGTGGCCCAGGCATCATACCCCTCGACATTCCAGATCTGGCCAGTGACCTCTGGGCAGACATAACGATCCCAACCGGCGTTGGCGATAGCTTTGAAATAGGCGTTTACATCTAGCTCGCCGTCGCCGGGCAATTGGTAGCGGACTTTATTTTCTTCATCGCGATAACCGCCCTTGATGTGGTTGTGCACGGAGTATTGCATATTGAGGTCGATTGAGTGTTGCAGGTCGATGCCGTCGACCCAGAAATGGCTGTAGTCGAAATTGAGCCCGAGGTGTTCGTGTTGGGTCTGTTCCATCAGCCAAGCGGCTTTTTCCGGCGTTTCGAAATCGCCGCCGGCGTGCGGCTCGATGGCGACGATGGCGTCGTATTGCGCGGCCATGTCGGCCACTTCGAGCACCAGTTCGACGATGCGGTCTTTACCGGTGCCCCAGGCGGGTTTGGGGTGGCCGAGAGTGGTGCTGACAACCATGGGAGTGTCGTCGATGCGCAATTCTCGGCTCAAAGCGAAGGTCGCCTCGAATTGTGCCAGTTGGGCCGCACGGCCCTCGCCTTCGACACAGGGCGAAAGCAGTGCCATCAATGCCGGGGTCGGCCAGTCGAGCTGGCGGAAGAGGTCTGCGAGTCTTTTGCGCGCGGCGGCGTCCATGCTCGCCGGCTCGGTCGGCCAACTGGGAGAGACGGCGATTTCCATACCCTCGTAGCCCATGTCTTTGAGCCGCGGTAAAGCTTCGAAGACGTCGAGCTTTTTCATGCCATAGGTGCTGTAATAAAGTTTCATGATTTAGTCGTCTCCTATTGCGCGAGCATGCGCTCGCGTTCGGCGATAAGTAAGTTGATCCAGTGTTTCATATAGTGGCCGTGGTCGTGCCAGGTGCGGCCGCTGACCATATTGCCGTCGACGACGCAGGGTTCATTGACGAAGGTGCCGCCGCATACCTCGAGGTCGAATTGGCACTTGGGCACGGTGGCCATGCGCCGATCTTTGACGCAGCCGGCACGAGCGGGGATTTCGACACCGTGGCAAACGCAGCCGACAGGTTTGTTCTGCTTGAAGTAATAGCGGGTGATTTCGATTAGATCGGGGTCGTCGCGGATATATTCGGGGGCGCGGCCGCCGGAAAAGAAGATGCCCACGTATTCAGCAGGTTCGATATCGCGGAAGGCGATATCGGCCTGGATGGTATACCCTTCGAATTCGCGGGTGATGTCCCAACCATCCGCTGGTACTTCGTGTAGAACCATATGGTAACGGCGGGCTTCGGGACCGGAGACTACGGGCACAAAACCCTCTTCCTGCACGCGCAGGTAGGGGTAGAGCGTGTCTACGGTTTCGGTCGCGTCGCCGACGATGATGAGGACCTTATCGCTCACAGATAGCTCTCCTTGCAAGAATATGCGGGGCTAAGATAAGCTGTACGGGCTATTGAAGCGAGTCTCTAGCTGTTGTCGGGCAGGGTGCCATTGGTGTCGGAGGCGGTGGGGGAGAGCAGCAGGGGCGTGGTGTAGGGGTATGCTGCCAGTGATTTCTATTGGGCTACTGACCGGTTCGATCTGAACTCGCTTGGGCATTGATGCAGAGGATGTGTATTATCTATGGGGAATCAGGCAATTATATCCATCGTTAAAATTGAAAGTTGTGGGAGAGAATTTATGCTTAAGCGGAGATATGGGGATAAGGAGGAAGAGCTGTCGATTCTGGGGTTTGGTGGAATTATGGTATCTAAGGTAGAGACGGCAGAGGCAGAGCAGTTGGTGGGGCGGGGCATCGACTGCGGGATTAATTATTTTGATGTGGCGCCGAGCTATGGTAATGCGGAGGAAATGTTGGGGCCGGCGTTAAAACCCTATCGCGATGGAGTATTCCTGGCGTGCAAAACGACCGACCGCAGCGCCGCAGGGGCACGGAGAGAGTTGGAAAGCTCGCTGGTGAATATGCGCACCGGCCATTTCGATTTGTACCAATTGCACGCGATGACGACAATGGAGGATTTTGACCAGGCAACTGGACCGGGCGGTGCGCTGGAGACCTTTGTCAAAGCGCGGGAAGAGGGTAAGGTGCGCTATCTAGGATTTTCGGCGCACTCGGCCGAATGCGCGTTGGCGCTGTTGGATTATTTCGAATTCGACTCGGTGCTTTTCCCGATTAACTGGGCGCATTTTCTCAACGGCGGGTTTGGGCCGCAGGTAGTAGAAAAAGCGGAGGAAAAAGGCGTGGCGGTGTTGGCATTGAAAGCGATGGCTTATGGCAAGGTGGTGGAAGGGGCCGAAAGACCCTTTGCCAAGTGCTGGTATCAGCCGATTGAGGAGCCCGAGTTACAGGATTTGGCGCTGCGTTATGCGTTGAGTCAGTCGATTGTTGCGGCGTTGCCGCCGGGGGCGGAGCATTTTTTTGCGCGTGCTATCGAGATCGCGCAGCATTTTGTGCCGGTGACGGAGAGTGAGGTGGAGGTGTTGCGGGAGCGAGCGACGGAGCCAATTGAGATGTTTCGGTTGTCGGAGGCGGGGGGATTTCCTGGGATCAACTAACTGTGGAGAGGCCATGCGGAAAAACTGTAGATAAAAGAGGGATGCGCATTATGGCCAAAATAATGGGCCGACAATATGGCCATATATTTGATTGATCGCTTGTCTAATAGGGCACATGCAGAAGCAACAGCAATGGCCATCTCTAAAAAATTTAACCTAGCTGCGCATGGTAGAACTTCTATTTGCTTAGAATAGATTCTCGACTTGGTCGCATGAAAGGATTTTCATATGCGCATTCCAACCGCATTGGGTATCGTGCTGTGCAGCGGCTTGGCGTACACGGCCTGTGGCTCCGACGACGACAAAAACCCGCTTGCCGCCGATGTCAACAACGCGCAGACGTCCGATGCCGGCGGGGATGACAACAACACGGAAACACCTGACGCTGATAGTATCGTCGATATCTCCGGGGCGCTTTTTAGCGAATTCGACGCCAACTGTGCGACCTATGCGAATTGGTATATCTCCTCCGTCATGGATGTGCAAAACGGCAGTCGTTTTGACGGCAATTTGAAGATTAGCGTTTCGGGTGATAAGTGCCTCTTCGCCAGCAATGCGATTCCGAACCACGACTTTAATGCCAGCGGCAATTTCGCGACCCGGGCCTCGGCGCAGGATTTGAGCTACGAAATTCCCGTCAGCCCGACGGTCGCGGCCAGCGTTACGCACTTGGTCATGGGCGATGACGCAGTCTTCCTCAACGGCGTCAAGCTCGACTTGTTTGCCGCTGCCTGTTACGATGTGGGATCGGAATCTTTGGGCCTAGAAAAGATCGGTTGTGGTCCCGATCAAATCGACCATCCCTGGCGCTACGATCCGATGTCGTCGTTCAATAATTTTGGTACCGACGAGCACAATGCGCATACCCAGCCCGATGGCACCTACCATTATCACGGCAATCCTATGGCGATGTTTGAGGCCGACTGCACGACTGGTGTCGCCTCGCCGGTCATCGGTTTTGCCGCCGACGGTTTTCCGATTTACGGCACGTGTTTTGATGACAATGGCACGGTGCGCAAGGCGGTGCCGAGCTATCAGTTAAAAATGGGTGGCGGTGCGCGCGAGGATGTGTCTGGTTATACGACGCCGGTCGGCGGACGCGGTTCGGTCGCCAGTTCCAATTACGACGGACAGTTCCGCGGCGATTATGAATACGTAGCGGGTTCGGGCGATTTGGACGAGTGCAATGGCATGGCGGTCAACGGGCAATACGGCTATTTCATCACCGATGCCTATCCGTGGGTCTTGGGCTGTTATAGCGGTACACCGGATGAGTCTTTTTCGATGGCGATGGGGCCGCCGCCGGGTAGGTAGCGGTCGACGATCGTCTTGTGCGTGGCGGCGACCGCGCCTAAGACGACAAAGACCTCCCGCGAATTGCCCTCCGGATGGCCCACCCAGACCTTGTCCTGTACTGCATAGCGAACGTGGTCTTGTCTCCGATTTTTCGATGCAATTACGGGCTACTTCCAGGATCGAGTGTATGCGATCCTGCAAATGCGGCACCACCTCGCGCTCAAACCAGGGATTGCGCTTGAGCCAAAGATTGTTGCGTGGGCTCGGGTGCGGCAGCGGCAGATGCGTTGGCGCGTACTCGCGCCAGGTTTGCACGGTTTCGGTCAGAGTCTTTTTGCACCGGTCTTGCAAATAATAGTTTTGCGCGTACCGGCCGATCAATAAGGTCAGTTCTATCGCCGGCATTTTCGCCAAGAGCACCTCGTGCCACAGCGGTGCGCATTCTGGTCGCGGCGGCAAATCGCCGGATTTGCCAGTGCCGGGATAACAAAAGCCCATCGGTACGATACCCACCTGGACGCTGTCGTAGAAAACGCCATCTTCCACCTGCATCCATTGGCGCAGGCGCTTGCCGCTGGGGTCGTCCCACGGCACGCCGCTGGCGTGCACCAGTCGACCCGGTGCCTGGCCAATTACGAGGATGCGCGCTGTCGGCGAAACGCGAAAGACGGGTCGCGGTCCCAGCGGCAGGTCTTTCGCGCAGACGGTGCAGCGGGTGATGTCTGTGTGTAGGCCCGCCAGTGATCTCTCAAAATGCATAATTATTGTTTGCGTATTGCGCGTCCGAGTCTACGCACTAAGTCTAAGAGAGACCGCATACAAAAAAGCGCCCCCGGCGTAGCGTAGGCTTTCCGAGGGGCGCTTCGTTTGGGGGTCGAGTTTATTTTTCAGCGTAGACGGCCTCGCGCAAACCCTTGATATAGCCGATGGCGAACAAGCGTCCGATCGACGAATAGCCGGGGTTGTTGTTATCGTCACCCTCCATCGTCGGCACGTGGTCGGGGCGCAAGACGCCCTCGAAGCCGATGTCGCGATAGGCTTGCATGCAGGCGCGCATGTCGGTCTTGCCCTCGTCGTGAAAGGTCTCGACAAAATTTTCGGGTGTGCCGCGCACATCGCGGAAGTGCACAAAATAGATCTTGTCGCCGAAGTGGCGGATGACGTCGGGCAGTTCGTCAGTCATCAGGGTGAAGTTGCCCTGGCAGAGGCAGATGCCATTGGCCTCGCTGGGCACTAGGTCAATCAAGCGCTGGTAGTTCTCGACGCTGCGCATAATGCGGCCCATGCCGCGGATCGGTGACAGCGGTGGGTCGTCGGGGTGCATGGCGAGTTGCACGCCGGCTTCTTCGGCGACCGGCACGATCTTTTCGAGATAGTATTTCAGGTTGTCCCAGAGCTGGTCCTCGCTGACCTCGCCAGCATCGGTCAAGGGGGCGTTTTTCATCAGTTCGTTATCGTAGCCAGTGACATAGGCGCCGCCGCGACCGGGTGCGACGGTCGAGGTGCGAGTCCAGTTGAGCACCGGCATCCACTCGTGGCACCAGACCTTGATGCCGACCTTGCCCATATTGCGGATCAAATCGATGGCGTATTCGATTTCTTGGTCGCGATCCGGCAGGCCGAGCTTGGCTTTATTGAGCGGCGGGCGGGCTTCGATGACGTCGCAGTTGAAGCCGCCGTCTTTAAAAGCCGCTTTCATACGCATGAGGTTGGTGAAGCTCCAAGGGCGCTGGTCGGGATGGACTACAGACGGGTCGGCTACGCTTCGGTCGAAGCCGGCGACCACATCGTCGACACCGCATTGTTTGACCATTTTCCATAAGGGAGAGGGGTGGCTGGGCAGGACTTCGGCAATCTTAATCATTGTGGTCCTCTGTCTAAATGGTGAAGTGTTTTTCGTCTTTGTTGAGCCAATACTTGATCACGGGTCCCTGTATTCCAGCGACGGGGTCTGTTGTGGGCAAGGGTACATTGGCGATGTTTTCGATAGCGCTAGGGCGCTCCCTGGCTTCGCCACGGCAGAGGTCCCAGTCGGGGCCGGGCGGATAGGCGCCGACGACCAACAGGTCAGAAGAAGCACTTAAATTCTGATGCCCGCAACCGGCGGGCAACAGGGCGACGTCGCCGGCCCCGACGGTAAAAACCTGGCCGTTCCGTCCGCCGAGCAGTACTTCGGCTTGGCCGGCAGCAATGCCTAAGACCTCGTGCGCGGTGCTGTGGTAGTGCGGGAAGGGGTAG
>Ga0315316_10003052_pt1 | contig 12131 bp, 11 predicted proteins | sample M160m3416metaG_FD_203702 | JGI IMG/M metagenome (GOLD analysis project Ga0315316, IMG submission 203702) | Ammonia-oxidizing marine archaeal communities from Monterey Bay, California, United States - M1 60m 3416 | ecosystem: Environmental > Aquatic > Marine > Intertidal zone | place: USA...
TTGGCGCTCCAACAAAATTAGAGTCAAGTGTTGCAAAGCTTATTAAGCAATGTGTTCCATCTATAGAAAAAATTAGAATGGTGAATTCTGGAACAGAGGCAACGATGAGTTGCATAAGGCTTGCAAGAGGATGTACTGGTAAAAACAAAATTATTAAATTTACAGGCTGTTATCACGGTCATGCTGATTCTTTACTAGTAAAAGCTGGATCAGGGGTTTCAACCTTTGGCCTGCCTGACTCTCCTGGAGTTCCAGCAGAGTTAGCATCATTGACCATTAGCTGTCCTTATAATGATAAAGAACACTTTTTAAGAGTTTTTGATGAAGTAAAAAGTGATTTAGCTGCAATAATTATTGAGCCAGTTGCGGGGAATATGGGCTTTGTGCCTGCTGATAAATCATTTCTTGAGTTATTAAGAGAGGTTTCTTCACAAAATAATTCAATACTTATATTTGATGAAGTTATGAGTGGTTTTAGAGTTTCTTTGGGTGGTGCCCAAGAGCTATATGATATAAAACCAGATCTTACTGCTTTAGGAAAAGTAATTGGGGCTGGCCTCCCAGTAGGTGCATTTGGTGGAAGGTCTGATCTTATGGATCAACTTGCGCCAGAAGGTCCTATATATCAAGCTGGAACTTTATCAGGAAATCCACTAGCAATGGCGGCTGGCGAAGCTCTTCTTGCTGAGCTTATCAAGACTGACCCTTATAAAAGTTTAGAAATGAAAGCTTCATATCTTTTAGACGGCATGGCAAAAATCATGGATGTAAATAATATTGATTTTGTTAAAAATCAAATGGGTGGGATGTTTGGTTTCTTTTTTACGAGCGAGATGCCAAATAATTTTGACGATGTGGTTGCTACAAATGATAGTATGTTTATTAAATTTTTAAACTCATGTTTGGCTAATGGAATTTATTTTGCTCCTTCAAAGTATGAAGCAGGATTTATCTCAACTCAACATGATGAAAATATTTTAAATATGGTTTTACAAAAGATAGAACTTGTTATTAAGGAAGGATTATAAAAAATGAAATACGATATTTGCGCTTTAGGAAATGCTCTTGTTGATACTCAATACATGGTTTCTTATGACTTCTTAGAATCTGTAGGCTTGGAAGCAGATCAAATGACGTTAGTATCAGCAGAGGAGCAAAATGAAATTACTAAGAAGCTTGAAGAGCTTGGAACTGAGTCAGTCTCTGATTGTGGTGGATCAGCTACAAACTCTTTAGTTGCATCATCAAGCTATGGCGCTCAATGTCATCATGTTTGCAGAGTCTCAAAAGATGATGATGGTATGCGTTATTTAGATAGTCTGAAAAATGCTGGTGTCTACCACAAGGGTTATAGCGAAGAAGAACTAGAGCTTCCAACAGGCAAATGCTTAATTCTAGTTACTCCAGATGCTAAAAGAACAATGGTTAGTATGCTTGGCGTAAGTGCTTGCATGAGTTCAATGGATTTAGATTTAGAAGCAATTGCTAATTCAAAAATATTTTATATCGAAGGTTATATGGTAACTAGTGATGAAAACTTTAGCGCGGTTCTTGCTGTTCTTGAATTTTTAAAAGATAAGGATATTTTAAAGGCGTTATCGCTTTCTGATCCTGGAATTGTAATGGGATTCAGAGATAAGTTTGAAACTATTGAATCATATGGGATAGATATGGTTTTTGGAAATGATGATGAAGCCAAGGCTTTCACTGGGAAGGATAATCTCGATGATGCAATTTCTGCTCTAAAGGAAAAATCGTTTACTTCAGTAATTACTACTGGAGCCAAGGGCAGCGTTGTCATTGCTGATGGGAGTGCTGATCGTGTTTCAGGAGAACTAATACAGCCTGTAGACACTAATGGTGCTGGCGATATGTTTGCTGGTTCTTTTATGTATGCTTATTTGCAAAACATGCCATTAGCTTCTTGTGCAAAATTTTCAAACTATGCAGCCTCGAAGGTAGTTGAGACCTTTGGACCGAGATTATCTATGGATGGTTACTTGGAAGTAAAAAATAATATACAAAAATACTAGTAAATTTTATCGGATTCTGCTACTTTGCAGCCCTAAAAAATTATATTTTTTTTAATGACTAAAGCAAATTCTGATAAAAAATCAAAATTGACCACAAAGCAAACAAAAAAGACAGCTGCTAAGAAGCCAGCAGTCAAGAAAGCTGTGGCTAAAAAAGTAGTAGCTAAGAAAAAGCCAGCAGCTAAGAAAGCTGTGGCTAAAAAAGTAGTAGCTAAGAAAAAGCCAGCAGCTAAGAAAGCTGTGGCTAAAAAAGTAGTAGCTAAGAAAAAGCTATCTGCATATAAACCAAAGAAAAAAGAGAAATACATGAGTGCTGCCATGAAAAGGCACTTTAATGAAATCCTAGTTAATTGGCGTGAAGATCTTAGAGAGGAGATGCAGAAAACTTTTGAACATCTAAAAGACAAAGGTGAAAAACCTGCAGATGATTTAGATAGGGCCTCGCAAGAAGAGGAATTTGCATTTGAATTAAGAACCCGAGATAGAGAAAGGAAACTCATAAATAAAATTGCTTCCTCTATAGAGCTCTTAAAACAAGATGATTATGGCTATTGTGAGTCTTGTGGAGTCAACATAGGCATTAAACGATTAGAAGCCCGGCCAACTGCAACTCATTGCATAGACTGTAAAACTCTTGATGAAATTAAAGAGAAGCAACACAGTGGTTAATCTTTATTATTCTTAATGAAAAAAGAAGAATTAATAGAATTAATACACAATATTCATACTGAAGATAAAACAGGTGACATCATGGGAGTTTTCCATGATAGATATGGCGGAGTCATAACTACAGATAGCATAAGGATTGATATGGATGGCGGCAGGATTATCTTGGCTCAACAAGGTACTGAATATTACAAAACCAATAAAAAGAATTGGGAAACAGAATTAAAATTCATAAAAAAATAAAATCATTGAATAACTTAATCTCGTACAATTGTTAGACTCTAGTAAATTTAGCGTTTTCGCTATTTCAATTATCCAAACTCTTCAAGATAATGATTATGAAGCTTATCTAGTAGGCGGATGTATCCGCGATGCTTTGAATGGAATTGCTCCTAAAGACTTTGATATAGCAACTAATGCCACTCCTGAAGAAGTAAGAAAAATATTTAAAGCCTCAAGAATTATTGGAAAGAGATTTCAACTTGTTCATGTGTTTAATAGGTCAGAGTTAATAGAGGTTGCAACATTTAGAGCTGGCAAACAGAACTCAGATACTCTTGTTAAAGACGACACTGGAAAAATTCTAAGAGATAATACTTGGGGAACTATCCAGCAAGATTGTCATAGAAGAGATTTCACTGTAAATGCTCTTTATTACTGCCCTATAAAAAATGAAATTCAAGACTTTCATGCTGGGTTAAAACATATTAATAAAAAAATATTAGTTTCTATAGGGGATCCTCAGGGAAGATTTGAAGAAGACCCAGTAAGGGCGCTAAGAGCTGTAAGATTTAGTACCAAGCTGAACTTTAAAATAGATAATCGAGTAAAGGACGCAATTTATGACAAGAGCTATCTGCTATCAGGAGTCTCTAATGCACGACTTTTTGATGAATTCTGTAAAATATTTTTACATGGTCACGCAGAAAAAAACTTTAAAAAGCTAGATTCATTTGGAATAGCTAAATATTTGATTTTAACGGACCCAAACTTCTCAGAATTTACAATGAATGTAATGTTAGAGGCATTAATAAATACAGATAGAAGGATAGCCAATAATCAATCTATTACTCCAGGATTTTTAATGGCTGCCCTATTATGGCCATCGCTTATAAAAAAATGTTCAAAAAATAAGGAAGTGAATATTAGAAAATTTTTTAGATCAATGGATGAAGTTCTGCGTAATCAACATCAATTAACTGCAATACCAAGAAAATTTCAAACCTATATTAAAGATATTTGGGTCTTGCAATTGAAGCTTGAAAGCAGAATAGGTAATTTTCCACATAAGCTTGTGAAGCATCCCAGATTTAGAGCAGCTTATGATTTTTTATTAATTAGGGAGGCGGCAGCTAAAGAAAATTCAAATCTTGGAGATTGGTGGACTAAGTTCCAAAAACAGAATGAAGATGAGAGAAACTCAGTAATTAATAAATTAAAAGTTGAAAGAGAGAATGAATCTGACAAAAAATTTGGTTTCTGGAGTGAGTTAATATAATCTTAATAAAAAAATATTGTTTTATTAATGAAACTGGCTATCAAAGAAAACCCGCTTCCAAAGTACATCGCAATCGAAGGCCCAATAGGGGTTGGTAAAACAACACTTGCAAATAAACTAGCTACTAACTTTAATTATGATGCTTTTTTAGAACGTCCCTCAGAAAACCCTTTTTTAAAGAATTTTTATAAAAATCCAAGTCAATCTGCTCTGGCAACACAATTGTTTTTTCTATTCCAGAGAATGCAACAAATTGAGGAACTTAAACAAAGGAGTTTATTTGAAACAGTTAGAGTAGCAGATTTTTTAATTCAAAAAGATCGACTCTTTGCAGAAGTAACTTTGTCTAATGAAGAAATGGATTTATATGACAAAATTTATGAACATTTAACTATTGATGCCCCTACTCCTGACTTAGTAATCTATTTACAAGCTCCTGTTGATGTTTTGATGGATAGAATAGGTAAAAGAGGTAATCCAAATGAGCAATTCTTGACTCCAGACTATCTTGAAAGACTAAATGATGCCTATAAAAGTTTCTTTCTTTACTATGAATCATCTCCTTTATTAATTGTAAATGCAGCTGATATAAATCTTGAATCAAATGATGATGATTTTGATATGTTAGTAGGTCAAATAATGTCAGATCCTAAAGGTAAGAAATTCATCAATCCACAACCTTCAATTATTTAATAAGCTTGCATCTACTTTTTAGATAAAAAGATTTTTATGAAAGATAAAATTTATAACCCTCAAAAAAACATTACAAATCCATATATTAAAGATTTAGATGAGTATAAATCTATGTATGAGGATTCTATTAATAATCCCAAAGAATTTTTTAGTGAAATGGCAAAAGAAAATTTAGATTGGATCAAGCCTTTTACTCAAGTCACTAATGGTAATTTTGAAGATGCAACATGGTTTGAAGATGGAAAGCTAAATATATCTGTAAATTGTATTGATAGGCACTTAGAAGAAAATGCGAATAAAACTGCTTTAATATGGGAGGGAGATAATCCTAGTGAAACTAGTTCTGTGTCCTATCAAGAACTTCATGATGAAGTATGTAAACTATCAAATGCATTAAAAGAACTAGGCATTACCAAAGGCTCAAGAGTATGTATTTATATGCCTATGATACTGGAGGCCTCTTATGCAATGCTTGCTTGTGCTCGAATAGGAGCAGTTCATTCTGTTGTTTTTGGTGGTTTTTCTCCTGAAGCTTTAAAAGATAGAATCTTAGATGCAGATTGTTCTTTAGTTATTACCGCCGATGAGGGTTATAGAGGTGGGAAAATAGTTCCCCTGAAAAAAAATGTAGATATAGCTCTTAAAAAATGTCCTGATGTAAAAGCAAATCTAGTTATCAAAAGAACAGGTGGTGATATTGATTGGAATGACAAAGTTGATATTTGGTATCACGATATCGTAGACAAGCAAATGGTAGAATGCGCTCCAGAGTCTATGAATGCAGAAGACCCATTATTTATTTTGTATACATCAGGTTCTACAGGCAAGCCTAAAGGAGTTATGCATACAACTGCTGGATATATTTTAGGTGCCCATATATCTTTTAAATATCTCTTTGGCTACAACTCAGATGATATTTATTGGTGTACAGCAGATGTTGGTTGGATTACTGGTCATACTTATATTGTATATGGCCCTTTATCAAATGGTGCCTCAAGCTTAATGTTTGAGGGTGTACCAACCTATCCAGATGCTTCAAGGTGTTGGGAGGTATGCGATAAGCACAAAATTAATATTTTTTATACTGCTCCTACTGCTATAAGAGCATTAATGTCACAGGGTAATGAGCCTGTTCTTAAGACTAATAGGAAATCATTGAGAATACTTGGAACTGTTGGAGAGCCAATTAACCCAGAGGCCTGGGAGTGGTATTATTCAGTAGTTGGAAATAGTAAATGTCATATTGTTGATACTTGGTGGCAAACAGAAACTGGCTCTGTTCTTATATCTCCAATTGCTGGGGTAACTCCAGTGAAACCTGGTTCTGCAACTTTTCCTTTTTTTGGAGTAAAGCCTGAACTTATTGATCCTGAGGGGGAGATACTTGAGGGTGATAATTCCGGCAATCTTGTAATAACTCAATCATGGCCTAGTCAAATCAGAAGTATTTATGGTGATCATCAAAGAATGCTTGATACATATTTCTCACAATATAATGGAATTTATTTTACTGGTGATGGCGCTAAAAGAGATTCAGATGGTTACTTTTGGATAACTGGAAGAGTCGATGATGTTCTTAATGTATCTGGGCACAGACTTGGAACTGCAGAAATTGAAAGCGCTTTAGTTCTCCACCCAAAGGTTGCAGAAGCAGCAGTAGTTGGATTTGATCATCCTATTAAAGGTCAAGGGATTTATGCCTATGTAACCTTAATGTCAGGTGAAGCATATGAAGATGAATTAAGAAATACATTAAGATTATTTGTTTCAAATGAAATTAGTCCTATTGCAAAGCCAGATCATATTCATTGGGCGCCCGGGCTCCCAAAAACTAGGTCAGGTAAAATAATGCGAAGAATATTAAGAAAAATTGCTGAAAGTGAATTTGATAGCCTTGGTGATACCTCAACATTAGCAGATCCAAGCGTTGTAGAAGATTTAATTAGGTCAAAAGAATGATGCAAAATAGAATTATATTTTTAGTGCTAGTTGCCACATCTAGTTGCGCAACAATTGATCCTTATTCTCCACTGAGTTCTGATATACCAATAATAAATAAAGCATATGATGCAAAGTCAACAAGGTGTGTTCAAGAGACCCTTGGTGCGAACAAGCCTCGCATTAGAGGAGATGAAATCAGTCCAATTGTGGAGCACTATGACTATTTTGATTGCCTAGACTCAGAAAATTATGATGATGCAGTTGAGAATATAAATAACAGCAACAATATAAAGCTTCCCGATGATAAGAAATTCATTGAAACCATTGAATTGGACCTAAATGATGAATCAAAAGATCTTAATTGTGAATTAAATTTAACTGGTATTAGTCCAAAAAATCAGCCAAATTCTAAGTATTACAATTGCAGTAAAAATGGTAAAAAGTAACTAGCTGATTATTCTCCAGTGATCGTTTTCTAGTTTTGTTACAAAATTACTCTCTTCTAGCCTAATTAAATGAGCCTCTAAGCTCCATAGTGCAATTGGATGAAGATGCGGGTCAACATCATCGTAAACATCTAGCAAAAGATCTTCTATTGCGGTCTCTTTTAATTTTTGCATTGATTGAAGAACTTTCTCTTCTCTAGTTAATCTATGATTAAAGATCCAGTTTGTAACTAATTTTGGATCATTAAGGTAATCACCGTGTCCAGGTGCTAACAATTTAATATCAAAATTATCAAGTTTCTTAAGTGAATCTAGATATTCGGTCATATTTCCATCAGGCGGGGCTATTACAACAGTAGAACCATTCATAATATGGTCTCCTGTCAATAGACATTTTTCTTCTTGAATTAAAAGGCAGAAGTGATTAGAAGCATGCCCAGGTGTATGGATAGCTTCGATTGTGTATTCGCTAGTAGTGATAATATCTTTGTCGTAAAGAATTTGATCAGGCTCAAATGTTTCATCTTGAATAGACATATCAAACTTTGCAAAAGATCCTATTACCGGAACCTTTAAAGTTTCTGCTAAGGGTTTTGCACCTGGTGAGTGATCTTTGTGAGTATGGGTAACAATTATCCTTTTGATATTATTGTTGCCAGCTTTGATAATCTCATCTAAGTGGCTTTGAATATAAGGACCTGGATCAACAACGGTAACATCCTCTTTGCCTATTAGATAAGTGTTAGTGCCTCCTCCAGTAAAGACCCCTCCATTTGGTGCTGTTATCTTTTTTATAAGGCTAGTCATTAGTTGTCATCATACCCCTCATCCCCAGGCAATAGGCCTATCCAGTTACCATTTTTTTTAAAAAACTTAGGCAAAATAGGTGGTATATCTTTGTTTGTAAGTTTTTGTTGGTGATCTAATAAATTTTTAATAGTCTTAAAACCTTTACATTGCTCAAGATTTTTAATGGTCGGCATTATCATATTCATTTCACCTGCATAAGCTTTTTTAATAGCTTCATCTACAGAGATCCAAAGACTATTTACCAATTCATTTCCATCATGAATGCCTGTTTGATTTTCAGGCAAGCACGCAATGAAAAATCTTGTATCAAATCTCTTCACTTCAATGTCCGGAGTTATCCAGTGAGAAAAGGGCGCTATATTTTCTGTTAATAGCTCTAATCCTTCTTGAGTACAAATATCATAAAAACTTATTTTGTTATCAAGTAAATCTTGTCTATATTTTTGATATTTTTCTTTTTCTAAACCATTAAGATTTAATTTAGAGCCATCTTTTTTTTCTGCTAATAATATCCCCACCTCTTCAAAACATTCTCTAACACAGGCTATCCAATAACCAAGTCCATTTTTTTCAATCCCTAATAATGATGACGCTTCTTCATCTAAGATGCTCCTACATAATGATTGTGCTCTATGATCATTGTCACTTTGATCTATCTTGCCTCCTGGAAAAACAAATAAATTCCCGAATGGAGGTCTATTTGACCTTTCTACCATAAATACTTCAATGCCCTTTTGGCCATCTCTTATAATTAAAACAGTTGCCGCAGGTGTTATTATTTGAGTATTCATTTAGTTAGTTATTTGCATTTTATAGCTTAGAATACGTGCAATGAAAGTTACTGACAATCTTCAAAATGATATTTCTTGTGCTCCTGATTGGTTCCAGGATTCAATTACACATGAATCTCAATGCAAAACTATAATCTCAGAGGATCATAAAGTTGCATATAAAGTATGGGGGAATAAAGATAGTAAAAACGTAATTTTTTTAGTGCATGGAACTGGGGCACATATGAAATGGTGGGATCCTATTGCTCCACAGTTTTCAGATACAGCATATGTTCTTGCAATTGATCTTCCTGGAATGGGAGACTCTGCGCATAGAGAGGACTACAGCTTTGAATCTTTTTCAAAAGCAATGATTGATATATTAGATTCTGAACAACTAATTAGTAATGATAAAAATATAATTCTAGTGGGTCATTCTCTCGGAGGTCATGTGGCTGGTTTTGTTGCAACTGAACATCCAGATATAGTTGATTATCTAGTCATGATTGATACTCCTATAAGGCCCCCAGATTATGACTATGCAAAACACAGAAGTACCGGTCCTTTGAGAATGATTAAATATTATGAAGATAAGGTTTCAATTGTTAAAAGATTTAGATTAATGCCCGCTCAAGAATGTGAGAATGATTGGTATTTAAGGTATATAGCTGAGCACTCAATCTATCAAACAGGGGAAGGCTGGAGATGGAAATTTGATGATACTTTATTTTGGAAACTAGGCCGTCTCTCAGAATATAAATTTAATATTCAATGTAAAGCTTTATATATTTATGGAGGCAATAGCATGCTCCTTGGTTCAAAAATCTTAAACTTTATGGAAAAAGAGTTTGAGGAAGTAATGGACTTTGTAGAAGTGCCTGGTGCTGCTCACCATGTGCCTTTAGATAAGCCTCTTGAGATAGTTGCTATAATTAAAGCAGCTATCTACAAATGGAGAAGTTGAGGCATGAATGAAATATTAGCAATTATTTTTTTATGTTTTAGTTTAATAATATTATTTAAAAAAATAATGCTGCAACTCATGAAGGTTATATTAGATTCATCTAATATAAAACTATTGGGCATCTTAGCTTTAATAATAGGCTTATTCTTGCTCTATACAGTTGATTTTTCTTGGTCCGATAGAGTGTGGAAAAATACTCTGTTTATCTTTGGTATAGTCTCAATTTTAAGAGGTTTTATAGCTATATTATTTGAAAATCTAGTTTATAAATTTGCTGATATTTTCGCTAAAAATTATTTCAAATTCAGTATCCCATTAAGTTTACTTTTTTTTAGTTTAACTTTACTTATGGTTTCCCGAGATTATATGGGGCCGGTAAAAAATATAGATCAATGTCAGTCTGATGAATCAATATCTTTGTATTGTGGATTTAATAATCCGGAGGATATGGCCCTCTTACCAGATAATAAATTTTTCTTAATGTCAGAATTTGGGGGAATAAAGCCCTATGAAGAGAAAGATGGTGAAGGATCTTTTGCGCTGCTTAGGATAAATGATGGAACAAAAATAACACCTCAGATTAAATTTGGAGAAAATGTATGGGGAGATCCAAGCTGCAAAAGGAATCCATCTGATAATTTTGGTCCTCATGGTGTTGATTTGATACAAAGAGATGATGGACTGATCCAGTTTGGGGTTGTAAATCACTCCCCTTTTGAATCTGTTGAATTTTTTGAATTAACTCAAGATGCTAATAGTTGGCTAATGACTTGGAGAGGCTGTGTAATTGCTCCTGAGGAGAATTATTTTAATGATTTGAGTATAAAAAGAGATGGATCATTTTATGTTACCCATATGTATGAAAGAGATATAACGGTAAATGAGTGGTTAAGTGCAGCTCTATTTAAATATTCTACTGGGTATGTTTTAAAGTGGGATAAAAAGAATTTTAGTAAGGTGGTTGGATCAGATGGAGGTCAACCTAACGGCATTGGGCTAGATGAAGATAGTGAACTTTTGTATGTTAATTATAATCTTGGTGATGAACTACGTGTTATAAATCTTCTAAATGGTGAATCTATCGGAAGATATAAAATAAATTCACCTGATAATATGATATTGCTAGATCAATCTATTTGGCTTACTTCTCTAGATCATGAGACGATAGATGTAATGGTGAACTGTGATATAGAAATTAGCGTTACTTGCTCATTGCCATTTTCTATCCATGAAATTGATCTTGTATCTCTTAAAAAGAAAAATATATATTCATTTCAAGAAACTGTATTTGGATTTCCAACTACAGCCTATCCTTTCAAAGATAAAATCTATATTGGATCCTTCCATTCTGATAGAGTGGCTTTCTTTCAAACCGATTAGTTTTTGAAAAAATTATTTCTTAGCTCGCAGGTACAAGAATATGAAAGGATATATTTTGGCAAAGGAAATTCAGATAAAGAGCTCATGCTTCAAGCTGCAAAAATTACTGCAGAATATATAGAACAAAATTTCAAAAATAAGAAATATATTTGTGTATGTGGCCCGGGAAATAATGGTGGTGATGGCTACTATGTTGGAATTTATTTATATAAAGCAGGTTTTGACGTCAAGATAATAAATGCTTTAGAACATAAAACTAAAAGTCATTTATGTTTTGAAGCTTTTAATAATGCGCGTGATCTGAATTTAATACATGAACCATTAATTTTAAATAATCTTCATAAGGATGTTCTTATTATTGATGCTATTTTTGGAACAAGCCTTAAGGGGTCTCTTGATATGAGCATAATTAATTTAATACAAACCATGAATTCTTATGAGAATATTTTATCAATAGATATACCATCAGGCATTAATCCAGATACTGGGGTTGCATGTGAGGCTTATGTTAATGCAAATAAAACCATCAGTTTTGTGGGCAGAAAATTAGGGTTAAGTCTTAATGAGGGTAAAATCGCTACAGGAGAAAAATATTTTCATAATTTAAATTTACATATGGAAAAAGAAAGTCGAGCTACTGCTACCGCATATACCTTTAAAGATGTAAAAGACTTGCTGCAAAAAAGATCTTCAAATAGCCATAAAGGTAACTTTGGAAGTACCCTTGTATTAGGTGGTGATAAGAATATGGGTGGTGCTGCGATCATGGCTGCTGAAGTAGCTCTGAAATCAGGTTCTGGTCTAGTTTCTCTCATTAGTCATGAAGTTCATTTGAAAGCCTCTCTGGTTCGTAATCCAGAGATTATGACAATAGGGTGTGATCAGCCCAAGGAAGTTGTTTCAGCTTTGGTTAATAAGAATGTTTTTGTT
>Ga0315316_10003054_pt1 | contig 12122 bp, 13 predicted proteins | sample M160m3416metaG_FD_203702 | JGI IMG/M metagenome (GOLD analysis project Ga0315316, IMG submission 203702) | Ammonia-oxidizing marine archaeal communities from Monterey Bay, California, United States - M1 60m 3416 | ecosystem: Environmental > Aquatic > Marine > Intertidal zone | place: USA...
ACCCCGAGACGAGCGCCGGTTCCTTCCCCATCGCCCAGGCTGAATACGGGCGACAGCGACAAGAGGTCGCCCGCCGCGCAGCGAGTTCCTCGGACCCGAGACCGAATCGCCCCGAGACGCGGGGCGACGACCGGGTGCGGGCAGAGCGCCCTAACTCCCCGCGCCTGCGCCGAAGTTCTCTCGGTCGGTATAGGTCCCCGGCTCGGGCCAGTTGGCGGACTCGGTCTCGCAGACCCGCTCCGTGAAGCGCCAACGACCGTCGGGACAGCGGCGGAGCCGATCCTTGTATCGGCCGAAGGCCATGATGTTCGGCTGGCCTCCCGCGCTCCCGCCCTCCGAGTTCACAGCCAGCCAGAAGCTCTCTGCCGTCGCGACACCCCCGTCCACGCGGATCAGGATTTGACTGCAAACGTGCTTCGCGTAGACCTCCGGTGGACGCGGGTAGGCCGCAATATAGGCCGCGAGCGTCTCGCCCCCCTGCACGCGATAGATCTCGTCGAAACTCTGCTGCGCGTCGCTGACGAGGAAGAGCGCGTCTTGCGTGAAGCAGTCGCGCCAGACCTCCTCTTCTCCGTAATCCATCGCGTGCGCGTAGAGATCCATCGTATGGCGGACTCCTCGCTCGTCCTCCAGGCTCGGCAAACGTCCGACATATTCCTTCACGTCAATGCTCTCCTTCGTTTCTCGAAATGCGGCCGCGAGAGGACTGGTGTCGCCCCCCCGATTCGCGGCGTCATAGATGCGCCGCGAAAAGCTCCAACAGCTTTCGGCGGTGTCGCTCGTCCGCCTCCGCGTTGAAGCCATGCGCCCCAACGAGCGCAAAACCGTGATGGCAGCCCGCATAGGTTTCGAGCAGGAAGTGGGCGCCCGCCTCGCGGAGCGCGTCGTCGATCCGCTCGGTTTCGCCCGGAATGATGTAGGGGTCGAACTCGGCCACCGCGACGTAGATTTCGCCGCGCATCCGGCCGGCCAGCAGGTGTGGGCTATCGGGTCGGTCCGTTGCGAGATTCGCTCCGTGGATCGAGGCCGCGACCGCGACGCGCTCGGGAAATTTCGCCGCCGAATAGAGGGCCAGCGGCCCACCCATGCAATAGCCGACCACGCCGATCCGCTCGCTTTTCGCCTCCGGCTGAAGCTCGAAATAATTCAAGAAGGCGGAGAGGTCGCGCATGATCGCCTCGTTCACGACGAGCGCGACCATCTGCATCACCCGCGCCTGCTCCTCCGGGTCGTCCTGCAGGGTCGCGTGATCCAGCGGGGCATAGTCCCCCGCGCGATAGAAGAGATCGGGGACCAGCACGAAATAGCCCGATTGGGCCAGCTTCTCCGCCGAGGCGAGGAGCGTCGGTCGAATCCCCATCCCGTCCATGAAATAGACTACCGCCGGCCAGGGCCCCTTACCCGGCGGGTGGTAGGTGTGGCAGGGCACGCGCCCATCCGAAGTTTGGATCTCTATGCTCGCAGCGTTCATCGATACCCTCCTCGGCCCCCTCGAGTCCATGCTTCCCAAGCGGGGCCCCTTGCGCGGTAGGCCCCATCCTTCTGGTAGCGTATCGCTCCGAGGAGAAACCTGCGGATGTCGCGACTATCGCATGCCCGGATCGAAAGCCTGAGCGGATCGTTGGGAGTCCAGGTCGCAGGGCTCGACCTCAAGCGAGACCTCGATGAAGCAACGATCGCAGAACTGAGATCCCTGCTCCTCGACCGGCTCGTCCTGCTCTTTCCCGACCAGCACCTGTCGCCCGACGACCAGCGCACCCTGATGCGCCATTTTGGCGAGATCGAGAAACACCCCGAACGTCCCCAGATCCTCGAGGGCTCCGATCAAGAGGTCGTGATCGTGGCACCTGCCGGCGGCGTCTCCGCCGTCTGGCATTGCGACTACGACCCCAACTTCATCCCGTGCGGAATCTGCTCCCTGAACATGGTGGAATGCGCCGAGGATGGCGGTGGCGATACCATCTTCGTCAACGCCTACCGAGTCTACGAGAGCTTCTCGGAACGCATGCGAGGCTTCCTAGCCAGCCTCACCGCGGTCCACCGCAACACGGGCAACCAGGGACGGAATCGCGACGAAGTCTTTTACCCACTCGTCGGGACCCACCCCGAGACCGGTCGAGAGGGCCTCCTTTACAGCGCTCATCACGTGCAGGATTTCGTCGAGCTGCTGCCCGAGGAGAGCGCGATGCTGCTCGAGCGCCTGCGATCTCTCACCCAAAGACCCAACTTCGCGCTCCGCCACCATTGGCGGCCCGGCTCGATCGCGATCTGGGACAATCGCTGCGTCCAGCACTACGTGGTCCCGGATTTCGAGGGCCCCCGCCTGCTCTACCAGGTGACCGTCGCGGGAAAAATGCCCAGCCCGCTCCCCGATTACGTCCCGCCGCCGGGCAACGTCCGACCGCCAGAGGCCGCATCCGAGATCGCCCCTCGCTAGGCAATCGAAGCCATCCGACCTCGAGCGGGCAGACGAATGGTCTGTGGTAGGGTCGTCCAGATGACAGAGAGGACCCCGGAGCTGGACGAAGCGCCCAGCGGCCATGCCTACTACGTCCTCGCGATGCTTTTCCTCGTCCTCGCAACGAGCCTGATCGATCGCAACATCCTCGGCATCCTGATCGAAGACATCAAAGCGGATCTCAAGATCTCCGACACGCAGATCGGGTTGCTGACGGGCCCGGCCTTCGCTCTCACGAACGCACTCGCCGGAATTCCACTGGCCCGACTCGCCGACCGTAGGTCGCGGGTCGGAATCGTCGCCTGGGGGCTCCTGGCCTGGTCCGTACTCACGGCCTTGCAGGGCGTGACCCGAACCTTCGGCGGCCTGCTCATGACCCGAGTCGGCGTCGGCATCGGGGAGGCGTCGACGGGGCCCTCCGCCCATTCGCTGATCTCCGACTATTTCCCCTTGCGCCAGAGAGCGACCGCGATCTCGATCTACGCGATCGGCGGTCACGCAGGCGTCGCGCTCGCATTTGTCGTCGGCGGCTGGCTGAGCGATGCCTACAGCTGGCGCACCGCCCTCGTGGCGGTCGGCCTGCCCGGAATCGCGCTCTCGCTGCTCTTCCGCTTTACCGTGCGCGAACCCGAGCGCGGCGCGATCGAAGGACACGTGGACACCGGAGAGACCATCCCTTTTCGGGATCTCGTCCGAGTGCTCGGGGGCAAATCGACCTTCCGACATCTCTCGATGGCGCTCCCTCTTTTCGTCTGCGCATCCTATGTCTTGAATATCTGGGGCCCCCCCTTCCTGATCCGGGTGCACGGGATGACGAAGACGGAGATCGGCCTCGGGTTCGGCCTGATCGTCGGCATTGCGGGCGGGCTCGGGTCGATCCTGGGCGGGGTCCTGGCGGATCGACTGGCTCGACGCGACCGGCGCTGGTACGCCTGGCTCCCCGCCTGGGCCACGGTGGCCGCGATCCCCTTCTACCTGGGCTTCCTCTTCGCCTCCGACTCCTCGATCGCCCTCATCTTTCTGATCCCAACCGTGCTGCTGAACTCGACCTCGGTCGCACCGCTCTGGACCGCGAACCAGACGATCGCCCCGCTGCGAACGCGCGCGACCGCCTACGCGATCATCCATCTGGGCCTGAGCGCGGTGTCCGGCGGGCTCGCACCTCTGGCTGTCGGCTTTCTGAACGATCGGCTGGCGCCGCAGCTGGGCGCGGAAGCAGTCCGCTATTCGCTCCTTCTCGTCGTCCTGACCAACCTCTGGGGGGCGTACCATTCCGCCATGGCCGCGCGCCGACTGCCCGGGGACATCGTGACCACCTGATCGACCCGAACCGGGCAGGCGAGCGCCGGCCATTCTGGCATCATGCAGGGTTCATACGTCAACCCGAGGAGACGACGAAATGACTGAATCCGAGGAGCCGCGACTGGCCTTTCGTCACGTCGATCAAGAGAAGTGGATCGAGGTCAAGGCCCAGATGCACGGAGACCAGCGCGTTTCGGTCTGGGAGAAATACCTGGAATGGACGCCCGACCGATGTTGCCTTTATGCCCGCTACGACCCGGGCATGGTCATCGAACGGCACGGGCATATGAGCGACCACATCGTCTACGTGCTCGAGGGTGAGATCACGATCGGAGACGAACGCTGTACGGCGGGCATGCACGTCACGCTCGAAAAGGGGGCGGTCTTCGGCCCGATCATCGGCGGCCCGAAAGGAGCCTTGCTCTACGAGATCATGATGGGGGACCCGCGCGCCGTACCGGCCGACAAGGCCGCCCACGAGCGATTCTGTGCGGAACGCGGCGTCCGATTGCTCCCGAATCCGCCGATGGACCTGCCGGACTGGCTGGGCGCACGCACGGACTAAGGACACGATCGACGTCCCAAACACACGGGGCGAGCACGCGCGGAACCCGAGGCGTCCGCTCTCGAACGCCCCAATCCGCCCAAAGGAGTTGACCATGCCCTCGGCCTCCGCTCTTCAGGATCTCGTCACGGTCGCGACGGTGAATTTCAGCCCCGTCTTCGGGGATCCCGAGGCGACGCTCGAAAAGATGATCGCCAACGTTCATGAAGCGGCCGCCCAGGGAGCCGACCTCGTCGTGTTCCCGGAGCTGGCCTTACTCGGTTGTGGCGGCTGTACGGAATGCGCGGCAAAGAGCGGCCCTTGCGACAAACACCTGGCTCTATCGGAGACCGTACCGGGGCCGTCGAGTCGGGCGCTGGCAGAGATCGCTCGTCAGCACGACCTCTACATCGTCTATGGCCTCCACGAACAGGATAAAAGCGACCCGACCAAGCTCTACAACGCCGCGGCCGTCGTCGGACCGGAGGGCGCGCTCGGCAGCTACCAGAAGGTTCATCTCGGCGAGCCACCGTGGGTCACCGAGGGGCTGGTCTTCCAGCCTGGAACGTCGCTTCCGCTCTTCCCGACGCGCTTCGGTCCGATGGGCGTGCAGATCTGTTACGACTTCTGGTTCAATCCCGAGCTCACGCGCTTGCTCGCATTGAAGGGAGCGCGCCTGATCGCCTGCCCCGTCGGGTCCTTCGCCGGACCCGGGCGGGACGAATCGATGCGGCACACCGCGCTCTCACGCGCACAGGAAAACCTCGTCACCTGTGTCGTCTCCAACTCGAGCGGAGGGCCGGGAACGCGGGAAGCGGGTTATTCCGGGGCCGCCCTCACGGAATCGCTGAGGCCGGACCATTACGTCGGTCACTCGATGATCACGAGCCCCGCTTTTCCCCGCTTCGGTCGGCTGGTCGCCGAGGCCGGAGCACTCGAGGAGATCGTCGTCGCCACGGTCAACCTCGAGCAGCAGGACCGCTTTCAGAAGGTCTTCGATTACCGTCGCTGGCGCCGGGGAAGACTCTCGAGCGCCTCACGTCTGATCCGGGACGAATTCGTCGCTTTGGCGGAAGGCACGGAGGAGGGTGACGAGAAGCCCTGAGCGGCCCCGCGCCACGGACCCGCCGAGACCGGACCTCCTTGATCCAGCCTCAATCGTCGGCGTAGGGATCCCGGGACTCCTGACCGACCTCGGCATAACGCGCGAGTCCCTGGCGGATGTTCAAAAAACGAACCCCTTCGGGCCAGACGTCGAACCCATATTGGGTATTCGCCTCCAGATAGACGACCGTCCCGGGCCCGCATTCACGGCGTCCCATCGAGAGCCCCCCCTCCAGGATGAACATCACCTCGTCGTGGTCGTGGCTATGGAGCGGCGCAGTGAGCCCACCGGGGAGCCAGTTGACGTGGACCCAGGGTCCCTGCTCCACGTCGCCCACCAGTTGTCCCCCTCCGTCGGGGTAGTTTCCTTGGCCCTCCGGTCCTCCTCGGATCCAAGGCGCCTCGTCGATATGCATGATGATGGCTCGGCCCATGTCGGTCCCTTCTTCGTGCGCCGACGAGCCCCGTGCTCAGGAATGCGTCGGTCCTCTCCAGAGTCTTTGCCGCCGTCCGCCGGTCGAGCCGCGCGAACGCATTCGCTTCAGCTCGCGTTTCGATCGGCCTCGAAGGCGTCGAGCAGCCTCGTCAGATGGTCGTGGATGGCCTCCGCCTCGCGCTCGTCGAGCCGTCCGAGGATCCGTTCCCGCCCCAGGCGATAGGTCTCGGCGGCGGCGTTCGCGAGTTCTTCCCCGCCCCGAGTCAACACGACGAGGACCCCTCGTCGATCGACCGGGTCGGGCGAGCGGTCGACGCTTCCGCTGCGCTCGAGTCGATCGACCAGCTTGGTCATCGCCCCGCTCGTGCACACGATCTGTTCCGCCAGGACGGACGGCGCAAGACGGCGCCCAGGCGCCCGCTGGAGCAGCCGCAGAACCGAGTACTCCGTGAAGGCGAGGCCGTGCTCGCCCAGGCAACCGCGCTGCAGCGCGTCAAGGAAAAGATCCGTCCGAGCCAGCGTGGTGAAGAGCGCCAGCGACGCCGGCTCCTGGGCGGTGAGACGTTCGGGCTGCTCCCCCATTCCGATCGGCCCCTCCCCGCCCGAACCATCCGACATCGGGCTGCCGGCCGTTGGCGTTCGAGTGCGCACCCGACAGGGGCGCTTGCCCGAGCCTGGGCGGCATGCGGTGGCATATTAGCTTCTTGGGAAGTAACTTTCCAGGAAGCCATAGGAGTTCAAATGTCCAATCGGTCGACTCTCTCGATCATCGATGCCGACGGGCACGTCGTCGAGCCCGACCGCGCCTGGAGCGAGTACCTCGATCCCCGTTTCCTGGATTTCGTGCCGCGGCCGGTCGTCGAAGGCGACTGCTTCCGCTTCCGGGCCGGCGACGTCGAGAGTTTTCCCATGCGGGCGAGGCCCGAGAGCCTCTCCTCCCCCCGAGAGGCGGGAGGGCGCAGCGGGGGCGGCCCTGCCGCGGGTGGGGCAACGGATCCCGCACGACGCCTGGAAGACATGGCGACCGACCGGATCACCCAATCCGTGATCTATCCGACCTATGGCTTGATGATCCAGGGGACGCGGGACCGCGAGGCCTGCGTGGGATTGTGTCGCGCGGTCAACGACTGGCTGGCGGAGTATTGCCGACACGACACGGCGCGCCTCCACGCCGTCGGCGTCTTGCCCCAGAGCCACCCGGACGACGCTCTATCCGAGGCCCGACGCTGTCTCGAGGAGCTGGGCATGAAAGGCGTCTGGCGGCGGCCCGAGCGGATCCCCGGCACGCCGGCGCTCCACGACCCGGGCTATGCCCCGCTCTGGTCCTATCTCGAAGAGGCCGACCGCCCCTTCGCCCTCCACCCCGGCCTGAACGGGCTCGTCCCCTGTGACGAATTGCGCCACCGCTACGACGACGACTACGCCGCGATGCACGCCGTGCATTTCCCAATGGAGCAGATGCTGGCCCTGACCGATCTGGTCTGCTTCGGGATCCTCGACCGGCACCCCCGGCTCCGGGTCGCGTTCCTCGAGACCGGGGCGACCTGGGCGCTCTCTCATCTCCATCGCCTCGACGAACATCTCGAACTCTTCGGCTTTCCCCAGACGCCTGAATTGAAGCCCTCGGAGCAATTTCGCCGACAGGGCTTCGTCAGCGTCGAGGAGGTCGAACCCGGACTCGGCGCGATGCTCGAGGCCTACCCGGACTCGGTGCTCTTCGCCTCGGACTATCCCCACGGAGACGGCGTCTTTCCCGGCGCGACCGCGGAGCTACTCGCGACCGATGTGCTCGACGAGGACCAGCGCGCGGGGGTCCTCCACCGAAACGCCGAGCGGCTCTACTCGATCTAAAACCACCCGGTCGCGGCCCGACTCCGCGGCCAAGGAGACCCTGGAATGTCTGCCCTGAACGAAATGTCCGTGCGCGACGCGATCTACGGCCTGCGCGCCACCCGCATCTTCAAGGACGAATCGATCCCGCCCGAAGTGCTCGACGAGGTGCTCGAGGCCGCCACCATGGCCTGCAGCTCCGGGAATACCCAGCCCTGGGAATTCGTCGTCGTCACGGACGACGGCGTGAAACGCCAGATCCAGGCCGAGATGGTCGAAGCCTTCTCGGTCATCGACGCAGAGCGCGCCCAGACCGAGGCGCAGCTCACCGACAGCGCCGGCCGCTCCGTGACCGGCCGGGCCGCCGTGACCAACCTCCACAAGGTGCCCGCCATCGTCGTCGTGTGCTGGAATCCGGAGCGAGGCATCCGCATGAAGGATGAATACGCCGAGAATCCCGACGGCACGCTCCGAGAGACGCGAGAGATTCCCGGCGGCCGCGGCGTCAGCCTTTTCCAGTCGGCACAGAACCTCATGCTCGCGGCCCGGGCCCACGGGCTGGGGTCGCTCTTCACGACCTTCTTCTTTCTGCGCCGAGAGGAGATCAAGCAGATCCTGGGCATCCCGCCGCATATCTTCATGGAGTGCGCCGTCTTCCTCGGCTACGGCGATGAGAAGCTCGGCAAGCCCAGACGCATCCCCGTACGAGACGTGTCGCATCACAACCGTTGGGGGACGCCCTATGCGGCGGATGAGGGAGGGGCCTGAAAAGCTCCGCCGCACCGCGCCGCGAAAAGAAGGAGGTTCGATTGGACCTGTCGATCACAAAACTCACCGCGAATATCGGGGCCGAAATCCTGGGCGTCGATCTCGCAGGCGCTCTCGCCTCGTCCACGATCACACAGATCCGAGAGGCACTCCTCGCGCACAAGGTGCTCGTATTCCGCGAACAGGATCTCACGCCGGAGAGCCACATCGCGTTTGCGAGACATTTCGGTCAGATCATGTGCCCACCCGTCTCCACCGCACACGGGGGACCGCCCGAGGTCAACGTACTCGACCAGACGGATCCGCGAGGAGAGGGCGCCGACGCATGGCACGCAGACAACACCTACACGGAGACCCCGCCGATGGGATCCCTGTTGCGCGTACTGCGCCTGCCCTCGACCGGGGGCGACACCGCCTTCGCCAACATGGAGGCGGCCTACGACGCCCTCTCGCCCATGATCCAGAGCTTGTGTGACGGACTCACCGCGACGCACGACGTGACGGGCTCGATCACGCGGGCGATCACCCGAGGACATAGCACGGCGAAGCTCTCTGAGATCCAGCAACAGCTCCCCCCCGTCGAGCATCCCGTAGTCGTCGTCCATCCCGAGACAGGCCGCCGCGCGCTCTTCGTCAACGTCAACTCGACCGTTCGAATCGCCGGGATGACCGAAGCAGAGAGCAGCATGCTCCTGCGTTTTCTCTTCGAGCACACGAAGCAACCCGAGTTCCAGGTCCGCGTGAAATGGGACACCCGGACCCTCGTCTTCCTCGACAATCGATGCACCCAGCACTATGCGGTCGCCGACTACTCGGAGCGCAGGATCCTTCACCGCGTCGCGGTCGCGGGCACCCGTCCACAGGGCATCGACGCATCGGCCTGAAGCGTTGGCGCCGCAGCGTGCTGGACGAAGCGGCCCCTGCTCTCCGCCGCCCGCCTGATTCCGGGCGGCCACTCCCCCATGCTCTCCCGGCCCACCGATCTGGCAGTAGCCCTCGACACCTGCGTCCACGCCGCATCGAGGCCAGCCGGTTCCGCGAGCGACTAGTTCTTCGCGAACTCGGGCACGAGGCATTTTCCGGCGGTCCGGATACTACTCATCACCGCTTCGTTCCCCATCGGCCCCATCTGCATCAGACACATCAGCCGGTCGAGCCCGAGCGCATCGAGGCGCCGCAGCTTGCGACGGCAGCTCTCCACATCTCCGATGAGCACGGCGTCGTAGGGTTCGAGCGCCTCGAAAGCCTCCACGGGATCGAGCGTCTCGCCGGCGGCCTGCCGGTTCATCAAAGCGATCACCGGGACGGGGTCATTCAGGTCGAACTCGAAGGAGGGCTGCACCTCGCCCGGCGCGAGCGTGTTGTCCTGGCCACCGACCCACATCACGGATTGCTGCCGGATGCTCTCGATCCAATCCGTACGACGGACGCTATACACATCCGCCTGCATGTTCATGAACCAGATCGCGGCGGCGGCCGCTTCACTCTCAATCGCCTCCGCGCGGGTCTCCGCACAGTGAAAGAACGCAAAGAGGGCACGCTGGTCGTTCACGAATCGGCCCGCGGGTTCGCATTGATCCAGACCGCGCTGATAGGCGTCGAACGCGATCGAGAGCGTCTCGGGCGGGGCCAGCAAGAGCGTCGCGAGGACGCCGACACCGAGCCGACCTGCGCGCTCGAAACCCTCGGCATGGGCCGCGGTCACCCAGAGCGGGGGATGGGGCTTCTGAATCGGCTTCGGAACCACGTTTCGCGCGGGAATCGACAGAAAAGGGCTCTCGTAGTCGAAGGGCTCTTCGGTCCAGAATCTCGGGATCAGCCGCAGGGCTTCCGCCACCTGCTGGCTCGCCTCCTCCGAGTCGATTCCAAAGGTCTGCCACTCACGTAGGACGGAGCGTGCCAGGCCGAGCTCCACGCGCCCTCCGCTCACGACATCCAGGAAGGCCGCGCGTTCCGCGATCTGCATCGGATGGTGGATTCCGAAGGGCGCCAGCGTCCCCGACGTACCGAGATGAATCTGCTCCGTGTGCTGCGACAGGAGCGTGAGGAAGAGGTCCGGTGTGGAGCAATAACTGAAGTCGCCCGTGCAATGATGCTCGACGCTCCACCAGCAACCAAACCCGAGTTCGTCGGCGAGCTTCGCCTGCCGGGTCGCGTCGGCGTAGACCTGCGCCTCGGAGTTACCGGCAGATCGCTGCAATTCGGAAAAGATGTCTAGAATCATGATCACCCCCCTCGGCACCGACACCGCATCAAAACGTTAACTCCGCCAAGAGCACGGACGCCAGCTCGAGATTGGGGAATTGTCGCCGCGCCGGCGGGTGCGCTCGAATCCGTCGAACTCGGGCCGGCTTCATCCAACGTGCCGGGAATCGCGCGCGGCGGACGGCCTAGCGAAAGGGCCGGCCGGCCTCGTAATCCGCCATCAGCCCGAGGGTTTGGCGCGTCACGAGGTTCGGCTGGATCATGCCCCCGCCGCCGACCCGCCCTTTGGCCGAGGGCGACAGCGATCCCCGCGTACCATTGACGCCCTCGATGAACTGCCACAATACGGCGTAGAACTGGATTCCGGCCACGTCGACCGGCCGGCCGGTGGCCCGCTCATAGCGATCCACGAGGGCGTCGAAGGAGATCGCCTTGGCCATGATCTCCGGCTCCTTGCGCCGCGAAAGCGGCATACACATGAAACCGAGCTCCTGCATGGGGGGACCCAGCATCGCGCGCTCCCAGTCGAGCACGGCGGCGATGGACTCATCCTGCCAAAGGAAATTCCCAAAACGGTAGTCCCCGTGCACGACCACGAGATCTCGCTCGGGGTCACTCGGCGCGTTCTGCTTGAGCCACTCCCCCATGTCGCGCCAAACCGGGACTCCCACCGCGTTCGCCCTCGCCTCTTCGAGCAGCGGATCCAGATATCGATGGACGATTTGTGCGACGCGTTCGCCCGCCGACCCGCGCGGCGCCAAAGCGTTCTCGAGGGCCGTGCCCTGCCAGCGGACCCGCTGTAGGGCCGCCAGGGTGTCGATCATCTCGAAGCCGAGGGCCTGCCGGTCGTGCTGCCAAACGGACCACCCTTCGACCTTCGTGATGTCGTGTGAATCCCCCTCGATAAAAGCGGTCGCCGTGAAGGGGCGTACGAAAACCGCCGGGTCCTCCGTCCAGGCCAGGAGCTTCGGGACGGGGACCTCCGTCGTCGCGAGCGTCTCGAAGATCGCGACGTCCTTGCCGACGAGATAGGGCGCGAGCGGCCCCGTCGCCGGCGCGCGCTTGATCGCGACTCGGCGCGACTCCAACCGGCCCTCTACCCGGAGTTCTAGATCGACGAGAAAAGTTTCCCAGGACGCGCCTCCGATCGGCCGAGCAGCGCCCACCACGCGAAGCGCATCCACCTCGTCGAAAGCTTCCCGATGCAGGAACTCTCCGAGGGAATCCCAGGGTTCATCGATCGGGATTGCTTTCGAATCACTCGTCACCCCTGATGCCCTCCGAACCGTGTCTTCTTCGCCATCAGCCGCACCCCACACGACCCGCATTCGCTGCACTCCCCCCCGCCCGGCCGGCGCCAGGGACGCGGCCAGAGACCCGATGCGGAGAGCCAGCGCCGTCGGGGTCCCCGAAAGACCCCCATTTTCCCTCGAGAAGAGGCCAACACGAGAAAAATCGCTCTCCAGTGCGCAGCG
>Ga0315316_10003055_pt1 | contig 12117 bp, 19 predicted proteins | sample M160m3416metaG_FD_203702 | JGI IMG/M metagenome (GOLD analysis project Ga0315316, IMG submission 203702) | Ammonia-oxidizing marine archaeal communities from Monterey Bay, California, United States - M1 60m 3416 | ecosystem: Environmental > Aquatic > Marine > Intertidal zone | place: USA...
TTTGTCTGCATTTTACACAATATGCTTCAGTCATATAACAACCCAAAACAATCTTCTATTTGAAAAGAGAATGTGAATATTATTTCACTTTAGGCTAGAAGTGAGGGATTTTTTTTATAAACTAATTTAAGTATTGATCCAAATTTGATTAAAAAATTTGATTTTCTTAAAAAATAGCTAAAATTTGAACGAAATAGATCAGTATTATAATGAACAATGGTATGTAGAATAATATGAGTTCTAAACGAGGAGTTGTGATAACAGTAGTTATATTGATTGCAATTACAATTGCAAGTTTCTCGGTTTGGATTGGAAATAATACATCAAATACAGAAATGACAATAGTAGTAACAGATTTTGAGAACCATGATGCAGGTATTGTTGATAGACATAATATAGTTTCAAATTCAATCAGTGAATCATTTGACAAATTTATGGATGGAAAAATTGAAATTAGTGATTATGATAAGATAGCAAAAGCAGGTTCATCACAAAATAATGCATTACTAATAGAGTTAAAATCCAGTGGTGCACCAGAAGAATGGCAAGAAACTTACGTTAATCGAATTTTATCACTGAAAGCATTTGGAGAGTATATCAGAGAGACAATGGTGATGATAAATCTAATTGAGAATGATGTGGAACAAGAACAAAAAACTGAAGTTTTGAATAATATAGAGAAATTAAAACAAGAGTTTATCCTATATGGAGAAATAGCTGACTCTTCAAAACCATGAGTAAATACAAAAAATACTATACATAATAGTTGGAAATCATTAAAAGGTAATTTTGTGATAGATAGTCATAATGTCTGAGAACAAGAAATTAGAGAGAGACATAGAGTCTACGGTTGCTTCAAAATTACTTGTAATTTGTGTAGATAGAGATGATGATGTGGGTAAGAAAGCAGGGATTACAACTCCAGTTGTGGGCAGAGATTCATGCATTAATGCTGCACAAAGACTTGCTTTAGAGGATCCAGAAGATGCAGATTCAAATTCAATATTTTATGCTGTAAAAACTTATGAAGATTTAGTCAGTAAAGGATACAATGTAGAAGTTGTAGTTGTTGCAGGAGTTGATAAAAGAGGAGTACAAGCAGATGAAAAAATTGTTAGTGAGATAAAATCAGTCTTACAAACATTTTCAGCAAACGGAGCAGTAATTGTTTCTGATGGGGAAGATGATGAAATGGTAATACCAGTTATTCAGAATGTAATACCAGTTGTATCAGTTCAGAGGGTAGTTATGCAAGTTAGTAGAACAATTGAACATTCCTACGCAGTATTTGGAAAATTTTTGAAGACCGCAATATATGATAAGACATATTCAAAATTCTTTTTAGGAGTTCCAGGAATTTTATTATTGATTGGAGGTATCGGAACAGTTGTAGGTTATACAGCAGAAATTTTTGCAGTTTTAGTTAGTATTTTAGGAGGAGCATTTCTTATTCGGGCGTTTGATATAGACAAATCATGGTCCAACTGGACAAAAGCAACTCCTACAGGCTTCATTAGAATATTTGCACTGGTAACTGGAACTATTTTGATTCTTGCATCAGTTCCTGCAGGTGTTACAAATATTGATCCACAATCATTTGAGACAGGAATGGATTTTACACAATCAGTATCAAATCAGATAGTAGTTGGACAATTCCTTCAAGGTTTATTTCCATTTTTGTGGATGGGACTTGGAACAATTTCAGCTGGCATCTTAATTAGTAATTGGTTGAATAGAAAATTAAAACATATTAGTGATGTTTTAAGAATCATTGTGCTAGCAGCGATTTATCCAACGGTTGCACAATTTACAAGTATACTAACTACAAATGAAAGTTCATTTACACTAATTCCACCACTCCTAGTTGGTGCAGCAATAACACTGATATCAGCCACGCTACTTTTCCGTAGATACAGGAGAAGAGGTGGCAAATTATTAACGGAATAAAAGACGCAGCACTGTATCTTTCAGGATTTTATTCAATCTATTCGAAGAGACTAGAAAATGAGATTCTTCAAGGGGATATACCTAATCATATAGCGATAATTTTGGATGGAAACAGACGATGGGCAAAAAGAAACTTAACAATACAAGAAAAAGGACATTTTAAAGGAGCTGATGCAGTAGAAAATTTACTAGACTGGTGTGAAGAATTTGATGTCAAAATCATCACATTGTATGTTTTATCAGCAGAGAATTTGGATAGAAAAAATGAAGAGTTAGATTATCTTTATGAGTTAATTCATAAAAGATTAGAAAAGTTGTACAATGATCCTAGAATACACAAAAACAAGATGAGAGTAAAAGCAATAGGAACCATAGAATTATTGCCAGAATCAATCAAAAATGTTCTTAGAAGATTAGATGAAACTACCAAAGATTATGAAAATCATTTTCTAAATATTGCAATTGCGTATGGAGGACAAAATGAATTAGTAGATGCAGTAAAAAAAATCGGGATGAAAATCAAGAATGGAGAAATAAATGCAGATGAAATCAATAAAGAAATAATAGAATCTAATTTGTATACATCACATCTGCCACAATCATCTCCAGATATGATCTTGAGAACATCTGGAGAAAAGAGAATGAGTGGATTCTTACTATGGCAAAGTGCATATAGTGAATTAGTGTTTTTAGATATTTTTTGGCCAGAATTTAGAAAAATTGATTTAATGAGAGCAATTAGAACATTTCAAAAAAGAAAAAGAAGAGTAGGAAAATAAAATGAAAGAAGAAGTATCAGCAGGGATTATTTTAATTAATGATAATAAAGATTTTTTATTATTAAATTATCCATCCAAACATTGGGATTTTGTAAAAGGAAAGATGGAAGAAGGTGAAACAGAACGTGAAACAGCACTTAGAGAGACTAATGAAGAAACTGGAATTAACGATGTAGAATTTCTGGATGGTTTTAAAGAAGAAATTGAATATTATTTTCGTGCAGATAATCAAGATATTCATAAAAAAGTTATATTTTTTCTAGGAAAAACAAAAACAACAGATATTATTTTATCACATGAACATTTAGATTTTATTTGGCTAGATTTCAATAACGCATTAAATAAAATTACATATAAAAATGCAAAAAATCTTTTAAAAAAATCTAAAAAATTTTTAGATGATTAAATTATTGACTAAATTTTTGGTAGTTTCAAGGGGGTTTTTAGAATTAAGAATTGTCCTTCCTACAATTAAATAATCAGAACCGAGTTTTTTTACTTTGGACGCACTTCCACCTTGCGTGCCTACACCTGGAGAAAAAATTGATAATTTTCCATGTGTCGATTTTTTACAATAAGAAATAATTTTTGGATAAGTAGCACCAACAATTATTCCATCCACATTACTAGTTAGTGCCCAGTTTAAGAATAATTGATAGAGTTGTTGTTTCTTTAGATGATTTTTAATTTCCAGTTCATACGATGCTTTGGCTTCTGGTGCACTCATATGACATAATGAGATTACTCCTTTGTTTTTTTTGTGAGATAATTCTACCAGATTTTTTAGACTTTTTTTTCCCATTATTGGATTTACAATTATTGCATCAAATCCCATATTCCACAGATTTTCTGCAGTAATGAGATTTGTATTTCCTATATCATTTAGTTTAATGTCTGCAATACATTGTAAACCATGATCATGTGCAATTTTGTTAATTTTTGAGATTTGTTTTTTATCTAATCGTAATAGAAGATGAAAGTTAATTTTGATTCCACACAGATAGTCATTTAGAAGTTTAATGTTACGTAGAGTTTTTGATTCAATGTTAGATGTTTTTGGATCATAATCATTTGCTAAAATGATCGGAGATGTTTTTGCTGATTTTTTTATTCTATCACTGAATTTGGTCATAATCGACCAAGGGATGTGAGTCTTTTAACTTTATTATTTTGATATAAGAATAACCATGTTCACCAGTATGAGTTACAAATTCAGGCTCTGAATTTTTGGAAGTGGTATATTTCAAAAATGGTTTTGTTGGTTCTTCATCCAAGCTGACATGACAGAAATATGATGGTCCATCTTCGTTGAAATTAAGAAAAACACCCATAAACCATTTGTCCTTCTGCTTAAATGCAAATAATGGAAATGGTGCTTCTTCATAACCAAAACTTAGCTTAGCCAGACTAGAAAGATCTTCTAGTTCAATTGGATTGTATTTTTCTTTTGAAGCTTCAATATCAGGTTTTAGAGATGCAGGTAGAGATTTAATTTTGATTATTGGAGAGTAAAGTTTTGAATTATCTAGAGTGGTATCTACTAGTTCAAGTTTTTCCTGACCAGAATTAAATCCATAGCAGAGATAATGACCAATATTTTCAATTGGAGTGAAATAGATCACAGGTTTTTCTTTGAGTAAATCCATTTGAACAGATAGAACTTTTTTTCCATTATGTTCATGAAGAAATGATACACGTGGAGAACGTTCTAAAGCACATACTAAACGAGTAAATTCCAAAGGCGAATCTAATTGTACATAGTTTGGTAATGGTGCCATCGTATTGTACTTTAAAAAAATTTCTAAATTAAAGCTTACTGAAAAAAATTATGTGCGTAAATCAATTACATCATTCACGCCTGCACCAGTACCAATGAGCGTAACAGGCACGCCTAATTTTTCTTCAATGTTTTTTATGAAGGATTTTGATTCAGAATCTAATTGATCAATGGACTGTGCACCTGCACAGTTAGGAAATCTTACATCTAATTTTGTAATTGATATTTGATTTGCACTACTAAGCATGATTGCACGACTAGCTAATTCAAAATCAAACTCAGCTGCACGCCTAAGTCTACCAGTTACAGTTCCAAATTCTTCCCAACCCTTTTCAGAGGTTTCTTCAGAACTGAGTTCACCAGCCATTGGACCAGTACCTACTCTAGTCAAATATGATTTAAAAACAACAATTACATCATCAATTCTTTTTGGACCTATTCCCACATCAGCACAAATTCCAGATGCAGTAACATCTTTTGTTGTAACAAAAGGATATGTTCCATGCCACAGTGAGAGATGGGTACCTTGAGTTCCTTCTATCAATATATTTTCATTTTTATCTAAAGCAGTGTTAATCTCTAAAGGTACATCAACCAGATATTTTTTTAATGATTCAATTTCTTTTGCCATTTTAAGAGTTCTCATAGCACGTTCTGCATTAGCTGGTCCAGTACCTGAACCAGTACTACCAATTTTTTCTTTTAATCTTCCTTTTGAATCGGCATCAAGATGATGTTGTTCAATGATTCCACAATTATTATCAAGAAATGATCTTCCATCAGTTCCAAAATCATTAATCTCCTTAAGAAAAACATCAGGGTTTACAACTACACCAGGACCAATCATTACTCTAGAATTTTTATTTAAAAATCCACTAGGTAGCATTCTAACTTTGTATGTTTTATCACCATCTTTGATTGTGTGACCTGCATTTGGACCAGCTCCACCTCTAACAACTATTGTAGGATTATCTTTTTGTGCTAAATATGATATAATTTTTCCTTTACCCTCATCTCCAAAAAAACCTCCAATAACTATAGTAGCACCCATAAAACAAATTTCCAAATCGCGTATTTAAGCTAAAGTGTATTAACGGTTAATTTCAAGTCTATAAAGATCTCAAGATGTCAGAACCTAATTTTGCAGGAAATATCATAGTAAATCTTGCCAGTTTACCAGATTTTCTTAGAACACCAATTATGAAAAAAAGAATGACAGAGTTTTTTGATAAAAATGATGAAGATAAAGCTGAGATTATCATAAATGCATTAAATGCAGGCCCAACCATTCCATTTCCAAATTTCTCAAAATTATTCAAAACATGGTTGGAAGTGCTTGCAACCATCAATAATGAAAATAGAGAAGATATGTTTTCAAATTATTTTAAACATATTTTACGATCACCAGAAAAAATTATTCTTTTTAATTTAGATGCTATTTTTGAGATATTTTTACAAGTTGATAACAAAAAACAACAAATTTTGATATCTTCAATTAAGACAATTTTTGATAGATTAGATGAAAAATCAAAAAGAAGGATGATTCTATTATCGCCAGATTCTGCCAAAGTGCTTTTTAATTTCTAGGCTTGTTTTTCTTCAGGATTTCTATTATCCTCATTTGTAAAGTCAACGTAATCACCCTCAGGAGTCATTACTCCAGCAAATATTTTTTCATGTTTTCTTAGTACTTTGCGATGATCTGATAGAGATAGATCAAGATGCATTTCATTAATTACCATGATTTTCATCTCTTTCCATTCATCCCAACATTTAGGACAAATTGGATACTTTTCTGCTTGAGATTCCAGTTCTTGACTTTCAAGAATTTCTTGTTTACATTTTGTACAGGTTTTACTCAATAGAATAGAGAAATTTTATTTCAATTTATCTCTTATTGATAAAAGCAATAATACTCAATAAATGAAATTAGAATGTGAAGATTAAATGTCCAAAATGTAAAGAAGATGCAGAGTTAGCCCCAGATTTTTCATATGTAAAATGTGATAAATGTGATTTGGATATGAGTTACGGAGAATATGTACGATTTGTAGCACATAATGAAGCAAAATATTCAGATATTTTAAGCGATTACACTGGAAGTACAGAAGGTGAAACAGCTGGTACTTTGGATGAATGGGAAGACTAAATGAAATTAATCATTTTATGAACCAATTTTCTACAAGACTTAATTAATTTAGGAATTTGCAAGTAATTAAATGGAATTCTTACTTGAAAATATTTTGAATCTTGTAGGATTCATAGTTGGAATGATTATTGGTGTTTTTGCATACATTGGTTATAAAAATACTGGAAGTCCAGTTTTATTCAGATTAACAATTGCGTTTATTGCAATAGGCATTGGTTTTGGAATAATTTGGATAGGATATGTTATAGACGATATGTTTTTGCAAGAAGGTAAGATTAATCGTGGATTACAAGCTCTAGGTTTAGGAATACAAACAATTGGTTATTTTTTTATTGCATTTTCACATACAATAAAATCATTTTTTCCAAAATCACGATACTTTAGATCAGTCGGAGTTCTTCCATTATTTGTATTGACATCTATGAATATAGAACATATTATCAGATCATTCTCATTTATTTTACTTGTTTATGGTGCAATTGAGACATTTGTTTCGTTTTTAGAAGGAAAACAAAAAGGAGCATTAGCAGTTGGAATGGGTCTTGCTCTATTAGCATTTGGAGAATTTATCGCATGGTATTCATTAGTTTTTCCAGAATCAATTCTTTATTCAGTTTCAATTTTGCTGAAGATATCAGGATTAATTTCATTGTTCTTGCCAATCTCAAGATTACCATTAAGAAAAATAAAATTTGATGATTTGGAAGAAGATGAGGATGGAGAATTTGGCAAATAGGCATGAAATTTTACAGAGTCAAAAAAGTTTACGCTCTTTGTTTATCGAATACATTGTATAAGATCATAGCGAGATCAAGTGAAAATTTGTTAAATGGGTACGTATAGAAAACAAATTCAAATTGTTGGAGATATTTTGTATGCAGCAGAAGAACTTACCATTGATCATAATGGAGCATCAATTACAAATTTAATTCAAAAGGCAAATATTTCTCATACAAGAATTTCAAAAATTTTAAGCAATTTAGTTTCACAAGGATTATTAGAACAAATTGATTCAAATCGTGCATGTAAATATAAGATTAGTATGACTGGTAAAGATTTCTTAAAGGCATATAGAACATTTTCTGAATTTACAGATAATTTTGGTTTGACAATTTAAAGAAAATCAGAGAACATAATTATTTACAGATATTAGATTTTTAATATGAACATAATATCATGTGATAAACAGGGAATAAATCAGATTTTGGAATCATACAGAAAAGGCAAGATTATTGTATTTCCTACAGATACAGTTTATGGAATAGGGTGTAATCCATTCAATAAAGATAGTATTTCAAAAATTTATGACATAAAAAAAAGAAATGGTGACAAAAATTTTCCAATTCTAGGTTTTTCAAAGAATGAATTAGAGAAAATTGTAGAGTTTAATTCAGATGCAGAAAAGATTTCAGAAAAATTTTGGCCTGGACAAGTAACATTATTACTTCCAATTAGAGAAAAAATCACTAAACAAATTCAGAATAATGGAAAATTAGCTGTAAGAGTTCCAAACAACAAGTGCATACTATCCATTCTGAAAGAATGTAAATTAATTATTGGAACAAGTGCAAATATTTCAGGTGAAGAATCAATTATGAATTCAAAAGAATGTGAAACAAAATTACCAGAAATCGATGTTTTAGTAGATGGTGGAAAGATTACTAGCTTAGGTGAATCAACCATAATTGATTTTGTTGATAATAAATTAAAAATTATTAGAGAAGGTTGTATTTCTAAAAATGAAATAGAGAATACATTATGAATTTAATTATTACATGTCAAAGAAATCTTGAAGAACCTGCTATTTTGGAAATACATAATATTTTAGAAAGATTTGGAGATATTGATGCAGTCATTGAAAAAACTAATTTTTCTGGAATAATTCAGATTGAGACTAGACTTGACATTATGCAAGTTTTAGAGAATTTTAAAGAACTTATTGAAGATGAACCTTGGCTAATCAAATATTGTTCAAGAGTAATTCCGATTCAAGAAGAATGTGAAACAAAATTAGATGAAATCAAAAGCAAAGTGATCGGTTTATCAGATATAATTAAAAAAAATGATACATATCGAATTACGGTAGAAAAACGACAATCATCATTGCATACCAAAGATATCATTTCCAACATTGCAAATTCATTATCAAATAAGGTTTCATTAGAAAATTCAGATTGGGAAATAATTATTCAAATATTAAGAAACAAAACTGGAATTAGTATAATTCCACCAAATTCAATTCTAAGTGTTGACAGAGAAAAACGTATTGAACTAGATTAGTATTGATGCTTTTTCAACGAGTAAATCAACAAGTGGTGTTTTAGATTCAATTGAATTAAGAGTTTTATTGGAAATTTTAAAATAATTTGTGATAAAATTGGAATAATTTTTGTTAAAAATTACATCTAGATCATCATATATCATTTCATTTAATTTTTTTAGATTGGATTTTGTACCAATTGATATTAAAATAAAATTTTCAGATTTTGATAATCCAACATTTTTTATCGCATCATTGATTTGAGTAGTATTTGAAAATCTTAGAAGTATATCAGTTTCAATCTTATCAGATAATAATTGATCATTTGATTTTTGATTTATAGAAATAGATATAATTTTTTTTGCATGTTCTATATTTAAAATAAATTTTGATGAAATTGCTTGTAGATATAATTTTGGAAATTTTTTTCGTAATGATAATAAATATTCCCTATTTGCATAGAATTTTTTTATTTCAAATAGTTGAATTTGGTAATTTTTTATTTTAAAAGTTACATTTGTTTTTGAACCACCATGAATTATTGGAATTATATTTATAATATCACCAGATTTTAACTGAGTATTATTTCCATTAAGAGCCGATGAATCAATTCCATTTACTGCAATCAATAAATTTTTTCCATTAAAATCAGGAGTATTTTCTGGTTTTTTTGAAATAAGATAAGATATCATTTGAGAAATGGTATCAATATTTTGAGTTATTTCTAAGGAATCAGTTTGAAAAGATTTTCGTGCACCGCCTGTGAAATTAACTGTAATCATAATGATTGGTTATTTTTGATGAATTAATTGATTTTGTTATTCAGATTTTGATTCATCTACAATTTCTTCAGCAACAGTTTTTTCTTCAGATAGATTAGTTTCAGTTTCTGAGCCTGGTTCCTCAGTAACATGTCTTATTCCTTCATCAGTGTGTGGATCTTCAACACCATCAACAATTTCAATAGATGTATCATTTTCTTCAATTACAATTTCTGGTTTTTTAGTTCTTGATTGTTTACGCTCTAGAGATTTTTTTTCATTATCAATCAACATTTGTTTACGTTCTTCAAATTTTGCTTGTCTTTGAAGTATTTTTGTGATATAGCCAGCAATTTTGTTTTTTAGACCTTTTGAACGTACAATAGAAATTTCGTTTAACGATTCTTTGTTAGTTAAAAAATCAGTACCAAAACGTTCAGAATATTCATTCATAACTTCATTTGAAATTCGTTTAATTCTATCCACTAACAGTTTGATTTTTTGGTTTTTTATATATGTACCATCAAATTCCCAAGAATTTCTTCGAATTGTCTTCAATTTGTGTAAGTAATTTTTCATATGGTGTATGAAGAATTTTTGAGGCGCAGAAGATTACACTTGGTAAAACCATGAGTTCAGTCGTCCTGTATTCAAAACAATGAGAAAATTTTACAGGACCATCAGTTTCAACTAAAAGTAGAGATGGATCAGTTTTTGTGAGTAATACTTGCTTATCATTTGCATAAACCAATAGAGGTCCATATGATACAAAATATTGATTATCCATAGCAGTTTTCAATTGAGATTTATTTCCATCGAACCAATGTAGTAGAATTCCAGGTATTTTGTAAGAAGGTAAAATTTCAAAAATATCAATTAGTGTTTTTCTTGAATGAATCGATACAGGTTTGTTGAATTTTTCTGCCAGAGATAGTTGTTTTGAAAACACTTCTTTCTGTACATTCCATTCATCTTCAGAATCAATGTATGTTCTATCTAATCCAATTTCACCAATTCCAGTTATAATTTCATGACTTTCTTCAATCATATCGTAAACTGGCATAGATTCTTTTTGAGCCATTTCTGGATGAATTCCGATGAAGGGTAAAATGTTCTTTGATTTTTCATAAAGATTCATTGTTTCATTAGATGTTTCAAAATCCATTGAAACACAACATGCTTTAATTTTTAGCAAATCCATGTAATTAAGAATCATCTCCATATCAGATTTGTATTCAGGATCTGAGAGATGAATATGTGCATCGTAAATCCAGCTCATGTCATATATTAGATTTTTTCACTAAAAGTATTTTATCGCCAATTTTCCTCATAATACTATGAAAACATCAGATTTAGGAGTTTCAGCAATGTATAGAATTTTGAAAAAGGCTGGTGCAGAAAGAGTCAGCGATGAATCAGCAGATGAACTAAGAAAAGTACTAGAAGACATTGCAACCGAGATTGCCAAAAATGCCGTAGACATGAGTAAACATGCGGGTAGAAAAACAGTCAAAGCAGAAGATGTCAAATTAGCATCTAAAACATCAGGGAAAATTTAGGTAAAGAGTTTAATTGTAAACATTAGTTTTTTTTATTGCGGTGACGTGGCAGAGCGGTTATGCGTGAGCCTGCAAAGCTTATCTAAAGGGGTTCGACTCCCTTCGTCACCTTTCTACTTTTATCTGTCCTGCCATCCAAGGATGCAGAGTACAGTAGTAAGGATACATTCCAGGTTCTTCAAATTTGTATGAAAATATTTCATATGGATCCAAGTGTCCACTATCAAACATTCCATCAGGATTTTCATATTTACCGCTAGTTACACTATGAAATGCTGAATCTTCATTTTTCCAAGTTACAGGTTCGCTAAGTTTTGTGACATAATATGATGGAATGTAACATTCAGGATGAGGTCCACATGCAGGTCTTGCAGCTTTAACAGGAATTGTGATCAATGCTTCAGTTTCTTCAACAGTTTCAATTTCAATAGTTTCTGTTTCAGTTTCTTCAACGTTCATTAGTGAAACTGCGCTAATTATGACAATAATTACTATGATAGAGATAATGGAGATTTTCTTGTTCACGCTTTTGGTCATCCACGTTTCTTTATGATTCTTTTTCTACCTGCCCCAAATAGTAATTAATTTTTTAAAATTATACATTTTATGGTTTGAAGGTTATCTTGTAATCACCCTACCCTTCTTAAGGATAAACAAAACAAAATAACAAAAATGCCACCTAAAGGAGCAAATCTCTTAGAATATAGTGAACAGGGACGCGATATTCTTTCAAAATTTTCTAGTGCACCATTAGAAGGATTTGCCACACATTCAGTTGATGTGAGTATTAGCGAGTTCATGAAAGATTCCAACACTACAGTTGAGAAAGGTCGGGATTATCTCTTATGGCATTTGATTAATGTTGAAGAGGTTTTGCAAGACATT
>Ga0315316_10003056_pt1 | contig 12110 bp, 11 predicted proteins | sample M160m3416metaG_FD_203702 | JGI IMG/M metagenome (GOLD analysis project Ga0315316, IMG submission 203702) | Ammonia-oxidizing marine archaeal communities from Monterey Bay, California, United States - M1 60m 3416 | ecosystem: Environmental > Aquatic > Marine > Intertidal zone | place: USA...
ATGCCACCTGGAAACGGTTGAATCGTTCCTGACCCGCCCGCATCATCCCAAGACAGGGGGTCAATCGTAGACTTAATCAAATTGATCAAGGTGTCAAAATCTGCTTGGGCCGCGCCTCCTTGCCCAGTATGTCCTGAAACTGACGACTCCAATCGATTATCTTCCTGATGACCGCCAAAGCTCGTCATCGATCCTAATGACCCCAGTGCCCCGTGCCGATTGCCATTTTGGGCTTGGCGGCGAGCAACCATACCTAAGAATTGATTCCGCTCACCTACAATCTTTTCGTTTTCTGCCAGCCGTTGAGCTTGAGCAAATTCCCCAGCATCTAGAAGCTTATCAAGCAACTGCTGTTTTACCGATAACTCTTGAGCCTGACATGCAACGCTCAGCAACAACACGCACTGAAAAATCAGCGTGATATTAAGACACTTGCGCATTAAAACTCCTAGTCTTTACTTGCACCAACGAGACAACCTACAAATCGAACGTATAATTAATTCATAGTTAATTATACGCTACCATTTCGTAGATACCAAACATTCCTCTTTGCTACCTCGCGTGTTGTTTACGGGTTTCGGAGCACACGATAAAATTCATAATGACGGTAGGAACGGAAAATTAGTTGTATTGAGCGGGCGGAACACATCTTTGTCCTTCACATGAACTCCAGACAACGAGACTTTGCTACCAGTTTTTTGAATACATTTGATGGCAAAATCCGGAGCTCCCGATGGACGTATCACTACCCTATGGCACGCAGAGCGAGTGTGGGTTTATTATCCGAGCTGAACAAGTCGTCAACTTACCTCCGCAGCTTACTACTAACGATACAACAACCACCCAATCTTTGGTTGAACTGGTAAATGATGGCCTCGATAACCCAACAAAATTCCCAGCTCTGAGTGACACTATTTTCCCGGGCGACACACTGGCCATCGCCGTCGAGCCAGACCTTCCCAAATGCGCTGAGTTATTACATGCACTACTATCCTACCTTCGCACAAACACATTAATCTCAGCCAATGACATTACGATTGTTTATGGTGGCAATACAAATCGATTTAAAAGTCTCACACTGCCTGAACAACTTACGGGTATCTTTGACAACGACTTGAAGTTTGAAGTGCATCTACCCAATGATCGTGAAAAGCAAGCGTTTCTGGCAACGGCGGAAAATGGCGAGCCTATTCGATTTAACAAGACACTCGTCGATGCAGACATTGTCATTCCCCTATCGGTTCAACTCCCTGACACGTTGTCAGACCATATTGGATTTTATCATTGCTTATATCCAACATTTGCCGACCACGCAGCACAAGCTCAAACGTGTAAAGACTCCGTTGAAAATGAAACCCCATTATCTCAAGATGCAATCACCGCCGCAGAGATGCTGGGGATTCAATTCATCATCAAAGTAACGCCTGGAATTGGCGATAAAATTGCTAGTTTCTCGGCCGGCGAGATCAAAGCTTTGGCTTCTCAACTTGATACAAATAAACAGCGATATCCCGAATGGGATGCCGCTCGTCTGACAGTTGGCACGATCAGTGGTCACACCAGTTGTAATTCATGGGAAACAATTTCCCGCGCTCTTAACACGCTGGCCGATGTGACACTCGAATCCGGTACGATCGTACTCTGCACAGAAATGGCTGAAGAAATGCCATCGATCCTAAACGCCTTACGTGCACCTGACTCGCTGGAAGACATTGAATATCATTTGGAGCAACAGGCGAGCCCACATCTACAAATCGCCCGTACTCTACTGCAGCTACGTGATCTGTTTCATATCTGTTTGCTTAGCAATCATGATGCTGCCGAAGTTGAAAGCCTAGGGATCGCACCGATTGAAAACGTCGCACAAATCCAAAAACTTGTTGATGCTAGCGTTAGCGTCAACTGTATCATCGATGCTCACCGCATCACATTTCGCTAATCACCGCTTTTAAAAAAACCCAAATTGAAACCTTCTCATGCCATCAACAACTCTACCGCAACACGGATATTGCCACATGCCACGACAAACCGTCGTTCAGATTTGTGGTGTCGATCGCGTCACTTTTCTACATAACTTTTGTACAAATGACATTAAAACACTTGCCGATTATAATTTTTGTGAGCTATTCATTACAACCGTCCAAGGACGTTGCCTCGGATATGGAACCGTTACAGCCCTCAAGGATTCTTTGGTACTTGCCACTTCACCGAACCAAAGCGCGACAATCATCGAACATTTGTCCAAATACGTTATTACCGAGGATGTGCATTTTGTTGATCTCAGCGAACGCAATGCATTTCTATTAACCTCCGCGGACGACGCACCCGTTGAAATTGGCGAACACGACAACGGTAATATCGTCCTTGACTGTCATTGGTTTGAGTCTAAGGCTGTTTGGATATTTAGTGCCGATGATCAACCCACCGAAGTCCTTGGGCGTGAATCGTTTTCCATTGACCAAGCACATGCGCTGCGAATTGAAAACCGAATCCCTGTTTATGGATTCGACATATGCATCGACAATTTTCCTCACGAAATCCAGCGCACTACCCAAGCTATTAACTTCAACAAAGGATGTTATCTCGGTCAAGAACCCATCGCTCGGATCGATTCAATGGGTCATGTAAATTGGATGTTAGTTTTGATTCAGTTTACAAACGCAGTAGCCATCACGCCCAATGCTAGCCTTACGGCAAATGAAAAAGTCGTCGCTAAGATCGGTTCCGTTCAAAACGCCAGCAATGACGGTCAAAGATGCGCTCTAGCACTAATCCGACGCGAACTCGCCAATGCTGCTACAGAAATTCACACCGACCAAGGCGTCATCAAGGTGATATAGAATCCGCAAATTAAATACACCTCGACACAATAGGCAAGTGATCCAATATCTAACCAGATAAACCTGGCATTTGAGCCACCTGCAAATCCGGTAGATGTTCGTCGCACCAATTGCAAAATTGCATGATCAAGATCTCAGCAGTCGTCTGTTGCTCAGCGACCACAAACCCATTCACTTGGGCCTCACCCGCCACGATCGCTGCAACTAACTGGGACATATCGTGACACACTTGCGCGATAAATCCGCGTGTTTTATCCACGTCCCAAGACGTACTAAACAATTGTAACTTGCCATCTTGACGCTCGCGTCGCATACTTACCAACAGGCAATCTACTGCCTTGAGCAAGCACCCTTGATGGTAAGCCCGCCGCAGAGCATGATTCGCATTAAACTGGTAAACAGGTTCGGCGCCAAAATATATCGCCAGCGAACCACACTCGCGAAAACCAAATACAATCGGATCACTCTTATCACGTCCTGAAATCTCTAATTGCACACGATTCACCAAAGCAGTCGCTTCGCGCAAAATATCTTCTCGATCAATTTCTTGCTTGGCCAAGTCCTTACTCCCGCCGTCCAGTTCGATTACATTCACATTCTAGATGTCGTTGCGTTAATATAAGCATAGTAGCAGCGACCTCCATCTATCAACCCGTCAACTGCTAATGTAGGAAACCGGAAAGCGAAATCACCAAAATGGCATCACAAGAAACTCATCTATTATCGACTGCGCGATTTGACGTTGTTGAAGTTCCCGCAGTTGTCGATAAGCCCAACGGCAAAACGCGTCAGATTGTGCGACACCCCGGCGCCGTCACCATCATTCCAATCGTGGACAGAGATCACGTCTGTTTAATCAAAAATTACCGAGTATCCGTTGACGAAGTATTAATAGAATTACCCGCAGGGACACGAGAACCCGAGGAGGAAGCAATCATCACTGCCGAACGTGAATTGATCGAAGAAACGGGGTATCGCTGCGAGAACCTAGAATTACTCCATTGCTTCTTACTTTCCCCCGGAATCCTAGATGAACAAATGCACCTTTATGTCGCAACAGATCTCACTCCCGGAGCACCTGCTCGAGAAGAGGGAGAGGAAATTGATAATTTAGTGGTCACTTGGCAACAAGCGATCGATTGGGTCTTTAGCGGTAAAATAAAGGACGCAAAGACTATTACTGGACTACTGATGTTTGACCACCTAAGAAAAAACCGCTGAAGCAACGTAAATGTGTAATCTTTAATTTTAGAAGTAATTACTCAGACTTTTATCCATCCACGGATTCTCACCTAGCATGCCTCGTTACCCCGACATCCCCGAAATAGAACTGCCGCTGCTGATTACGGGCGTGGCAGGTGTCTCCGGATACAATGCGTTCAAGTATTACTACGAAAAATATCCTGGCCAAGTTATTGGAACTCGGCGGGAAGAATATTGGCCGTTATCTGGTGATGGCATTGTCGGGTGCGACGTTACTAACAAAGAATCCATTGCCGCGCTTTGTCAACAGTACACTTTTCGATCAGTCATCAATTGTCTAGGAACTTGTAAGCTAAAGTTCTGTGAGCTTGACCCCAACATGGCTTATCGAGTGAATGTACAAGGCATCAATAATCTGGTCAGCGCACTTCAACAAAGTAATTCTAGCGATGCCACGATGATTCACCTTTCAGTCGATTTAGTGTTTTCCGGTAAGGACGCAGGTAAACGATATAAAGAATCGGACACGCCAGACCCTGTCACCGTTTACGGCAAGACAATGGTCGAAGCAGAAAATGTCATATTGAATCGCATGCCTCACGCAACCATTCTGCGCATTTCATTACCTATGGGCCCTAGTTTCAGTGGTCATGCCGGAGCGATTGACTGGATTCAGTCACGTTTCAAGAATAATAAACCAGCTACACTATATTACGACGAAATTCGTACACCCCAATATACCGATTGTCTCAACAAACTCACCCATTGGCTACTGACCCATCCACTAACTGGTATATATCATGCTGGTGGTGTGCGTCAACTTAGCCTGTTCGAAATCGCGCAAATAGTTAATCTTGTCGGCGGCTATGACCCCGCTTGTCTAATTGGTTGTCCGCGCATCGATGCTGGTCCGATGCCCCCTCGAGCCGGAGATGTCAGCTTAGATAGCTCACGACTGCAAACAGCGTTGGGATTCGTCCCGTTTGATCCATGGCCGCTTCAGGACATGTACGTACCCGTCAACCGATCTTGGCATGAAAATCCGACAACAATTGCTCCAGGCGATACCGTTATTAAAGGTTCAGCGGAACTTCTCGATTCTGTGCTCTACAACAACCCTGCTTGCTAAAAACCTGGCGAATTTCGCGGCGGAAACATTTCCGGACCGTCCATTTTCGACTTATAATTAAACATTACCAAAATTCGATCCTAGCACGCGCATATAACGGTTTATCGCGACAGCATTAAACTCTCACAAACAGATTTTCGGAAACAAACTAAACTAATGGGAATACGATTTATTTGTCCAAATTGTGACAAAAAACTCAACGTCAAATCGCATCTAGCGGGGAAGCGTGGAATCTGTCCAGATTGCGCTACCCGCATCCGTATTCCGAGCGAACAGGCGGCAGTCACCTCAAATGATGCCTCAACCTCAACAAAGTCCTATCAAATCGCAGAACAAGCGGAAGACAAACCTCGCGTCCCTCTCTCCATTGAACGATGTCTCCGTGAAAAACCAAATTTGAATTGGTATATTCGCCCAGCCGGTGGAGATGAATATGGACCTGCCGATAATAAACTACTTCTTTCATGGGTTGGTGAAAACCGCATTGGAGCCGACACCGAACTGCGGCGTGACGATTGGCTACAGTGGAAGCCAGCCAGCGATATCTTTATCAATTTCGCGGCAGCACCCACCTCTGATAATTCACCTACTTCGACAAGCAATACAGCCAATAGCACAAATCAAAATGAGAAAATGCCGGCAACAGATGAGGAAGATGTTGACCTCAGTGACGAATCGTTCTTAGCGGCTTTAGAGTATCAAGCAGATGATACCAATGGTGATTTCACCTTCGCAAATCTAACAATCAACCAATCAACTATGGCACAACGCAATTTACAATCACAAGATTCTTCTAAAAACAAGCGGAACACCGGTATCGCCCTAGGTATACTATCGGTCATCATACTTATATCACTTGTCGTGATTGTCATTTCATCACAAACCTGATCCACGAACATTACCAACAAGTAACTCACTCACTTGGAACTGACCCCTTTACCTTTCAAGAGGATTTAATTCAATGCGTCTACTTTCTCACCTTGCACTTTTTACCACGATCATCATGACTTCGACTGTATTTGTATCAGCAGCCGATAAGACGAAAACTGTCGCCGCCAAAGACATTAAGTTAACGGTTCCAATAAGTTGGAAACAAGGAGAACTTTCCAATAATCTGAGAACTGCACAATTTGAGGTGCCCGCTGTGGAAGGCGATAAGGATCCTGCCGAACTCGTCGTCTACTTTTTTGGTGGAGCAGGTGGTGGAGTCAATGCAAATTTACAACGATGGGCAGGTCAATTCCAAGGCGCCGGTAAAAACCAGAAGACCACTGAAGGGAAATCTACTCAGGGAAAATACTATTTAATTGATATTACCGGTGTCTATAACAAACCTATTGGGCCACCGATTCAACGCAAAACCAATCCGACGGCCGGCTACCAAATGCTAGGTGTTGTGTTAGTCGTTAAAGACAAAGGCAATTATTTCCTAAAACTCACCGGACCCCAGAAAACGGTTTCCCATTGGGCCAGCACGCTACGAACATCTTTCGGTGCTGATATCAAAGACGAGAAAAAAGCGGAACTCGATCAATAATCATATCCACCAAACGAATAGCTTACGAAAAGGGATTCGTAGCAAAAAAACCACGGCAATACTACAACACTGAAAAGTCTGGATCGCAGAGGTTTTCGAAAATGAAAATTCAGGATTTTTTTGAACACCACGGAATTAGTCGTAACCCGTTTGCCGAGGAAGACGCTAAGTCCGACAAAGTGTTTAAGGATCACTGTATTATCAATACCTATCATCCAATTTGGGATAAGGTTTATGGCGATCCCAGCGAACCGACGACCTCGGTTGTATTTGGCGAAAAGGGATCTGGGAAAACAGCGATCTGTCTACAAATTGCTCGACACGTTGACAGCTACAATCAAGAACATCCCGAAGAACGCGTATTCGTCATTTATTATGATGACTTCAATCCGTTTCTTGATCGTTTTCGAGATCAGATTCCAGGTCGTAATATAACCGCAGACAAAGTGTTACAGCAATGGAAACTTTGGGATCATATGGATGCGATTCTCACCGCTGGAGTTACTGGTTTAGTCGATGACCTCATGGAAACGCCGCCAACGCGCGTGCGCACCTCGGGTGAAGTACAACCACAGTTAAGCTGCCGCTTAGATCGCCATCAAATGCGAGATCTATTATTGCTAGCCGCCTGCTATGACGAATCAACTCAACAAACATTTCTCGGACGTTGGAATCAACTGCGTAAATCGCTTGGGTTCTCAACGCTCAAAGCGCAATGGCAACGCATTCTAGGTACCGCTTACTCAGTAATCACTCTGGCCATCCTTATCACAATGGCGGTCCGCGATCTGGATACTGTGACAGGCAGCGGTTTTTGGTTCATACTCCTAGGGTCACTCGCCGCTAGTTGGTCACCGTGGTGCTTTAAGGCGGCTCAAAATCTTTTCCGTTCCCACGGGATACTACAAAAAATGCGAGTAGGAAACCGAGAAGCGGGCTCCCTACGTAAAGTGCTTATGCAGTTCACCAACGATGAAATTGACTCTCAACCCTTACCCAACAAATCCAGTACCGATGACCGTTATGAACTGCTCATAAAATTTCAGAGCATCTTAAAAACATTGGGATTTTCGGGGATCTTAGTTCTTGTGGATCGGGTCGATGAACCCCATCTCATTAACGGTTCAGCTGACTTAATGAAAGATCTGCTATGGCCGATGCTCGACAACAAATTTCTCAAGCAGCCAGGTATTGGTATCAAGCTCATGTTGCCGATTGAACTGGCACGCTTTATAGAAAAGGAAGATCGTCAATTTTACCAGCGCGCACGTCTGGATAAACAAAACATGATCAAATCGTTCGGCTGGACGAGTGAGTCGCTTGTCGATGTTGCTAACGCCCGTCTAAAAGCCTGCAGCGACCGAGATAATGCGGCTACGTTAAACGAACTATTCGACGAGTCCGTATCGCAGCGCCGCATCCTCGACGCGTTGAAAATGCTTCGCGTTCCGCGTCATCTATTCAAATTTCTATATCAACTAAGTGTCGATCACTGCAACTCTTACACCGACCAAACGCCGGAATTTACAGTTGATTCAAAAACGTTTGAAACAACATTTGCAGTCTTTCTTCGAGATCAAGACGCCTTCGACCATGGGCTCAGCGCGGGTTAATAAAGGCAGCCACTGTTTTTATAGACCAGTTTTTGTTTTTGCCGTAAAACGACCGGTGAACCCCTACTTGCAAAACCGGCTTGTGTGTCGTAAAAAATGAGCTGAATTTACGGTTAACTACGAATTATAAGGACAAAATGGCAATGACTGACGACACACCAAAAGTAGGAATCATCATGGGCAGTGATAGTGATTGGCCCAAAATCAAAAAAGCCGCATATGCACTTGCTGAATTTGATGTACCCTATGAAATTCAGGTCATGAGTGCCCATCGTACTCCCGAACTTGTAAGTCAATACGCATCGACGGCAATCGACCGCGGGCTACAAGTCATCATTGCGGCAGCCGGCGGAGCGGCTCACTTAGCAGGCGTTGTTGCAGCGCACACTACACTTCCAGTCATTGGGCTGCCAGTTCCTACAACTGAAATGGGCGGCATGGACTCGCTCCTGTCCACCGTACAGATGCCGGGCGACGTACCAGTTGCCAGTATGGCTGTGGGTATGGGCGGACCTCGCAATGCCGGTCTCTTCGCTGTACAAATCATGGCGACTGCATGTCCCGACCTTCGAGAAAAATTAACCGCCTTTAAACAACGACTCGTCGGCCAAATCGAAGCGAAAAATGCCGCATTACAACAGGCTATCGAGGCGGATGCATAGGCACCATCCACAAACGCTCCAATGGAACGGTGATGTAGGTGGTTATTTAGCATTAATTGATCAAACCGCCTTGCCACTCAAGGTTACGACCGTAGATTGTCGTAACCTTGAGTCAGTCGTACATGCAATCCGTGTTTTGCAAGTCCGTGGAGCGCCGGCTATCGGAATCGCCGCCGCCTATGGAATTTGTGTGGGCCTGCAAGCTATCGACACAAACCAATGCACAACGCAACAATTTGACGAACGACTGCAACACTGCATCAACCAACTCGCTGACAGTCGCCCTACGGCTGTTAATTTGTTCTGGGCGCTGCAGCGCATGCAGAATGTCGCCCAAACTATGCGGCAAGACGGGCACCTTCCAAATCCGATTATAAAAGCACTACTCAACGAAGCGATTGCCATTCACGACGAAGACAGGAAAATGTGTCATGCAATCGGTAAGCATGGCGCTACGCTTCTCGAAAATGGTCAAGGCGTTCTGACACACTGTAACGCAGGTGGCTTGGCGACTAGTGAATACGGTACTGCTTTATCTGTTCTGTTTTCCGCAGAGGACCAAGGTAAGACACTGCACGTATTCGTTGACGAAACTAGACCACTTCTGCAGGGTGCTCGGTTAACCGCTTGGGAATGCCAACAACGCAACATTGCGACGACGCTAATATGCGACAATATGGCAGCACAGGTAATGTCAGAAGGGAAAGTTCAAGCTGTCATCACAGGTGCCGATCGAATTGCTGCTAATGGAGACGTTGCCAACAAGATCGGCACATATGGACTGGCCATTCTCGCAAAACATCACCAAATTCCATTTTATGTAGCTGCGCCTAGCAATACATTCGATTTATCACTGAGTACAGGTGCCGGCATTCCGATCGAGCAACGCAGCAGCGATGAAATTACCCAGGGGTTCGGGAGACAGACCGCGCCGGACGACATCAACACTTACAACCCAGCATTTGATGTTACACCTGCGGAACTTGTCACGGCAATTATTACGGAACAGGGCATTATTTCGCCAGTATCCAATAAATTAATTTCAGCGCTGCTATCTTGATTTGAGTGAGCGAGCGATGAGTAACACGGCAGCGATCATAAAGCAGGCGCCTAGTGGCACAACCAGCACGCCAACGCCAGGGTCTCCGTTAAACGTAAATATTCCGCCTGCGAAAAACCCGCCTGGCAGAAGTATGCTAGCAGCGATAAGACTCGGTGAAATCCAGCGATGCGGCGTGATGCCCACAGAACTATGCACCGTTAGAGCAAATGCAATATGCACTAACCCCAGCAGAGTGCCATGCGCATGGGCTAGCCGCCACAATGTCTGACGAGTGTCATTTGTCATATAGGGTGTCCACCTAAATCCAATGAGCCCCTCTAGGATTGTTCCCAACAAAACAAACACGAATAAAGACCACCAGCCAAAACGCAAATGTCGCTTTACCGTTTCAGCACAGCGAAGCGGCGAATTTCCCGTTATCGATTCCGTCCTGTGCGAGCTACCGATTTCATTTCCAGCGTCTGCCATCGATTCAATACACTCCGATAAAAACAACTGTGTGCCAACTATTACTGTAATAACATTGCCCGATTGTTACGTTGTTTGAGAAGAAACTCAAGCGTAATTCAATCGAGTCGACCAACGGTTCTCTTCCGTTCCTTACAAAACAGTTGACCTTGGAACCACAAGACGGCTAATCGGCTCCGGTTCAACGCTTTGTTATAAGTTCAATTCTGGGCTTTTGGCTCACTCGTATCAGAGTGCGTCTTCCGGTCAACCAGAATGAACCAGATTCCAAAGATGATTTCTACAGACGCAACAATGAATGGAACTAAGTCACGAGGCGGAATGTCAAAAACAATCGAGAAAGTGCCTATCAGGCAAAGAAGTGAACCAAAAATCCAATATGTCCAGTCACCATATGCGGTTCGAAACCCAAAGTAGTGTGCTCCAACCGCGATAGAAGCAATTGGAAAAACCAACTCGGGGCGATGGGGAAGTATGAGCCAAGCTACGAAAAGACAACCGATCATTGGAAAGACGGTCTCGATGACAATCAGGCCGCCCGGGTTGGTTTTGGTGTTCGATTAATTCCATGTTTACTACCGAGAGATTTACCAACGGATGACGTTAGTGATCACCGAGCCGGAAAAAGTGATCTTTAGGTTCAATTTCCACGCGCAAGTCCGGCTTCGCGTCTGGATGGTCATTTTCTCAGCAGGCACCAGATTCCCCCAAAGCCAGCAAGAGTTCATCTCTTTTCCATACAGGGTTTCTAGCCACTTTTTCCTGATTAGATGAAACCGGATTATTTAGAAGTCAACTCTTTTAGTCGTTGGTCAGCTTTAACAGAAGCTGTTCTCATGATCGATTCCAACGTCACGGCTTTACCACCAAGGCGTTTGGATTCGTCGGCTGCTTCCATGAACGCATAAATCTCTAATGATTCCTCGCTTTGTACCGGTACGACACCACTACGAAAGAAATTCACAATATCAACCACTAATGGCCGGTAACCTTGATAAGGACCAATCTCGGCAATCCCCTTATCACCAAATGCTGTACCACCGTATCCACCTTTATAGCCTCGGATGCCACGAAAAGTACCAACTCGACCACCCTGCCAAACACCTGTTACGTACTCAGTATCCTTAGTCGATACACGCGATACTTCTTTGCAACCGGTGCCCATCACAGTAAACAAAGCTTCTACTCCATGGATACCGTACCAAAACAGATCTGGGTGAGTTGGTTCTAAGTGTGCTGGACTGAATGCCATCGCTCCGTGAACTTTGCCAATCGAACCATTTCGAACAGCGACAGCCCCTTTGGAATAACGCAGTGAGGAACTCGTAAAACAGGGAACTTTATGCTTCGCTGCAAAGCGAAAGATGGCGATGGCATCTGCCAATGAAGCAGCGACCGGTTTGTCAATAAACAATGGTTTACCTGCTAAGATTACTTCCATTGCTTGCTCTAGGTGCGGGCGACCATCGTTCGTTTCCAAGAGGACAACATCGACTTGGGCTACGACTTCTTGAATCGATGAAGCGATTTTGATTCCCATGTCTGCGATTTGTTTTGTATATCCTGGAATCCGTGAAGCACTGGATTCGATATCT
>Ga0315316_10003060_pt1 | contig 12101 bp, 8 predicted proteins | sample M160m3416metaG_FD_203702 | JGI IMG/M metagenome (GOLD analysis project Ga0315316, IMG submission 203702) | Ammonia-oxidizing marine archaeal communities from Monterey Bay, California, United States - M1 60m 3416 | ecosystem: Environmental > Aquatic > Marine > Intertidal zone | place: USA...
CGGAGGCCTATCTTGGAAAGCTCGAGTTACAGGCGAGTTACCAAGTGGGAAACCAAATCGTGACACAATCGGTGCTAGCCGGCACGATGGCTCGTAACGGAACTCCTGGTATTGGACGATTTGATTCTCAGTTAACATTTGCTGTTACCGACACGAGTCCCGTGGTTGCCGTGGCCTCAATTGATCGCTACCGATATCAAGGCGGTAGTGTTATTGATGTCGACGTAACAGTGGACCGTCACGCAGGTCAGCTTACGGAAAAAATGCTAATAAGTGGCGTGGGTCTTCCATTTGATATCAAAAATCGTTTGCAGCGCGTACCAACTGGGAATGCGGGGACGATTAGCTTTTACATCCCTCCTGATATTGCTCCGGGAAAATATTCGATTGCCGCTAAGGTCCGCACTAAAATGAGCCCTGTCACAGATACAAAGGATGGCGTCAAAAAAACAGTTGCTGTAGAGCTTATTACTAATGCGGTGTCCTTTGAGGTTTACTCGCCACCTTATGTTGTAGCCGTAGACTTAGAAGCCCCTGTTACCATTGCTCGTGGAGAGGTCATTCAATTAAAATATTCAGCACGCAGACAAAACGGTTTTATTGGTAAGATACACACAGAATTGGTTGCACCCGGCGGGGTTATTGGAATCCGCGGACGTGGCGTTACCTTTGTGGGGCAAACCGATACTGGCGTCATACAAATTATTGCAAACAAGAATGCGCCGCTCGGGCAGCAATCCGGACTACGCTTGGAGGGCATCGGCACCGTAGAGGATGTTGAGGTTCATCGTAGTAGTGTTTTTCTAACATTAGAGATTGTGGAGTAATTATGACATGTGTAATCTACTGCTAAATATCAGAATGTCATTATTGTTAGCGACGGCATTGCTGTTGAGTATTAACGTTTGCTTGCGCAATTCTTTGCAAGCTGAGACACGTGTTAGTTTTACCAATGATGTTATGCCCATTCTCAGCAAGTTCTCTTGTGATTCTGGAGGTTGCCACGGTAAGGCGAACGGTCAAAACGGATTTCGTTTGTCGTTGTTTGGTGGCGATCCGATGGACAGCTATCGCTCAATTGTGTTGCAAGCAAAGGGACGGCGCGTATTCCCTGCAGCGGCGGAAAAGAGTCTCTTATTGAGAAAGGCAACCGGTGTTACTGCACATGGCGGCGGTCGTCGAATGAGCGAAACCTCTGAATCCTACCAAACACTGAGACTGTGGATTGAACAAGGGTTAGCCAAACCGAGTGACCTAGACACAGAACTCAAACGGATCCAATGGTCACCTCGACAAGTTGTGTTAGCACCTGACGCTCAACAACAAATTTCGGTCCGCGCCTTCTATTCGGATGGCAGTTCGCGTGATGTGACCTCAATGGCACTTTTTTCCATGAGTGTCGATGGGCTTGCTCAGGTGACTACTGATGGTTTATTGCAGGTAGTGAGTGAAGGCGGTCTCGGTTCCGTGACAATTAAATATGGTGAGCAAACTGGAAGTATGCAATTACTTGTACCCTACCAACAAAGCGCAGAACAATTGCGGGAATTGCGAGGGACACTGAGCTCATTAAAAACAGGCAATTCAAATAACGGTGTCAACGAAGCATTGGTGAATCAATGGCAGCAATTACAAATCGAACCCGCACAAGTATGCGATGATCCGACATTTATTCGCCGCGTGAGCATCGATATTTGTGGAACGTTACCGACCGCTAGCGAAGTGCTAGCGTTTGTTAGTGATTCCGATGTAAACAAACGTGCACGTCTGGTTGATCAACTACTAGAACAACCTGAATATGCTAGTTATTTTGCTATAAAATGGGCCGATATTCTGCAAAACCGCGGCCGCGGCTATTCGACTTCTAAACAGCGAACGGGCACCACACTTTTCTACAATTGGATTCGCGACTCGCTGTTAGACAACAAGCCATACGATCAGTTTGTGTCGGAGATATTAACGGCCACCGGTTCTCAAAAGATCAATCCACCGACGGTTTGGTATCGAAGCGTGCGAACGATGCCTAACTATGTCGAGTCGGTCTCACAAGCATTTTTAGGTGTCCGGATTCAATGCGCGCAGTGCCATCATCATCCCACCGCAAAATGGAGCCAAGCCGATTATTTTGGTCTAGCGGCTAATTTTGCCCGCGTCGGACGTAAAGGCGGTTTTGCAGACGCCGAAGTACCCACCGACGAAACAATTTACGTGCTCGACCATGGCGAAATCCGACACCCGAAAACGCAACAGGTGTTGAGCCCTAAACCACTAGATGCCCCAGCTTTTAAATTGGATACATTCGCAGACCCCCGCGTCGCGTTAGCGGATTGGATGACGGGGGCGGACAACAAATATTTTGCGGACACTCTAGTAAACCGATTGTGGGCTCATTTCTTAGGCCGCGGGATTATACACCCTGTAGACGACAGACGTGATACGAATCCACCAAGTAATCCGGAGTTGTTACGGGCTTTGTCAGACTCTTTTGTCAAAAATAAATATGACCTTAAACAATTGATACGATTAATTTGCGGTTCTTATGCTTATAACCTTGGCACCGAAATTAATCTGAGTAACCGGAAAGACCAACAGACATTTTCACGTTTCTACCCGCGGCGGATGTCAGCAGAAGTACTGCTGGACGCGGTGTCCCAGACGCTTGAAGTACCAACCGCTTTTCCAGGAGGGCCTGGAGAATTTCCACTAGGCACACGAGCGATTGAACTTCCGGATGAGAATGTCGCCATTGCGTTTTTGGACGTGTTCGGTCGGCCGGCTCGCTTCAAAGCCTGTGAATGTGAACGGATTGACACACCCACGCTCGCTCAAGGCTTGGAATTGGTTAACTCGAAGCAAATCCAAGACAAATTGTCTTCCCAAAATGGATTTGCGCATCGACTTGCGAGCAATAATCGTTCAGCACAAGAAAATTGCGAATTAATATTTTTGACTCTTTATGGTCGAGTGGCGACGACGGCAGAATTAGAAGTGGCTGTTGCGCATGTATCTAGAATTGCTATGGCGGATGGATCAAAAAAAGACGAAAGATACCGCGATTTAATTTGGGCGTTGCTAGCGAGTAATGAATTTATGTTCGTGCAATAAACAATAGCCATGGTTTAGGAGTGTTTTATCAATGTTAAAAATCACAAAAAACTTATCCGGTAAGAGTCGTCGGTTATCACGCCGCGATTTCATGGCGACTGGTTTGGAAGTGGGAGGAGGGGCGCTTGGTCTCTGTTTACCGTCAATACTCCAGGCAGATGAAGTAAACGGAAACGAGGCTTCAGGTAAATCACTCATCGTTTTTTGGACTCATGGCGGGATGAGCCAACAAGATACCTATGACATGAAACCGAATGCACCCAGTGAGTATCGTGGAATGTACTTACCCATCGAGACGTCCGTTCCTGGTATTACTGTTTCAGAGCGGTTTCCAGAACAAGCCCGTATCATGCACCATTTGAGTCAGGTTCGTAGTGTTTGGCATAGAAATGGTACTCATGCTCCCTCGGCACATTGGATGCAGACAGGATATTTTGGACCTACGTTAGCGCGGAATGCTGCGCAAATGCCTTCATTTGGTAGCGTCGTCTCGCGAGCTCTCGGCCCGCGTGTTCCTTTAATGCCCGCGTATGTCACAGTCCCAAAATCTGAGGCCTTTGGCTATCAAGGTTCCGTTTATTTAGGGAAACGCTTTAACCCATTTGAGGTTGGTGGGGACCCAAATGCGGCAACATTTAAAGTTCCTAATCTCGCCTTACCTGATGGATTGACACTCGAGAATGTGGATTCACGCAAGCAATTGTTAAGGTCATTTGATCGGCTACGCAAAGAGATTGATCAAACCGACGTGATGCAGGGCCTTGATACATTTAAAAGTCAGGCATTGGAGATGGTAACGGGCGATCATGTACGACGGGCTTTTGATCTTGCTGGTGAGGATGATAAGTTACGTGATCGTTATGGTCGGCATCAATACGGTCAAAGTGCATTGCTCGCGCGACGTTTGATTCAAGCTGGAACTCGAATCGTCACGATTAACACTGGATATTGGGATCACCACAATGATATAGAACCTGGATTAGAAGAACACCTTCCGCCGCTTGACAAAGCGATATCTGCGCTGGTTGAGGATCTCAATGATCACGGGATGCTCGACGATGTCGTGATTTACTGTGCTGGTGAATTTGGGCGAACGCCGTTGATGAATGGGCACGCCGGACGGGATCACTGGAGTAAGTGTTTCACTGTGATGTTAGCTGGCGGTGGTATTCAGGGGGGGCGAGTGGTCGGTGCAAGTGAAAAATGGGGGGGAGGCGTCAAAGAACGACCTACGACTCCGCTGGATATTCTTGCGACTATTTATCACCAATTAGGCATTCCATTAGGCACTCACTTTGAGGATAAAACCGGGCGTCCTCAGTCTATTGTGGGTTCGGGAAAGCCGGTACGAGAACTGTTATAGTGCGGTACCAATTTCACACTACTGGGATCGAGCCTGGATCGTAGACTAGTTAGTTTACTTCGCTAACTTTGGCATCAAACTTTAGAGGCCAACTCTGTGATAGCAGTGCCTGATGTGAGGATCGGTACGGGGCGGCCAGAAAAGTCTGGCAACGCAACTTTGTGTGCATCGATACCCAGATGATTGTATAGCGTTGCCAAAAAATCACTCGGACTTACGCGACGTTCAACTGGATCCTCGCCACGTGCATCGGTCTTTCCAATAATTTGCCCTGTCTGGATTCCCCCTCCGGAAAACAGCATCGTATTAGCTCGCGGCCAATGATCCCGACCCGGCTGTACAGTTCCTTTACTCCCACTGGCGACGCCGCCGCCACTGCTTGCGACGTGAGAAATACGTGGCGTCCGACCAAACTCGCCCGTAACAACAACCAATACCCGTTTGTCCAACCCTCTCGCATAAACGTCTTCGATCAGTGCGGAAATTGCTTGGTCAAACACGGGTGCACGAAATTTGATGGCATCAAACACATGATGATTCACAGCATGATCGTCCCAGTTCGCAACCCGTCCGCACAAAGGTCCATCAAATTCTGTGGTGACAATTTCCACTCCAGCCTCGACTAGCCTGCGAGCCATCAGACATTGTTGACCCCATTGATTCATTCCGTATCGTTCGCGAGTACCTTGATTCTCCTGAGTCAAATCAAAAGCGTGTGCCGCGTCTTTGCTAGTCAACAATGAAAGTGCCTGCCGATCAAAATCGTCAAATGCTTCCATCGCACCGGTATGATCAATCTCCGCAAATAAACGATCCAAACCTCTTTTTAAGTTAATGCGGCTCTTAAAGCGGGAAGCATGCGAAGAATTCGATAATCCAATATTCGGAACACTAAAATCTGGTCGACTCGGGTTACCCGTCACTTTGAATGGTTCATAAGAGGGCCCCAGATAAGTGGAACCAGCAATTGTAAAACTGTCGTAGCGGTCCACCGGATTGACAGTGACGTAGTTGGGAATTTTTCGCTTTGTGTTATACCGCAGGTAGTTAGCGATCGACATCCAGTCCGGCAGTTCCGGTAAAGTTTTGTCCGCCGCTGCTGGATCCCCGGCCAATACTTGCAACGACCCTGCGGGATGACCACCTCCAGTGTGGGCTACTGATCGTAACAGTGAATATTTATCGGCGCATTTGGACAGCGTTGGTAACAATTCTGTCAAAACTATGCCCGGCACATTAGTACTAATTGGATTGAATGGGCCGCGGAATTCACTTGGTGCATCGGGCTTGGGATCCCATGTATCCAAATGGCTGCAACCACCACGTAACCAAACTAAGATAATAGCCGTTGGTTCACCCGCAGGATTAAGCGATTTATCGAATGCGGATCCCGCAGCGGATGCGATATCTTTAGCATGCGCGCGTGCCCGCAGTAAGCCGGAGAAGCTCAATCCGCCAAAACCGTAGAGGCCTGCTTTTAATAGATCACGACGTCGCATTGTCTATATCCGTATTCTGCTAGGGCAATCACCATGTACAGTAATGTTACCTTAGTAGTATTAAGAATACAGTACCAATTACGAGGGGCATGTAGAACAATTTAGTTCGCGGGATGTAATACGAATACCCAATCAAACGCAAATTGATAGCGGAAAAGCATGAGCAATGTTTTGTGACCCTCAATTTCAAATTCTGAGCAATCCCCTGACAAAAAAATATACGCCACAAATTCCACAAACGCACCATGCCACCAAAATCATCATTCCATTGTCGCCTTTGTAATGATCGTAATAATTATTGAGCTCCAAGGCCGCCTGTGCAATGAATATCAATCCTAAGATAATGTCAGTTTTTGGTCTCCTCTTAAAAAGTTTTGCCATAGCGCTCCATTTCATGATCAACAATATTGATTACGGTGCCAGAAGATTGTTATCGGCTCTTCAGGTTGCATAACCATCGCGTGTAGAATATTGCAGAAAAAGATGCGTTCACACAGGAACTGATAGGCACACCACCGGCGCCGCTGGACAAGGGAAATGAGGGACCTTATTGTTCGATTCTCGTTTGAACCCCAATGGTTTCCATCATTAACTGTCCACCGTCGTCATGTATGGTTACCTCCCATTCCAACTTGTTATCGTTCATAAATTGAAATCTCATTTGCCCGTAAAGATTCTCATCAAATTTAAATTCGAATTCCATTTGCTCTAACTCTGAATTCCATCGACCAATTGAATCTCCCTTCGGAAAACTGGTGTTACTAAAGAACCAGTTGCGATAAACCTTAGCTTCTGGATCATAGGTCATCAGCCAATGCCCTTTCGTACCGTCCTCCATGGTCGTATCCCCTTGAATAAATTTTTCATCCAGAATCCATTGAATATTTTCTTTGCCCATAACGGTTCTCTGTTGAGGGTTCCATGCCGACTTTTTTTGCACGATCTTGTTAGACCAAGTACCAATCCTACGCCTCAACGGCGCGATAAAATCAATGTTATCGTCCCTATATACCACGTCGGCTTCGTTTACATAATCTAAATTATTTTCAACAGACTCTTTCAGCTTGGCAATCATCGGAAGCCCAATTCCGGCACAAACCAAGCAAAGCAAAACGAAAAATCCGCATCCCACTATAATCACCTTCTTCGTTTTTGATGACGAAGCCGACTGTACGCCATCAATAACATTAGAATCTTGGCCTAGCTCGTTCATGTCTAATTCTTCCATCTCTATTTTTCCTCCAACTTCTATTGATTCAAACGTGATTTCCGCGAGGCTACGCCCAACCAACTTGGCAAATCAAAACACGAAGTACGTAGTTATCGGCAATGCCACGTTTTGTTATTTGTTTTATATAAACGAATCGGAACTGAGCAAGGGCACAATTACGGGCTTAAAACTTTTGCCACTCTCAACAAAACACTGCTGATTTACAGCGTCGGTTTCCCTCAATCCACTCCACGCAATCACTATGCAAACACGCGGGACCAACCGAACGGAACGCTCTTAATTTCGGGTTCGAAATTGCAAATTGAGAGATTATCGATCGCGTGCCGGAATGACGGTGAAAAATCCAATCATCATTTCTTCCCAAGTTTGATCGCCCCAGGTAACCCATTTGCTTGGTTCTGGATTAGCCGGGTTTTCCGGTGAGTTATCAAAGTGCGCTGTACACTCAATCACCGTGCCTTTCGGGAGATAAACTGGTTCGGCAAACCGGTATTCATGTTGCCAGTTGAAATCATAAAACGGCACGCTGAGAAGCGTGCGTTGCTTGCCATCGGGGAATTTCGCTAGGTATTTGAATTCTTTGCCCCGTACATGCATGTGAGGCATCATGGCGAGCAGTTCGGAATCAGCATTGATGATCCGACTGGCGACTACTTTATGCCGAGAGGTTTCTGGGGGAATGCGAAACGCAACATTGAGAGCGGCATGCTGACGAGCAACATATTTCGGACGCTCTTTGCAGAATTTTACAGCAAATTCACTTTGGTCAGTTTCTTCCTTCCCAGTAGGTGTGTAATGCAATTGCCAAACCAGTTCATGTCCGGCTGGTAACCTGATACCTATGCCCTCAGGAAACAGGGTTGGTTCCTCCCCGGGTGCAAACCCTCCCAGGCTTTCAAGTCGACGAGTTTGATTGCTATTTTTTGGTCGATGATAAACGATGATGTGGTGAACAGCTTTCCAGTTTCCTGGGCGAGCCTCGGCTGCTTGTATCCAGACATCTTCTTTGAAATTTGTTGGGGTGACAAAGTACTGATAAGCCACCGTGCCGGTTGCCTGAACTTTGTAAGTGTCGGGCATTTTAAAAACGTGATCCGGTGTACCAATTTGCCAGCCGTCTGGATATTTTGGGGTTGGCGGAATCTTATCTTCCCCCCCTTTAGGCATGCCGGCATCGATCCATGAAGTCAAAAGTGTAATCTCCTTGGGACTCATATGGAGGGCGTTTTCAAATTTTCCAAACCGTGGATCGGCATTCCACGGCGGCATGCGCCGTGTGAGGACGGTCTCTTTAATCATTTGTGACCAGTTACGAGCATCCTCGTATGTTAACAGTGAAAATGGTGCCGCAGTTTTAGGGCGATGACAATTCTGACAACGCGTTTGGAGTAGCTTGGCAATGTGGCTCGCATAAGTAACCTCTTTTGATTCATCAATGGCATGTTTGCGAGTAATTAGACAACCCTCTATTTCCGTGGAACTCACAGCAGGAGTTTCTCCGGCAATTAGTTGCTTCAGAGCTTCCTCCAGATCCGACCGACGAGCTTGTTCTCGTTTGAATCGGTAGCCGATGCGGTCATCAATGCGACCGGCGTAACGAATGTTACGTCGGCGATCAAGAATAAACGCTTCCGGTGTTCGCGTGGCTCCGAAGATGTCGAGCGATACCTGGTCTTTATCCATTAATACAAGCAATCGCAACTTGTATTCCAAGGCATGCTTTTTTATCTCTTCGGGGGAATCAGCCAAATTAGCATTGATGACCGCAAATTTTACGTTCTGCTTAGCATACTTTTGGCTCAACTCATTTAGCTGAGGAATATAGCTGTTTCCGATGGGACACTCAGTACCAAGAAAAACAATAACCAGAAAATCAACTTCCGGAAAGTCGGCCAAAGCAATTTCTTTGCCTGTCACTGATGGCAAGATAAAATTAGGGATTTGACGACCTACCAAATCAGCTCGCGACGTATCTTCAGCCTGCAAAACGGCCAATGGGAAGCAAGCAAGTATGGCCAGTGAAGCAATCAATGATTTCATGTTAGTAACTTTCAACGGATAGAGAACAATAAAACAGGATCGGCAAATTGAATCGTTCGACCCACAACAGTTTGGATTGATGATCCATCTTTATTTCCGCCCTACTCCAGTCCAGAATGGCTTCCCACATCTCGTCATTACTTGTGACCTTATGGAACTGGTGGTGCTTACATATTTAAGTTATTTCAACATGATGCGGCTTGTCTTTAAATGTTTTATACAAGTGTTTTACCACGCAGTGCAAGACCTTTCGCGCAGTATAATTTGTCGACACAAAATAACTATTGAAATGTCGCGTCAGATTGTTATTGTATGCTGTAAAAGGCACATTGAACAATCAAAGATGTTGGCCCGTATCTTGGATAAGGCTCTGTGGTAGCATTATGCTTGGTGGTAACGCAAACTGACAAATTTGACACTTGTAGTTTTTGATAGGAGCAATTTAATGAGACAAACAGTCTGGGTAGCTTTTGGCGCTTCTTTTTTGGGTTTAGTTGTAGGAGTATTGATAACTCAAAATAAGGGAGCTAATGACGTTCAAGCACAATCTCTGACCCAAAGCCGACTACCTGCTCCGGACGATGCTCCGACAACTCCATCCTTGGCACCTGTGGAATATACAGCGGAAGAAAAAGTGAACTTCCACGTGTATGATTCGGTAAATCGAGGTGTTGTACACATCACTACCAAAAGCGCTCGCACCAACTCCTTCTTGCTATTTGAAACTCCAACCGAGGGTGCTGGTTCTGGATCTGTATTGGATAAGAAGGGGAACCTATTAACCAATTATCACGTTGTGCGTGGAGCACGAGAGATCTATGTTCGTTTGTACAACGGAGAAGAATATCCAGCCGCTGTCGTCGGCGTGGACGCCTTGAATGATGTGGCGGTATTGAAGATCGAAGCCTCCGCCAATGAGTTACATCCCATACTAATTGGGGATTCTTCAAAACTACGAATTGGGCAACGGATTCATGCGCTTGGAAATCCATTCGGGTTAGAACGAACTTATACAGTAGGCATTATTAGCAGCCTAAATCGGACATTACCCACTGCAGACCGCCGCACAATGAAATCGATTATTCAAATCGATGCGGCTTTGAATCAAGGGAATTCCGGTGGTCCATTGTTAAACAGCGCTGGCCATCTAATTGGAGTCAACACAGCGATTGCTAGTAGTATTGGTGAAAACACGGGAGTTGGATTTGCAATTCCTGCCAATACCGTTAAACGCGTCGTAGCTCAATTACTTCGCGATGGCAAGATTATTCGTCCAGATATTGGGATCACTCGCGTATATCAAGTAGACGAGGGATTGTTGATTGCAACCATTGCGCGTGGTGGTCCAGCCGAGCAAGCGGGCTTGAAGGGATTCAAACTAGTAAAGATTAAGACTCAACGTGGGCCTTTTGTTTACGAAGAAACTCGCGTGGATCAGTCTCAGGCTGATCGGATTATCGCAGTTGATGGTCAGCAAGTGGATAGTGTTGATACATTTTTGACGGCGGTCGAAAGCCATCAACCCGGAGAAGAAGTTGTCGTAACTGTCATTAGAGACGGTCAACGCATCGATGTAAAAGTCACCCTCGGAGGGGAATGAGATGGATGAAGGATTAACTTACCCGCGGCGGCGGACGAGAAAAATTGCGTCGGCTTTGCAGCCGCGGAACAAAATTTGCGACCATGGTTTCCCGAAGCTTGCTTAGCGAGGTAGACACAGAATCTGTAGGGCGTGACCTTCCTTGGGCATTTGGTTTCCTTCCACGCAACGAAGCACTCAGTCGACAGCAATATCCACAGCACCAACACATGCTTGTTCGCTACAGTTACTGCGAGGTTTCAACCGCGGGGATAAAACTGGACAGGCTTATTCCGTAACGTCGAAGAACCGTCCGCCTTTATGAGAGTCGTCATCAGAGCCCCAATGGATTTTTTTCTCTACCTTTTGAAGTCGCGGAACGTGCTTAGCGCAGTGAATATAGGATTCTTCAACAGTGACCTGTACCCATCGTTCAGGTTGAGGCCTACCTACCACCTGCATTGGTTCAAACACAGTTTCCGCTGCAGCCATACACTGCATCATCTGTTCGTTATCAATCACCTTCGCTTTTCCATTGACATGTAAACCAATCGTCGAATCAAAAAAATCAACGAACAAAATGCCAACATGCGGATTCTCACTGATATTCCCAAGGCTGGCATAAACACCGTTACCACGGTATTCCGGATAAATCAATGTTTTATCATCTAGCACAACAACAAATCCAGGGAACCCTGCCCGAAACGAACTGTCACATTCCCCCTTTGCATCAGAGGTTGCAATAAACATCATTTCCTGACGCTCAATCAACTTGACCATGCGGTCATTCAAATGGTTGCGCATCTGCGTATCATAAAAATCGTTGGCGCGATCGATACTTCCATATTGCTCTTGGAGAACACGTTCACCTTGGGAACCGGGAGGCATGTATTGAATCCTTAAATATTCTCTTTTCTTGGTCGTATCCAACCAGGAAATAAACGCAAGCAAACTTGACAACGCTAATCACAATAACATTTCTAAAAACAATTTCCAACACAATAATTTCATGGTTCGCAATTATTGCTAGCAAGATGGTGGTATTTTCAAGATGTGGAGCCTTACTTACGCTTTCAACTTGTTTCCCAAAGATCGATTCTAAAATGCGCAAAAGTAAAGCTGGTACCGCAATTAGAAAAGATCTCAGTGGCACATAAAGCCTACTCAAGACCCACATCGAAAATAATATTTTTTCACCAATGCGTAATCGTACAACAAATAATAAAACAACGACAACGAAGTCATTACAATGAATCACTTAAACTACAGTTGATTACACTCGCT
>Ga0315316_10003061_pt1 | contig 12097 bp, 10 predicted proteins | sample M160m3416metaG_FD_203702 | JGI IMG/M metagenome (GOLD analysis project Ga0315316, IMG submission 203702) | Ammonia-oxidizing marine archaeal communities from Monterey Bay, California, United States - M1 60m 3416 | ecosystem: Environmental > Aquatic > Marine > Intertidal zone | place: USA...
CAGTTTGGCTCCTATGGGGTGGTTCTGTTTGGTCGCCTGTTTCTCAATTTTTAGGTTTAGTTTTCGGATATTTAATTTGGTCACTTTTGAAAGACAAAGTTAATGCTATTTTAGTATTGCTCGCGACGTTAGCTGGACCAATTATGTGGTGGTTGTTTTGCACTCAATTTGTGTCTGATACGCTTTCGGGACTACTGCCCTTTGAAATACAAGTTCTACCAAGCAGAGACTTTGGTGGACTTTTACTTTCATTAACTATTGGTCTGACAGCAATTTTTGGATCGTTACCTATAGGGATATTCTTAGCATTGGGTCGGCAATCTGATTTACTAATTGTTAAAGTTCTTTGCGTTTGGTTCATAGAGTTTATCCGTGGAGTGCCTTTGATTACATTACTTTTTGTAGCTTCGACATTATTAAATATTTTTATGCCACCCGGGACAAACTTTGACATTATTATGCGAGTAGTAATTATGGTGACCCTTTTTTCATCGGCATATATGGCTGAGGTAATAAGGGGAGGGTTAGCAGGCCTACCCAGTGGTCAATATGAGGCTGCAAATGCATTAGGTCTGTCATATTGGAAAGCCCAAAGACTAATAATAATGCCTCAGGCTTTAAAAATTTCCATCCCAGGAATCGTATCGAATTTTATCGGAGTTCTTAAAGATACCACGTTAGTATCCGTTATAGGTTTATTTGACCCTATCGGACTCACAACAGTCGTTCTCGCGGATATGCGCTGGAACGGTGTTTATTGGGAATTGAACGTTTTTGTAGCAGCATGTTTCTTCATATTTTGCTTCTCAATGTCGCGTTATTCAATGTATTTGGAGCGGAAGCTCCGCAAAGAAAATTAGGGAGTACAGGTAATGTCAACTGTTTCAAAAGAAAAGCAGGCTCGGGCGGAAATGCTCTCTGCGAATGAGGACGCGATTGAAATAACTGAAATGAATAAATGGTTCGGATCCTTTCACGTGCTTAGGGATATCAATCTTAGTGTGAAACGAGGGGAACGAATTGTTGTCGCAGGGCCGTCTGGTTCTGGAAAATCGACCTTGATTAGATGTGTTAATCGATTAGAGGAACATCAATCAGGTAAAATTGTTGTTGATGGAACAGAGTTAACTTCGGATCTAAAAAATATTGATAAAGTTAGATCAGAGGTGGGAATGGTATTTCAGCATTTTAACTTATTTCCTCATCTTACGATTTTGGAAAACTGTACCCTCGCACCGCTTTGGGTTAGGAAAACTCCAAAAAAAGAAGCCGACGAGATAGCTATGAGGTTTTTAGAAAAAGTTAAAATCCCTGAACAGGCTGATAAATACCCTGGGCAACTATCTGGTGGTCAGCAGCAGCGTGTGGCAATCGCGAGGTCACTCTGTATGATGCCTAGAATTATGTTGTTTGATGAGCCAACGTCGGCATTAGACCCAGAGATGATAAAGGAAGTTCTTGATACTATGATTGAACTTGCGGATGACGGTATGACTATGATCGTTGTCTCTCATGAAATGGGTTTTGCCCGTCAAGTTGCGGATAGAGTAATTTTTATGGATGATGGCCAAATAGTTGAACAAAATGAACCAGAAGAATTTTTTAATAACCCACAGTCCGAAAGAACCAAACTATTCTTAAGTCAGATATTAGGTCACTAGAGCTAGTTATTAATTGTAAGTATTATCCATGAAAAGCTGCTACGGTTTTAAGAGTGGAAAAGCCATATAGAGCTTCGAAACCTTTCTCACGGCCGTGGCCAGATTTCCCAACTCCTCCAAAAGGTAATTCAACACCTCCACCGGCGCCATAATTATTAATGAAGACTTGGCCTGATTTAAGTTTTTTTGCCATACGCATTTGCCTGGCGCCACTTTCAGTCCACACTGACGCTACCAGGCCGTATGAGGTGCTGTTAGCTATTTTTATTGCCTCCTCCTCTGTTTCAAATGGTATAAGTACCTGTATAGGCCCAAAAATCTCCTTTTGAGCTAATTTATGACTATATGGAACATCTTCAAATAAAGTGGGTTTAATATAGAAGCCTTTTTTTGTTGCATTTTTCGAAATTTTTCCCTCGGCTGCAATCTTAAGATCTCCTCCTAACTCTAAGAAACTCTTTACTATTTCCATCTGGCGATAAGAGATAAGAGGCCCAAGGTCCATATCGTCAATAGCAGGCCCTACAATGAGTTTACGGTATTTGTCACTCATCTTAGATTTTACTTCTTTATAGACTTTTTTATGAACTAATATTCTTGAGGCTGCGGAACAGGTTTGTCCTGCATTTTGAATTCCAGAATTAACTAAAAAGGGTAACGCTGCGTTTATATCAGCGTCTTCAAAAACTATTTGGGGAGATTTTCCTCCAAGCTCTAAGGTTACAGGAACAACGTTGTTTGCTGCTACAGATTGAATTTTCACTCCTACTTCTTCTGAACCGGTAAAAGAGATATGATTAATACCATTATGGGACGCCAGTGCAGCTCCGGCTTCAAAACCTAACCCTGGGACTATATTTAATGCACCGTTAGGTAAACCTGCTCTTTTTGCTATTTCTGCAAAGGCTAGTGCTGTGAGGCACGCATCTTCAGCAGGTTTTAAAACCGTTGTGTTTCCCATTGCCAGTGCAGCGCCAACAGATCGCCCAATGATTTGCATTGGATAATTCCAAGGAATAATATGTCCAGTAACGCCGTGAGGTTCTCTCAACGTATAAACGGTATACCCATCCAGGTAGGGGATTGTTTCTCCATGTATTTTATCAGTGGCGCCACTGTAGAATTCTAAATAGCGTGCTAAAGCCACCGCGTCTGCTCTAGCCTGTTTTAAGGGCTTTCCTACATCGTGGGCCTCTAATTCAGCTAAAAAATCTAATTCCTCTAGAACTATTTGAGACATTTTTAGGAGTACTCTACCCCTTTTCAATGCCGTATATTTTTGCCACTCACTTTCTTGAGCTGCTTTTACTGATTTATTAATATCTTCACTTGTACCTCTCGCTATTTTACTTAAGAAGTCTCCAGTAGATGGGTTTATCAGATCAAGCATTTTACCATTATCTGGCTCTACCCATACGCCATTTATAAAGCACTTTTCCGGGTCGAATGAAAGATTAGTAAAGTCCATAGTTTTTTCCAAGTTTTAAGAAAGATTTAGCTTTCAGTTAAGTTAATATATCTATTAATGAGTTCCCCATCACTTTAGCACTATCAATCATATCAGCTACAGCAACAAACTCATCAGGCTTGTGTGCAAGATCCAATATTCCTGGCCCATAGGCAATACAATTTTTAAGAGTACCAATGCGATCTATATGTTTTTGATCATAAGATCCTGGGGACGCGACATATTCTGCTTTCTTTCCAATTACTTTTTCAACGGATGCAGCTATCGACTTTACTATTGGCGCATCTTTCTCAGTCATACTAGGGATTACCCGATTTAACTCTGTTACCTCATATTCAAAATTTGGTCGTCGTGATTTTATATTTTCTAAAATATTTTCTACTTCTTCTTTTACATCTTCTACATTTTCTTCGATTAAAAACCGTCTATCAACTATAATCCTACAACTGTCGGGTACACAGTGTGAAGGCAATGCATTAGTTTCTGAATCAGGTTCAATTTGCCCACCGTGAATAGAATTAATATTCATTGTTGAATTTTTTGCCCCCTCAGGGATAACTGGCATCTTAGTAACTCTTTGTTTGAGTGCTGGATATAATGTTTTTTCAAATTCGTTTAGGACCTCTCCCATGTGGCGAACAGCACAGTCTCCGGCAAAAGGCATTGCACCATGAGCGATTTCACCAAAAGTCTCTATCTCAGCCCACCAGCCGCCTCTATGGCCAAGACATATCCTATCTTTGTTTAAGGGTTCTGGAATAATCACATGTTGTACTCTCATTGGAGAAAAAAAACCTTTTTTAGCTAGGTAAGCGACACCTCCGTAACCACCGGTTTCTTCGTCTGCGGTTCCAGATATTTCTATTGCTCCATTGAAAGTTGAAAATATCTCTAAAAAAGCTTCTACGGCTATAATTGAAGCCGCTAACCCACCCTTCATATCACAAGCCCCACGACCATATATCTTCCCGTCGGACAATTGACCTCCGAATGGATCAAAGGTCCAACCAGATCCAACCTCTACAACATCAGTATGAGAATTAAAATGTACGCACTCTCCATCTTTCTGACCTTCTCTACGAGCAACAATATTCCATCGGGGATATTGGTCCGAGTCTCCAGGAGCGTCCTTAGCTCTTATTAACTCAGTTGCAAAACCAGCCCTCGAAAGCCGAGTATCTAAATATTCGCATATTTCTCGATAATTCTCTCCTGGCGGGTTTAAGGTAGGTATCTTTATTAGGTCTTGGGTTAGCTCAATCATTGAGTCTTTTTTATCTTCTATTTTGTCACATAAGCGAGTGAAGAAAATATTCTCTGCTGTCGATGTCATTTTTTACCTTTTCTATATCTATTTTATTGATGCTGCTTTGAACTCAGACATATGATACTCGGATTGTTCTGGGTCGCGTCTTAAGTTTTTTGATAACGGACAAGAGTGCCGTACTAAACACCCTTGTGATAGCTTATGAGTAGTTTCACCGGTTGTAAGAAATTGTTTACACTTTTTCACATTGTAACCTTCGACGGTTAAAGCAGAAATTGGACATGCCTTGACGCAAGGTTGGTCACAGATTTTACATGGATTCTCTCCAGGGGCTGGAAGATCAAGCTTGATTTGAAACCCAAGTGCACCTCTATAAGACACCATTAAACCAACATCTTTATGTACTAACAAGGAAACCGGGCTAGTCCAAGCTGATCCGGTCCGGGTAGCCCAATGATAAAACGGATATCTTTTTGGACCAAATGGGAAATACGGAACCGCATCTGTTTCGCGTGAAATTTTTGAGATAATTCTATAAGACCATTTATCCATTGGATCTGTTTCACCGTTAACCCATTCTGTACTAGAGGTAAAGGTATTCCAAAAATCAGGTTCATCTGGGCCTAGTAGCATAAGTGTTTTTATCAGCGGATCGATCTGGTCACCAACCTTGGGATAAAAGGCTCCGTATATTTTTAATTTTTGGTTGCGGACTAAGGTTTCAATATCTTTGTAGGTCATTATCTCTCTACATTAGCGTTTTCTTTCAAAGGCGAATTATTGATCCTGCACCGTGCTCAGTAAAAAGCTCAAGTAAACAGGCGTTTGGAGCTCTACCATCGAGGATAACCACCGCTCTAACCCCAGCCTCTAAAGCCGTTACTGCAGTATTTACTTTAGGTATCATGCCACCTTCAATAATACTACTTTTGACTAGTTTTTTGATATCAGTGGAGTTCAGTTCAGTTATAACCTCGCCGTTGCTATCTTTCACACCTGAAACATCTGTTAAAAGGAGTAATCTATCAGCTTTTAACTCCGAAGCTATTGCTCCAGCGGCAGTATCTCCATTTATATTGAAAGTTTCACCGTTACTCCCTACCCCAATCGGTGAAACGACGGGTATCATACCGGCATTAAACATTTCTCTTAAAACATCTGGGTTTACTTTGTTGGGTTTTCCGACAAAACCGAACTTTGGATCCTCGGGTGTACATTGAATCAAATTAGCATCTTTTCCAGATAGACCAACTGCTTTCCCACCTTGTTTGTTTAACGCATGAACTATTTTTTTATTTACGTTTCCTGAAAGTACCATTTCTACTATTTTTATTGTCTTTGAATCCGTAACCCGTTTGCCATCGATGAAGCTAGATTTTACGTTCAGTGTCTCCAGCATTTCATTAATCATTGGGCCACCCCCATGTACAATAACGGGGTTAACTCCAACTTGTTGCATGAGTACAATATCACGAGCAAAAATATCCATATTCTGATCACTTCCCATTGCATGACCACCCAGTTTTATAACAACAACTGCGTCATCGTATCTTTGTAAATATGGAAGAGCCTCGGAGAGTGTCTTTGCTGTCGAGATCCAATCTTGATTAATGGATGTTTGTTTTTTCATTAGTTATGTTTCCATTAAGTAAATAAATTAATTTCCGTATATACCCCCTATACACGAGAGTTACTAATTTGAAAATAAGATCATAGAAACTGAATTAAAGAATAATATCAATGAAGCGAAGCAATAACTGATTTTAATTGTGATATTCCAAAACCAGAGTTGACCGAAGTAGCTATTATTTCTGGGAAGGCAGCCGGATGAGAGGATAGAATATCTGATAATGATTTTAATATGCTATCAAACTCTGAATCTTTGACTTTATCAACTTTTGTCAAGACTATTTGAAAGTTTACGGCTGCTTTATCTAAGAGTTTGAGTATTTCCTGGTCAACAGCTTTAATGCCTCGCCGGGAATCGACTAGCACAAATACTCGTCTGAGTGTTTGCCTGCCTGAAAGATATGATTTCAATAAATTTTGCCATTGTTTTACCACAGTTAAGGGCGCCTCCGCAAAACCGTATCCTGGTAGGTCTACAAGATAGATTTTATCGTCAATAGAGAAATAGTTTATCTCCTGAGTTCGGCCCGGAGTATTTGATGTTCTAGCTAGATTTTTTCGATCTGTTACAGCATTAATCAAGCTGGACTTACCAACATTAGACCTTCCAGCAAAGCAAACTTCTAAACGATCTGGTTTTGGCAGACCTGACGTGGCCACCACTCCCTTTAGGAAAATATTTTGACCGGCAAAAAACTTTCGTCCACTCTCAATCTCGTTTTCTGAAGGTTCTTTGAGAAGGTTAAAAATAAATTTCTCCATTTTTGAGAACTACAAGACCGAAACTCTATCACCGATTTCAACCTTACTAGATTTAACAATTCTCCCATAGACCCCAAAATCTTGGTGTCCCAAAGTTTTGAGCGCAGATAGGGTGTCTATATCTCGGTCACCAGTTTCAGGGTTTGCAGTCGTCGCTAAACATCTCTGTATTGGTTCTTGGATTTCAATTTCACAGTCACCAATCACTATCGTTTTTCCAACCCAATCAAATTCTTCCCAAGGCTTTCCACCTTCGAACCATAAATTTCCACGCCATCTCCTACTGTCTAGATGATGGCCTAGTTTGTTCTCAACAGCTTGATGGCTGGAGATACTATTAATAGACACCGACGGGTAATCAGTATCTGTCATTCCCCGCCCTGCAACCCTTACTACTCTTTCAGATTGTGACCTATTGGACGGCATTAATGGCGAAACCCAATTGATCAATTCGTCTGAATTGTTTTCAGGATGTAATACTATATTTTCCAACTCTGGATGGCTTAAAGTGACTTGTTCATTAGATATATCGAGAGATGCATTTATGGCCATTAGCTTAGGTGCTTTCGCACCCCTTGAGAAGTTTACACAATCGGTCCAACTATCATTATCTGCTTTTGAGTCTTTATGAGCCACTGCCCAGCAACGATCATAAGGAAGAGTTGCATTTTTTGAGAGGTAAACCTCTAATAATTCTTCTCTACCGTGACTTTTGATTGGATATCGCCAAATATGTTTTAATATAACATTCATTTTTTTTCTGGTTTTTTTCTTGTTAAACTACTCTTTATATTGCCGAATAGATCAGGCGTATAACCTTGGCTTTTCATGATAGCATATTGCTGTGCAAAAGTCATAACATTATTAGCTATCCAATATATCACTAAACCACTTGCGAAACTACCTAGCATAAACATGAAGACCCATGGCATCCAAGCGAATATCATCGCTTGAGTTTTGTCGGTTGGAGCTGGATTTAATTTCTGTTGCAGCCACATTGATATCCCGAGGAGGATAGGTAACACACCCAGAGAAACCAATGCAAAAATTGTCCCTACTTCGGGTGTTCCCCAAGGTAACAAACCAAATAAATTTAGTATAGATGATGGGTCCGGAGCACTTAAGTCTTTGATCCAACCAATCCAGGCCTCATGTCGAAGCTCTATGGTAACGAAAATAACTTTATAAAGTGAGAAAAATATCGGTATTTGTAAAAGAATAGGAAGACAACCAGCGGCTGGATTAACTTTCTCTTTTTTATACAAAGCCATCATTTCGACTTGTAATTTCTTTTTATCGTCACCCGCTTTCTCTTTTATTTTTTCCATTTCAGGTTGCAAATTTTTCATTTTTGCCATTGAGACATATGATTTGTATGCCAATGGAAGTAGTAGAGCCTTTATTAAAAAAGTTAGCGCAATAATTGAAAAACCCATATTTCCAATATAACTATTAAGCCAGTATAATACCGCGAAAATTGGCTTAGTTAAAAAGAAAAACCATCCCCAATCAATAGAGTCTAAAAAGCCTTTAACACCGCTTGTCTCATAATTCTTTATGGTAGCCCATTCTTTCGCTCCCGCAAATAGTTGTGTTGAAACAATTTTAATGCCACCTGGCTCAAGATTTATCGGTTTTAACCTTGATTCAGTTTGATAAACGTCCGCACTAGGGACATATTTTGCTACCGACGTGAATTCCTTTCCAGGTTGAGGGATTAAGGCTGTCATCCAATACTTGTCAGTAAAACCAATCCAACCGTCTTTATTAACATCAGTGATTTGACTATTAGCTCTCTCTCGCGCTAAAAATTTGAAATCAGGCATATCGTTGTAATCAACTTCAGTTAATTCACCGTCAGCCATTGAAACTAGACCTTCGTGCAGAATGAAAAAACCAATTACATTTGGTTCTCCATGTCTGGCAATTATCCCATACGCTTGCAGTCTGTAAGAATCACTTGTTTTGTTTTCAATGGATTGTTCTATTGAAAACATGAAATTTTTATCGATGGATATTTTTCTTCGAAAGATCAATCCATTTTTGTTATCCCATTTTAAGATAATAGGGCTATCAACGGTAATCTTTTTACCTTTCTCTAGCTCCCATAAAGTAGATGGACCTGGTACCTGATCGTACTTCAGATTTTCCGACCCTGGGGTCCAACCAAACAATGCATAATAGGCATTATCTTCGTTAGAAGGTGATAAAAGTGTTACGTTCTTCTTTTTTTCCAATGTTTCAAAATAAGTCTTTAATGAAAGCTCATCTATTTTTCCACCGCGGAGTGATATCGAGCCCTTCAATTTGGGAGTATCTATTTCAATCCTAGGTGCAGTTTGATTTTCAGTGGAGTCTATAACAAGGTTTGTACTTAAACCAGTTGCTGAATTTATAACTGGCGGAAGTAGTCCACTGTCATCATTAACACTTGAAATTTCTTTTGAGCTTTCGAGGTTTTGGGGTAACTCTTCTGGAGGAAAGAGAAAAAACCAAGTCAGAATAACAAAAAAACTGAGAACAGTTGCGAAAATAAGATTTTTATTTTGTCCGTCCATTTTGGAACTACCACCTATATTTTTTATTTAACAGGTTCAACAACTTGCATCACAGAAGGTCAAGCTTTTTTTGCACTAACGAATGTAAGAAAACGTTAATAAAAAATACAACTTACCCTAATTTGGGACTATACCAAATCAACTTCGTTTTAAACCTTTAAAGTCAAAGATATTATTATCTAAAAGATGAGACGGATTACTATTCATTAAAGCGCGGAATATTTTCTGTTTTCTTCCTGGGTGTTTGGACTCCCATACATTCAGCATTTCTTTAATGTTTTGTCGTTGTAACCCATCTTGTGAACCACAAAGATCACACGGTATTATTGGATATTCTAGGGCTTTTGAAAATTTTTCACAGTCTATTTCCGAGACGTACGCCAATGGCCGATATACAAACAAATCGCCCTTCTCATTTAAAAGCTTCGGTGGCATTGCTGTTAAACGCGACCCATGGAAAAGATTAAGCATAAAAGTTTCGATAATATCTTCCCTATGATGACCTAATACGATAGCCGAACAGCCCTCTTCTCGCGCTAAGCGATATAGTATACCTCGCCTTAATCTCGAACAGAGCGAACAATATGTACGACCTTTTGGAACTTTATCAGTAACGATTGAATACGTATCTTGATACTCTATTTTATGTGGGACATTCATTCTTTCTAAAAAGTCCGGTAGGATAGTCGCAGGAAAATTCGGTTGGCCTTGATCAAGATTGCAGGCTAAAAGTTCCACTGGTAGAAGCCCTCGCCACTGTAACTCGAAGAGGGCTGCGATTAACGTATAGCTGTCTTTACCGCCAGATAAACAAACCAACCATTTAGTACCAGGTTCGATCATGCCAAAGTCTTCTATAGCTTGACGTGTATTTCTTATTATTCTTTTACGAAGCTTGTTAAACTCTGTTGTGGATGGAGCTTTTTCAAAAAGTGGATGAATAGAAGTATTATTAAGCATAAAAATTACTATAAATACGTAACGATTGTAAGGGAAGTGATATGAGTCAAAAAATTAGGGTACATTGTCAATCCCAGACCCTCCTAAAGGATGACACTTTGATATCCGTTTGAAAGTTAATGTTAACCCTTTGACAGCCCCATGTTTTTCGAGCGCTTCTAAAGCATATGCTGAACATGTCGGGTTAAATCTACAGTTGGACCCTATTATTGGTGAGAGTATTATCCGATAAAAGCGAATTGGTATGGCAGCTATCTGAGCGAAAAGTGTCACGAGTGGATGTTCCTAACCGCTGTTTCTAGATCTTTTTTTAACAGAGTATAAGGCCTTTCTATCGTAGCTTTTGGACGCCCTACCAATACATAATCCCAGCCTGCGTGGCCGAGGGTAGTTAAAACTGCTTTAGAAATTTCACGCAGGCGTCTTTTAGCCTTGTTTCGTGTAACAGCATTTCCTAACTTTTTGGAACATGTGAATCCTGTTCGAGTTATTGGGGTATGATCCTCACGATTGCGCGCTTGCAAGAGAAAACCATTTTGGCCGGATCTTTTACCCTTTGCTGCTAACAAAAAGTCTTGTCGGTTATTGATTGTGTATAGCTTTTTAAAGTTATCTCTCATATTGAGCCCCAGGAGAGTTTTTATCCCTTTACTCTTTTCTTTATGACTTATCTCAACAGAGTACCAATTATGCACTCAAGGATTTACGTCCCTTCGCTCTTCTAGCGTTAAGAATTTTTCGTCCTGCTTTTGTGGCCATTCTTGCTCGAAAACCATGCCGATGCTTGCGAACTAGGTTGGATGGCTGAAATGTACGCTTCATATTAAAGTTCCTAAAAAAAGGTTTTGCTAATAAGAAGTGTCTATTAACGTTAGTATTCAACTAGGTCAACGGCCAAAGTATTTTTGTTTTCTTATTATTTAATAATTTTCGTTATCATTTAAAAGAGAAAGAAGATATCTTGATATCAAAATAGCTCTATTAACTATGGGCTAAGGTTTAACCCGGAATCAACTGAATAATGAGTTAACGATCTTATTTAGTTAAAAATGCTTGCAAACAAATTTTCCCAAGGTTACATCGCTGATATCCCAGTGCGCTGGTAGCTCAGTTGGATAGAGTACTTGACTACGAATCAAGGGGTCGGGGGTTCGAATCCTCCCCAGCGCGCCATTTCCCCCAGTCTAATTTACCTTTGGTTGAATCGTTGGTTAGTTAACGAGGAAGCAATATTAATTTTTTGTATATCAATGGTACCCCCAGCGATACCCCATCCCCATGCATCTCTAAACTTTTGCTCTACTGGGTAATCTTTTGAATAGCCGTAACCACCCATAAGTTGCATCGCTTTACCTGTGACTTCTCGGCACATCTCGTTTGCAAAGCACTTAGCTATCGAACTTTCTCCAATAGACGGTAATTTCTTCCCCGCATTTACTACAGCTCGATAAAGGAGAAGTCTGGATGCATCCAATTTCATTTTCATTTCGGCTATGGTAATTTGTACGGCTTGAAATTCAATTATTTTTTTCCCAAACTGCTGTCGCTCTTGAATATAGTTCAAAACATAGTCAAATGCAGATTGTGCGCAGGCTAAACTCATTGTGGTATTTCCACATCTTTCGAGGTCAAATGCTTCCATTAATAGTTTAAAACCACCGGCTGGTTGGATGAGATTCATTAAAGGCACCTGCACATTATCAAAATATATGTCGGCACTGGGTACGCCTTTCCACCCCATATGAAAATCACTTTTACCAAAACTCAAGCCTTTTTGATCTTTTTCAATTAA
>Ga0315316_10003062_pt1 | contig 12097 bp, 14 predicted proteins | sample M160m3416metaG_FD_203702 | JGI IMG/M metagenome (GOLD analysis project Ga0315316, IMG submission 203702) | Ammonia-oxidizing marine archaeal communities from Monterey Bay, California, United States - M1 60m 3416 | ecosystem: Environmental > Aquatic > Marine > Intertidal zone | place: USA...
AGTCGCACAAGAACTTCCTGTTCGCTATGGGATGCACCGAGCCAGACCCCGACACTGGAGTCCTGACCTACTACGAGGACCGTGTCCGCTGGAGCCACCCCTGTGAGCCCAACGGCATACCCTATACGTGGCAGGGCCCGGACGAAGATCCGTCGAGCCTCGCCGGTTACGTGACGCTTGGCCGTGGTGGCGCGATTGTCGGTGCAGAGAGCCTGCGAGACAGCTTCGTGATCTACAGCCGAAGCGCCTTGTCAGTTTTGGACTATACAGGGGATGCACTCGTTTGGCGCAGGCGCACCCTTAGCCAGAACGCTGGGCTTATTGGGCGTAACGCGCTGGTGGAGGTGAAGGGTAAGCACTACTACATCTCTACGGAGGACATCATCGTCTTCGACGGGAACCAAGCGCAGTCACTTCTGCACAACCGTCTCCGCAAGCGATTCGCCAGCACCCTGAACGAGGACGCTCGAAGCACTGCCTTTGCCACGCACCACAAGACCATGCAGGAGATATGGTTCTGTGTCGCAGAGGCCGGTTACGACAAGCCCAACATGGCATACGTGTACAACTACCTCGATAACACTTGGTCGCTGCGTGACCTGTCAACCGAGAGGGTCTTCGCCCACGCGCTCTACGGTAACCAGCCGACTGACGTCCTCTCTTGGGAGCAGTGGGAAGGCGTATGGGAGGGCGAGCGTACCACATGGGCATCCGCCAACAGGCAGCCATTCGACGGCGCACTGATCGGCGCCTCTGGTAACAACGTCTACAACATCGACACACAGAACCCAGAGGAGGAGGGCCTGACCACGTTCATCGAGCGCGAGTCCATGCCCATCGTCGGCCACGAGGACACCACCACCATCACGCGAGTTTACCCACAGGTGGAGGGCAACACTGCCGTCACCATATCCTTGGGCTCGCAGCAGTACGCCGGAGGTGGCTCCACTTGGAAGAAGTCCGTGGACTTCGACCCGCAGACTGACCGCAAGATTGATATCAGGACTACAGGTGAGCTTCACTCGTACCGGATGGAGGGGCCAGCAAACGGCAACTTCAATATCACCGGCTTCGATGTCGAGTTTCAGCCGGCGGGTGGCCGATGACATATAGAGCGGAGCCCGTACCGGATACTGTAGACGAGCAGCTGGCGGAGTTCTTGGATCGCCAGTTCTTTGGAATTGATTCACACCTGTCGCGCTTCATCGCGCCAGTGATCGGCCAGATGCCTCTGCGCCGAGAGATAGGTGCCATAGTTTATGTCCGTGAGAAGGGATTCTACGGATGCGTCGAGGATCAAGGAGAGATCGTATGGAAGAAGCTAAACCTGACGTAGTACAGCCGCAATTAGCCAACATCCGTGAGGAGTGGCACTGGGTCAAGCCGGGGATCAAGGAGATCCTGCACCTAGACCCCAACCTGACATTCAGGCCAGAGGACGTATACGCAAGCTGCGTCAACGGCGAGAGCCAACTCTGGGTTCACCCCGACTTCTTTAACGTCGCGACCATCGAGGTCGATCAGTTCACGGGCAGCAGGACTTTCCTTCTGTGGCTGTCGTGGGCAAAGGAGCGGGGCGGTGCAAACGCAGTGACGTTTGCCAGATTCTACGAGGACGTAGCTCGGCAGTTTAACTGCCAACGAATTGAGACACGCTCGGCCCAGATGCCTGCTGTGCAGTACGCAGTAGACAAGGTGGGCTGGGAGATTAGAGAAATCATTTTTGGAAAAGACCTAGAGGGTTAAACAATGGGCGGGAAAAGTAAGCAAACCTCCAACAGCTCGCAGAGCAGTCAGGGGGTCAGCTCCGGCGTCAACATGAACTATGGGATGAACCAGTCTGGTCAGGCGGCGTCATCTCAGGGCACATCGACTAACAGCAGCAGCCAAGGCGTATGGGATGGGCAGCAGGACGCCCTTGCCAATGTCTATGACTCCGCCGGCAACCAGTACGGTCAGGCCATCGACCAGATCAACGGTATGCAGCCGCAGGTGCAGGGTCAGGTATCCGGCGCCCTCGATCAGGCTCAGGGCGGCTACGGCAACCAGCTCGGCGGCGGTTTTGCGTCTGGCTTGCAGGGTCAGGTTGGGCCTAACGCCTACACCGACGCACTGGCCGGCGACATGATGAGTGACGCGGCAAAGATCAAACAGCAGAACCTCGGCGGTCTCGACGCGAGAGCAGCCGCAGCAGGGATGTCAGGATCATCTGGTTACCACAACAGCGTAAACCAGATGGCTGACAACGTAGACCAGAATACTATGCAGGGCCTGAACCAGCTGCGCTTCAACTCGCAGAATCAGGGCGTCCAAAACCAGATGAACCTAGCCGGGATGCAAGACCGAAACCAGCAGGCGGGTCTGGGCAACATGCAGAACATGCAGCAGGGCGCCATGAACCAGTTCAATCCAGCAATGGCCGGCCTGAACGCCACCGGGCAGTACGGGCAGATCATTGGCGGGCCCACGGTGCTCGGGTCGTCCTCGGGCAGCAGCCAGAACTCAAGCAACTCAAACGGCTTCAGCAATGGTATGCAGGCCGGCATGGGTATGCAGGGGTCCACGAACACCAGTTCTGGGACATCAACAGGATCAGGCAGCAGCTGGAACGTACAACCACCCAGCTTTAGCTTCACGGGATAAGGGGATAAATCATGGGCGGAAGAAGCAAGAGCAGTTCAAGCAGCACATCTGGATCGACGGCGAACTCGGGGCAGCTGATGAAGGAGGCTGGCAAGGCCCAGCAGAACCTTCAGGGGGCGCTGCTACAGACGGCGTTCCCCGCGTTTGGCGAGATGCTGAAGGGCGGCATGGAGGCCATGAACAGCAACCCAGCTATGAAGCTGTTTGGCTCTGCAATGGGCCTGCCGATCCAGATGGAGACGCCGGAGTTCATGCAGGGCTTCATCGACAAGTACAGGCCACAGCCTGAGCAGCCGCAGCAGCCGGCGCAGCAGTTCAACATCAACGACCACATGCGTCAGCAGATGAACCCGAATCAGAACATGAACCCCTACGGCGTTAACCCGAACATGAACTATGGCGGGCAGTACGGACAGGGCAACCAAGGGCAATACTAATGAGCTTATTCCAAGAAGAGCTGGAGCGACTTCGGGCCGAGACCTCAGAGGCTGGGGTTAGTCCCGAGATGGTGGCGGAGGCAGGGCTATCAGAGTCCCTGCTACCCGTGCCCCTGAGCCCCATCGAGAAGATGATGGAGCGAGACGGCAAGGGCAAGACATTCGGCAAGATGCTTCTGGGAGGCATGACCGGCCTGACGCCGTTCCTGATGCCCGAGTTGATCGGCGGAAGGGCTCGATACAAGGCCGAGCTGGAGCACTACTACGACCAAGTCGAGCAGCGGCGTGAGGCGGCCATGCTCAACGGGATAGACCTGAGCAACCCCACCGCTGCCGAGGTTGCAATGATGCCTCCAGAACTTCAGAAGATTGGGGCAGAGGCCATAGGCGCAAACCTTGCCGCAGACGGTGGAGACCAAGCCGTCAGGGAGATGTTCAAATACAGCCCCTTACAGTGGAGCCAGCTGAGTCCAGAATCCAAGCGTGCCTTTAGGAATGAATACAGGGCAAGGACCGGCAACACGACGCACTTTGATGCTCAACTGGAGGCGGAGGGCAAGCTTCCCAGCCAACTGACCGCCGCGAAACTGGCCGAGGCAGAGGGTACGGGTCTTGGCAACGAGATCACACGGGACAGGCAGTCCGTTACTGGGATACGAAACCAGATAAAGTCAATAGATGTTGGCATACAAACCACGCAGGAAATACGAGACCTGATTGCGATAAGGCAGGCCGACCCCGGTAAGTTCGCGGCTGGTATGCGTAGCGTCTTCGGTGTCGAGACTTACGAGGACGGCAAGATGAGCGCGACTGCTGCCCAAGGCGTTATCGACCAACTTAAAAACGTAACGCTTGGCGCCATATCTAAGTCGGAGCTGGAGCTGCTGCTTGGTGGGCTGCTTGATCCCACAAGATCCCCAGAGTCTAACTTGGGTAGTCTGGATACCGCCCTGCAAAGGATGGAGGCCAGCAAGGGCCTTGCGATTGATGATTCAAGACTTGCTTGGAACCGGCTATCCGAGAACGAGGGTCAGGCAGGTTTCCTAGAGCAGACCGCAGAGGATGACTGGTATTTCAACAACCTTGGAGAGGGATCGACCTTTAGGGCGATACCCAAGGCAGACGGCACGGGGGAGATTACCTTTTCTCAGTTTAGCGAGAACGTGCGCAGGAACCACAAGGCCCAGAACCCCTATGCCGACCCACTTACTCGTGAGGAGCTGATTATCGGCTTTAACGAGATGCGAGAGAAGCAAAAGGGTCTGTGGGAGGCAGAGCAGGAGCGCAAGCGCAGGGAGGCTGAGATGCTGGAGCTTGCAAGGAAGGGGCTAACCGGTGCGCCTCTTATCTTTAGCGCGGCAGGCAACGAATAAGGAGATGCACAGTGTCATTAGCTGACCTATACACCGAGGAGGAGAAGGACTCTCCGCCCACGGCGCCCAGCAGAACAGAGCCAGAGGGTGAGGTAGAAAAGACCTTCAGGAAATTCCTATCCAACCTTAGCGACGACGCTGTCAGTTTCGGCAAGGGGCTTGCCTACCCGTTCCAAGAGCCGGGAGAGTTCTTTGGCGGCATGAAGGGCATGGTTGTGAATGAGCAGGGAGAGTGGGACGCTGGCGGCTTAATGGATGCCGGCGCCGCTGTCGTTGATCGTTACCAAGAGATTGCTGCAGACCCCGGACAGAGCCTGTACGACGCCCCCCTATCAACAGCAATGGACATTGCGTCTCTGGCCTTCCCGGTCAGGGGGGCGGCCAAGCTATTGCCTGACGGATCTGCCGCACAGAAGGTCACCGAGAGCGCGGCTAATGTAATCCAGAACGCTGACCCGATCTCTGCAGCTACCACGGGCATTGCGGGCATTAACGCAATGGTGACTAATCCACAGAAGCTGACCGAGGGCGTTATCAAGCCATCCAATGGCAGGACGTCTAGGGAGTCCCAGCCGGGCTACCGAGAAGAGGTGATGAACTCTGCGCTGGAGAGAGAAATAACCCCAAACAAGGCCGGCATGGATAGGCTCGACGAGCAGATTTCGTCTGCCGGCAACCAGATCGACGAGCTGCTAGCAAACTCCAGTGTCGTGATAGACATGAGGAGTCTGGTCAATGGGTTTGAGAGCTGGGCTAAGGCGCAGGTGTCGCAGACAAACAACAACTGGGGCGCAATCAGGTCCAAGGTTGAGGCGAAGCAGGCGCAGATCAAGGCGCAGTACTCTACAACGCCCGATGGCGATTCAATTACGGGCATAAACGGTCAGGGCCTCCGACAGATGCGCCAGTCCGCTGACGGTGACGTCAACCACAACCGCGTGAGCCAGCAGAACGATTCGGCGAAGGTTGAGGTAGACAGGCTGTATGCAAACTATCTGCGTGAGCAGCTTGCTGCAAACATAGACGGCATCGGCGCCCTCAACGCCGAGATGAGCACCCTGCTCAAAATCGACGATATGTACGGCCCAGCGTACAACAGATTGAACCAAAACAATCCGGTTGGGCTTGGCACTGTTGCCGGCGTTGCCGGCGGCGGTAGCGGCATCAGCTATGGCCTTGCTGCTGGTGAGCCTCTGGCTACAGCGGCGGGCGCTGCGGCTGTTGTCGGACCGTTCATCAACAACCCCACAGTGCGCGGCGCTAGAGCTGGGTCTGCCTACAGGTCACGCAGGGCTGGCGGTGGTGACAACCCGCTGTCTGGGCTCTTGGGCGCAGTGGCACGGGACCGCAACAACACGCCATTCTATCTCCGACAGGGCGCCAACGCAGGCGAGGGCCTGCTGCAGGAGCTGATGGGCGACGAGGAAGAGCGGTAATGTCGAAAGTCAAGGCAGGGGTAGAGGTACTAGAGAGCCTGTTCGACACCGTCAGGCATTCTTTCGACGAGTTCGACCCACGGTACGACAAGCGGGTGGGCGAGCAGCAGAGGCTGCAGGATCTGATCGTCGAGAAGATTTACGCGCCACGGCCAGATGTTCCCCAGCTGAAGCTTTCAGACCTTGAGGGCCGCGACTTCATCACCTCGATGTCAGACCGGACAGACGCCGGGGGTCGCATTGTCAGCATCAACGGAGTGGACCTTGCCAGTGAGCAGCCGCTACTGGGTGGTCAGGACTTCATGTTCTGGAATCCGGGCAAGGTGTGGGCCTCACAGCAGTCTGCCGTGACCAAGAATATGGCCGCAGCCAACGGTGACAACGTGATTTTTATACCTTGGCGTATGGCGCCGCAGGGCAGCGACTTCTCCAGCATGACGGGCGGCACGATGATCCGCTACGCGCAGTCCAACATGGACAAGGCAACGAGGAAGCAATTCGACGCCGTCATCAGGGGGATTGACGACAGCTGGGCTGGGCTCGATAGCGACGACGCCGTGGCATCCTTCCAAGCGATGTCCGACAAGAAGCGTAAGGCAATCAAGAGCGCGATGGATGTGCAGTTCAGAAACCGTGGCGGCCTAAATATAGGTGAGGCTCGGCTGTCCATTGCAGACCCGCGCCAGCTTAATTCGCGTCAGGGCGGGATAATGAACGTGGGCGAGCTACACGGCAGCAAGCCCGTCATTGTTGATGACCTGCATCCAGACTACTCGCACAATATGCCCGGGGAGGGTCTAGGAACGCTTGAAGATCAGCCCATGACTATCTTCGACCTAATCCCAGACGCACGCATAGGCGAAGATCAGAGGCGGGTAGGGGACGCGGTAGACGCACTGAACCCTGCCGACCCAGACATACGTGCAATGCAGATGGGCCCGAAGCGGGGAACCATCACGCCAGAGATATTGAAGAAGCTGCAGGATCGCGGCGTGGACGTCGGCAACATCGACCCGTCTCTGCTGGCACTGCTGGGGCTCGGCACATCGAGCCTGTTCGCAGCGCCGCTGCTTGTCGAAGAGTTAATGGAGGAGTAGATGTCGGTACTTAAGGGTCTGCTCTCCGTTGCGGAGGAGCTGGCAAAGAATAGCGGCAAGACGCAGGTGGCTACCACTGGCGGCACCTACAAGAAGGCCGGAGAGATACTCCAGCGAGAGGGTGTTACTGGCGACGTACTCGACTACGGGGCGGGTCTCGGTCACGGCACCCAGCACCTAGGCCCTAGGGCCGTGTCATACGAGCCCAACCCATCTGCTGGTTATTCGCCTGACTTCACCGAGTCGCCCGGCATGATGTTTGACGGCATCGCCAACCTGAACGTGCTGAACGTCGTGCCCGAGCCGCTGAGATCAAAGATTGCTCTGGACATACTTAGCAAGCTGAACCCGGACGGTGTGGCAGCGATCGGTGCCAGATCATACGGCGACGTCATGACGGCGAAGAAACCCAGCCTGCTGGATGACGGAGGGATCGTGACAAGTCGGGGCACATACCAGTACGGGTTTGGTGGGAAGAACGAGAGCCTTATCGACTACATGTTGCGTCAGGCTGAAGAGATAAAGGACAGGGAGTTTGAGATAACGCCCGAGAAGCTGGCAGCGACCGGCGCACTGATAAGAAGGAGAAACTAGTGCCGTTACCACCAAAGGGATTACTGGGACCAGTCGCCGCCGGGATTGGCGGACTGTTTGCATCGGACGATGCAGAGGCCGCCCCCGTACGACCCGTTGTGCACGCCCTTGGCGAGCTGGTAAACCTCTTCAACAAGAGGACAGCCGCAGGAGAGGGTAAGAAAAATGCCTTGTCCGTTCCACAGAGCCTAATTCACGACCCCAAATTTAGCACCTACGACGCGCTGGGAAAGTACGCCAAGGGGGCCGACGTTGATGGCACCACTGCCGGCCCGTACTGGAAGGAGGGGGTTCAGTCAATCTACGATCAGATAGTGGAACACGGCGGGCTCTCTAATGAGTCTCTGCGCCAGCTGGAAGAGTGGCGCAAGGTCCACCTAGGCAGGCCGCTTGGCTACGTGGAGGAGGTGAAGACAACTAGGGCACCCGTAAAGCCGCCTGAGCCTAATAACGCCTTCGGCGGTCTAAAGGAAATGATGGCCGCTAGTGCGGCCGGAGCTGCTGGATCAACCAAGGCCGGCGAGATGACCAGCCCAGAGACCCGAGGATTCCAGCCTTGGTCTGACTTCGAGCCAGAGCCCAGCTACTGGGACCGGGTGACAGATCCGTCCACGTACAAGGATGCTGTGATGCCGTGGCTGGATTTTTTCGGAAACAACTACTCGAGCGCGGATGACTCATACAATAAGGTTGGCAGCTACACCAACGGGATAGGAAGAGGCATCTACGGACTGGCAACTGGTGAGTCTTTTGGTGATGCATGGGATAATGGAGTCCGAGTCTCCGGGAACTCTCCAGAGCATAACGCAGAGCTTGCTGAGCAGTGGGCTGCGGGCAGGGGATGGCACAAGGACGACTCCGCCGCGCTTGGTTTTGCAACCGAATACCTAGCCAATCCGCTGGCGATTATGGGGATGGGTGTCTGGAAGGATGGGATATCAACCCCTGCTAAAGCAGCGGCCGAGTCTGTAAGAGGACTCCTCAAGTAAATGACTACGTCACTGATAGCAAAGGTAGGAGGTAAGGCACTCTAATGGTAGCCAAGATAGCAGCAGATCAGATAATAAAGAAGTGGCTGGCGCCCGCCCTTGCAGGCGGCGCTGCGGCTACGCAGTCGGAAGATGCCGATGCGGTATTCGCTTCTCTGGGGGCTAAGGGCGCCAACATCTTAGGAGCGAAGGCAGCGCACGGGGTGTTCAAGCAGCACATGGAGGAAACCCCCGGCATCTTTACCAACTTCGATGACCTGATAGAGAGCGGGCGCCACCAAGCATCCGCGTCCAGAGAGGCCGGAAACAGCAGGCAGCCTTGGTTCATTGGCGCTGACAATAAGCCACGCTACGAGATCAACGACTCCAGCGCATCGCTGAACAGCTTGTACGACAAGCGATATTCTAAGACCCTATCCGAGAGGCTTCAGAACGACTACTACGGCGAGGGCAAGGACCATGTCGGCACCTCGATGATTGACATGGTCAGACACAACCCGATGTACAGGGCATACCCTGATATGGCCGATATGTCCGTTTACCTCTGGAGGCCCAACAGCTGGCTTCTCGGCGACTCTCCAGCTGCGTACACTCGGCCAAGGGACGGTCACCCGATGGGCGAGATGCACCTGAACACCGGCTACATGGCGGAGACCGGCAGGGGCGAGAGCTTGCGGAGCCTGCTGCACGAGTCGCAGCACGCCATTCAGGACAGGGAGGGCCTTGCTAGAGGGGCGAGCGAGGCAACTTCGATTGATGACATCCAGTCATACATCAGGAACCCACAGAAGCACAGCGCCATGAGCCTGCTGCCCACTGGCGACGACCCGTGGAAGGTCTACGAGGATATCGTTGAGAACAAGATGACACAGCTGGGCAGGATTCTTGACGCCAGCAGGAGCAGTCATAGCCTGCCTGACGATGACCCAATGAAGGAGGCCCACAGGTACGCCACAGACCGTCTGGGCTACATGAGCAGCGCCGGTGAGGCGGAGGCTAGGGCGGTCGAGGCCCGCCTAAGAATGCTTGCAGGAGACCGTATGTCGCCAAATATGCATCCATATAACGACATGAGGATGCCGAAGGCGGAGGCAGAGTTCTACTTCGGTGAGGGCAAGCAGGGACCGACGCTGTTTGAGATGATCGAGATGATGACCAGAGAGGCCCAGTAGTGAGTGCAGCATCGCTAGTTAAAATCATACTAAATGCTAGAGGCGACGACATTGCCGGGGCTGCAGAAGACCTAGTGCGCGTCGGTGGCTTCCCCGAGTCTGTGGCGAAGCGTATTGCCACGGGCGAGCTGCCTATGGACGAGGCCAGCAGGGTGGCTAGGCGTGACGCTCGCTATGCTGACGAGGGTCTGGTTCACGTCAATCGCGGAGGCATAAAGGGCGAGGGCTTTGACAACTCAAGGCTACCCACTGACGACCCTGATACTCCATTCAACGCTCACTGGTTTACCACTGACCCGCATCCCGCCACAGCGTATAGAAAGCAGAACATCGACGACCCATTGACCTATACGCCCGCTGTACTTGAGAAGGGACGCAGGGGCGACTGGCGCGACGTTGTGAACTATGGCGAGTCGATGGGCGATGATCTCGGTTACGGTACGCAGTTCAGGGAGGGATTGCTCGACACCGGGGTCAGCGACATCGTGGTGCGCGGTGGTGACAAGATAGATCAATCGACCATAGACGCACTGCCTGTTGGCGGCAGGCTGAAGGTTGACCCAGATAACAAGTACGGCGACAGGCGAAATTCGCTGGTCAAGAATGACGATGGGTCGCTGGGGTTCTACGAGGGCTCTGAGCACATACTCGACTACGACGACCTAGCTGACTACCAGCGCTTTAATCCAGAGATCAAAGACGTTGCTGTATTAGACAACACGATCATCCGCTCCCCCAACGCCGCATTCGATCCGCAGTACAAGGGCAGCAACATCATGGGCGGTGCCGCAGGCACTGCTGGCCTTGCTGGCCTGTTGTCCGCCGGGCAGTCAGAGGAGTCTGATGCATCGGTTGCCAGTCTGGCAAGGATGGGTCTCAGGCTAGTCGATGGCAGGAGCCCCGCTGCTACCCAGTCCGATCATCTCTTCAACATAGTCGATGATCAAGGCAGCACGATTGGCGGCGCGGAGTTTTACGTAACACCAGACGGCGACCTTAGTGCATACGGGATGCGTATGAACACGGATCACCGTGGCAACGGGATAATGAACGAGGCGTATGACGCGGTAGAGGAGGTAACTGGAAGGAAGATTGAGCCCAGTGATGTCCTTACGGGTGACGGACTCAAGTTCTGGATCAGAAGAGACCCGTACAAGATTCGGGAAATGTATGATGACGGTCTGCTCGATGACTACGATAGAGAGGTGTTCGACTCCCTGTTTGCAGAGGCTTTAAGGGCTAAGAAGTAGCCCTGCTCCTACACTTGCTCCAACGAAAGGGTGAGCTACTCGTGAGATGCACATCCTTGTGCGTCGTATAATAAAGCATACCAACACCTTGGACGGGAAAGCTATATATACGCTCACTTTCGCTCAAAACTGCTCCAATTTTTTAAATTGTTGACCTAGTTTCTATGCGGTCGGGTAGCCGCTGAGTAGCTGCAGCTCGTCGAAGTCAATTACAGACACGCGACAGCTCCAGCAGGTTGAACACCAGCACCGTGGTCACCACAACGGCGATGAAGTAAATTCCGTAAGTGTTGGTGCGTCGATACAGGCGCTTGGGTTGTTGCTTCTTGCTCATTAATTCTCCATGAAAAATATGCTGAACCCATCGTCATATCCGCAGATGCGGTTGATGATGTGCCCAGACTTAGTTAGTTTTTGACCGCTACCGGAGTAGCTCCGGCAGTTGTGCTTCCCTCTTGCCTGCGAACTCCAAGCCTGACCCGGAGTCCTGACCCTGATGCCGCCCTTGTACTCGTGGGCATAGGGTGGGTCGGTGCCCTCATAGAGAGCACACTCGTCGTTGATGCAGACTTGGTACTGCCCCGGAACGCCGCCCTCTAGGAGGACGACGATCAGGGCAATCTCTGCCGGTGTCACTAGAACGGCAGGTCTTCTTTGACGTTCATAGCGGGAGCCGCCTGAGCGACTGGCTGCTGCTGACGATCCTCATCGAGGTCGTACAGGTTTAGCCACCCGCTGAACTCAGGGCCGACCGGCATCGCATCGACCTTAATCGACACGCTCTTGTCGTCACGGATGAACGCCTTGCCTACTGTCACGTAGCGGTTCTTCTCCTGACCATTTGCGTCGGTGTACTTACCAACGGTTGCTACTACCTTCTTGAACTGCTTCATACGGCACTCCTTGCCTGCTTAACAAAATTTTGCTCGGCCTCGTTTAGACGACCCCACAAAGCTCGTCTCTCATAAGATGAGAGTTCTCCAATCGTCTCCTGTAACAGCGAGACATCTTGCGCCGACGTTGCATCGGTAATAGACGCAGCCACCTCGTCGAGGAAGCTGTTAGCGATACCAAGCTGAGCACGCCACTCTGACTTGAACGCAGTC
>Ga0315316_10003065_pt1 | contig 12088 bp, 9 predicted proteins | sample M160m3416metaG_FD_203702 | JGI IMG/M metagenome (GOLD analysis project Ga0315316, IMG submission 203702) | Ammonia-oxidizing marine archaeal communities from Monterey Bay, California, United States - M1 60m 3416 | ecosystem: Environmental > Aquatic > Marine > Intertidal zone | place: USA...
AAGTTTTTATTAGAGTTGTTCAAAAAAGGAGACATGACTTGTCCCAAAAGTTTATAATCGACTCAGTAACGAGGACATTAAGTGGTTGAAATAGCACCCTCAATGTTAGGCGCAAATTTCGGAGAAATGAAAAGAGATGCTGAACTTGTAGCACCTCATTCAGCATATTTACACATGGATGTAATGGATGGTCACTTTGTACCTAATCTTACAATGGGTCCTGATTTAGTAAAATCACTTAAAGGAATAGGCAAACTTGATGTACACCTAATGGTTACTAATCCATCAGATTTTATTAGTGATTTTAGTGATGCTGGAGCTGACATAATTTCAGTACATGTGGAAGCAAATAATCCTCAAAAAGCAATAGAACTAATTAAGAAACAGAATATTAAGGCAGGCATTGCACTAAATCCTTCAACACCAGCTTCAGCAATTGAACCTTTTGTAGATTCTATCGATATGATACTAGTAATGTCTGTTGAACCGGGATATTGCGGACAATCATTTAATGAAAATGCAATTGAAAGAGTAAAAACATACCGAAAAGAATATCCTAATAAAATTATTGAGGTAGATGGTGGTGTAGGTCCTGGAAATGCAGCTGTTTTAGCTGAAGCTGGAGCCGATCTTTTGGTTGCAGGTAGTGCTATATTTGGTTCATCTAATCCAATAGAAGTTATCTTGGACATGAAAAAGGGATAGACTTATTAATTAGAAACGTCGTCGAACTTTGTGAACAAAATATATTACGCCGTTTTGGCATCACTTTTGTGTATTACTTCAATTCCTTTTACACCAACTGCTGAAGTTCCCTCAGAAAATTTTACTCATGCTGTATTTGGTGAAGAATTCACAGCTACATGGTGTGTCTATTGTCCCAGTGCAGCTGAGAATTTGATGAAAATTTATGATGATATTCCTGATGAACCATATTATGATGACCAATTCTTCTTTGTAGCACTAATTACAGATGTTAACGATAAGGCAGATGATAGAATGGGGGACTACCCCGATGTCACGGGATATCCTACAGTAATTTTTGATGGAAATGATGAAAAGGTTTCCGGTGGGCAATCTGATACTGCCAATTATGAAAATGCAATTGACAATTGTGCACAAAGAGAAGATACTGATATCTCTTTAGATATAGAAATGAATCATTTAGGTGCCGACCAACTAGATGTTAGCCTTTCTATGACTTGGAATGAGGATGCAGCCTTTGGAGATCCTACATTCAATGGATATGTCAGAGCATATATTGTTGAAAAAATTTCAAGATACAATAATTATGATGGAGATCCATATCACTTTGGTTTCCTTGATTATGCCTTTGAAGAAAGTGTAGAACTAAATCCTCACGAAGAATTAGAATTATCAACTATTTGGACTGGTGGAGAACATGAAGATAAAAATGGAAATGACTTTTCAGATATAGAATACGATAATATCAATATATTCGTAGCTTTTTTCAATGATGAATCAGCATCATCGGACAAATACGTTTTACAGACTGCTTTTGCAATACCTCCTGAACTAAGTGTTGAGGTCCCTGAAGGTTTATTGAGTGGAAATATTGAAGTTACAGGTACTGCAATTAGTGAAAAGTCAGAAATTGAGAATGTTTACTACAGGTGGAACAGCGATGATACTGGATGGCTTAACTCCGGATTATCTCCATTTAATGGTGATTTTGTTTTTGAACTTAATACTGCAGATTTAAGTAATGGAGAACACGAATTAGAAGTCAAAGTTATTGACAGAGGGGCAAGTATGATTCAAACACTTAATCTTGAAATATTGAATGATGAAAATCCGCCCTCAATTGAAATAATATCACCTACTGAAGGAGAGACTGTCGAAGGAATTGTAGTATTGGATATAGAAACAGTTGACGATAATAGTATAGATGATGTAGAATTTAAACTAAATGATGGAAACTGGCGCAAAATGTATTCAAGAGGTAATGACGGTTACATTGCTAGCTGGAATACTCAGGAAGCAAATGCTGGAAATGGAGACCACCTCATAACATTTAGATCTAGTGATAAAAGTAATAACATACTCAAAAAGAACATAAATATTACCGTTTTTAATGAAGAGGATGTTACGTATCCTTATCTGGAAATAACAGAACCTAAAGAAGAGTTTTACAGTGCAAGAATAAGTATTGAAGCTATAGCCTCAGACCCTGAAGGAATAATAGCTGTAGAATACCGAATAGATAACGGCACATGGAAAGAACTATCATCTGTTGGTAGTAACGTCTATGAAGGTAATTGGATGCCTATAATGGATGGATGGCACTGGATTGATATCCGAGCTGAAGACAGCCAAGAATATATTACAGCCACTGGTTTACGATTTGAAACAGATAGTACTCCTCCCTTCATATTGCTCAATTCTGATACTGCTGATGTTACTGCCAATGCTGAATTTATTTTAAATGTCGAGGACTATAGTACACTTGATACGTTAAGATATAGAATTGATAATGGGCCTTGGGTTGAACTTGAAAATGATCAAAATAATGTTCAGTTTAGGTGGGATTCTACAAAATATGATGATGGTGAGTGTTTGATGCAGATTGAATGTGTTGATCAGTGGGGTGGTATGAGTACTCTCTACAGAAATATTGATATCAAAAATAAAGATCTTATACACTCCTTAGCTCCAACCATTATAAATTCGGGGGAACAAATTACAGTCAGTGCTATCATTGATTATACTTCTCCGAAATCTGTATCTATTATTGTTGCTGAAAATATGGAAGGTGTTCTAGCAGAGGGACAAAAAATACCTATGTATGAAGACGGGAATTATTATTATGGTGATTTATATTTTGAAAATGAAGGTAATTATGTTTATAGCATAGAAGTTGATACAGGACATGGAAAACTTACATCATATGAACAAGATATTGTTGTTTTAGCCCAACAGGAAATTGTACAAGAAACTGAAGATGAAAAAATACCTTATCCAAACTTAATCTCAGTATTACTAATTCTATCTTTAATTGCAGTAAGAAAAAGACGCTAATTTATTCTTAATACTTTAGATAAAAAAAGACCCAAATCAGTGGGTAGAAAACCTGGTCCAATTTCATTATATGCCATTTCACCTGCTAAACCTAGACTGTAAGAAGCTAATCTACCTGATTCATACGCAGTCAAACCCTTTGCTAATAAAGTTCCCAAAAAACCTGCTAAAATATCCCCAGTACCTCCTACTGCCATACGAGGGTGACCTGTTCTATTTTGCTTAAAATATATACCATTTGTAATATAATCAGTTTCACCTTTAAGAATAATTGTCAGATCATTTTTAGCTGCAAAATTAATTATCTCTTGATCTTCAGAACTAATACCTAATCTTTCTATCTCTCCTTTGTGTGGTGTCATAATTATATTTTTAGAATTAAAATCATACAATTTAATTGCATCAGCATCAATAACAAGATTATCACACTTATCTATTATTAATTGAACTGCCTCTAGAGATTCTGGATTCTTGCCCATTCCTGGACCTATAACAATACTATCGAATTCATTATCAAATAATGTCTTAATGTTATTTGAATCAACAATATCTCCCTCTAATTTATGGACAATTAATTCAGGTATAAAAGTAGAAACCGATTCATATGAACTTTCAGGAACAAATACATGAACTAAATCTGAACCTGACCTATAGGAGCCCATGGCAGCCAATGCAGGCGCTCCTGAAAACGCACCTCCTCCTACTATAGCGACTTTACCATTTTGCCCTTTATGTTTTCTACCATCCAAATCAGGAAATAATAGTAGTTCACCAGGGCCTGTCAGATTATCTACTATTTTAGGAAAGCCGATGTCTACTAGTATTATTTCTCCACTATTAGACTCATTCAGAATACTTTTATGATCATGAAAAGTTACGGTACTATCTGGAACAATACTACAAGAAGTACCTATTCCAGAAGGAACGTCAACTGAAATTATTTTTGAAAATTCATTCATTGAAACGATATATTGGTCTAAGGGAGGTCTAACTTCACCTTTGAGTCCTGAACCTAAGAGACAATCAAGAAGAATGTCGGTATCCTCTTTAAAATCAGATAAATTATCTAAATGACAAACATCACACAGCAAACTAGAATAAGCTTTTTGAGCTATTTTGGATTTTGGACTTGCAGAAATCAATATATTTACTTTGAATCCCCTCTCAATCAAAATATTTGCAGCAACAAAACCATCACCTCCATTATTTCCACTGCCACAAACTATAGTGATTATTTTGTCAACATCATAATTATTAATTATATGCTTTGCAACAGAGAAACCAGCCTTATTCATCAATAAAGCTAAATCCACATCATATTCTTCAGCATTCTTATCTAATATCTGGAACTCTATTAATTTTCTCATAATGTAAGTTGATAAAGAAATAATGCAAAGAAACTAAAAAATATTAATCCAGATAGGCGATTCATTGGGACTCTAATCATACCAAAAGTAGCTATAGTAATAAGCATCAAAAGAGGCATAGTCGTTGTTAAAATCATATCGTCAATATCAATTGGTTTAATAATTGCTAAAATACCCATTACCATAAAAATATTAGCTATATTGGATCCAATAATATTTCCTACAGCAATCTCTTTATGACCTTTTTTAGCTGCAGATACTGTTCCTGCCAGTTCAGGTAAACTGGTACCTATTGCAACTATACTAAGACCAATAACTACTTCAGAAATTCCAAAATATGTTGCAATATCTACTGCTGAATCTACTGTTAATTGAGCGCCAAGTAATAATGCGGTTAAACCACCGAATAGAAAAATATATGAAACATTATCTTGCTCAATAGGATCTCTATCAGAATTAACTGAACGGATATATAACCAATACATGTAAATTACATACATGCCGAAAAATACAGCGCCTTCAGTCAAAGATATTACTTTATCTGTTGAAAAATAATAAAGTAAAATAACTGCTAAAAACATAACATAACTATCACTATTGGCATCATTCTCAGGATTAATATTTGTATTAAATAGATAAAAGAATATGAAACAAGAAGTTCCTAAAACTAAACCTATATTTGAAATATTTGATCCAATAATATTACCAATTGCTAAATCATTATAACCTTGCAAAGAAGAAATTATAGAAACTAATAATTCAGGAAGACTCGTCCCAAAGGCAACAATAGTAACACCCACAATATGTGGAGGTATTCCTTTCTCTTCAGCAAGAACTGCTGCATTATCTATAAAATAATCAGCACCTTTTGTCAAAAGAACAAAACCAATTAGAAGAAGTATTAATGAAATTATCAAAATCATCTTATCTTCTCCATATTCTTCATTCTTTTTTCAATCAAATGTGACTTTGCAATATCATGGCGCACAAAAAGATTATCTCCAGATACATATTCAAGACCCTTTTCACATTTCTCCTCGGCCTTTTCTATCGTTGAAGATGTTGCCACTATAGCTGCCGCTCTCGAACTAGTCGTCGTAATATTCCCACTACTATCTAAATTTACTGCAGCATAATATAAATTTGAAAATTGTTTATGACTTCCATTCACAATCAATGTTGCATCGGGATTTGGATTACTTCCATAACCTTCAGGAACTATATACTTACAAACTGAAGCTTCATTACGGAATTTAACTGAATCTAAATTTCCATCAACAATATCACAACACACTGATGCAAAATCGGTATCTAGTAAAGATAACAAATTCATAGCCTCAGGATCTCCAAATCTCGCATTATATTCTATTAATTTAACACCATTCTTTGTAGCCATAAATCCTCCATAAAGAATTCCTTTGTACTCTACCCCTGTATGCCTCAACAAAGCTGAAGCTACTTGCTCATTGATTTCACGAGCTGTAGCAATTTCATTATCATTCAAAAAGGGTAATGAATGATTGGAATCTGAATAACTTCCCATACCTCCTGTATTAGGACCAATATCGTTCTCATATGCTCTCTTATGATCTTGAATAGTTGGCATATGAGACAATTTAGAACCATCACAAAAACTCATTAAAGAAAATTCTTCTCCATATAACTTTTCTTCAATGACATAACCCCCAGAATTGGCTAATAACTTTTTGCAATACTCTAGACCTTCAGCCTTATTCCTCAAATGTTCACCAGATACTCTTACGCCTTTACCTCCCATTAATCCATCAAACTTAATGACATATTCTCCATCTAATTTATCAATAAAATCACTAGATCCTTCAATACTATTAAATCTCTTAAAACGAGGAGAGGCATCAATCTCATATTTATCTAAAAGATCACGAGTAAAGCCCTTGCTAGTTTCTATTTGAGCTAGCTCTTTGACTGGCCCAACTACTGGAATCCCTTTTTTCCAAAATTTATCAGCTAAACCATTTGCTAATGGATCTTCTGGACCTATAACTGCACAATCTATCGATTTAGATAAAGCAAAATCGATAATTTTATTAAGTGTTTTCAATGAATTATAACTGTTTATTGAAATATAATTTTTAGATAACTGAATTAAACCGGGATTAGAATTAGTTACTATCGAAAAAACAGTAGCTCCAACCTCGGCCAGCTTCTCAGCTATAATGTGCTCTCTAGCTCCACTACCTATAACCAAAAAATTCATTAATTCACCAAATCAGATATTCGAATTAAGGCTTTGTAATGTACATTGAACGGAGCTATTTTTTCTTGAGCACCTTCTTCACGATCTACAACAACCATTACCATAGATACTTCTACACCTTCATCAACTAGGGCCTTAACTGATTCAATATTTGAACCACCAGTAGTGGCCACATCATCGATTAAAACAGCTCTACCATCACTAATTCCTTCTATCCTGGAACCAGTTCCATGTTTTCTTTCAGACTTTCTAATCATAGAATAGGGTATACCTGTTTCTAGTGACAAAGCTACAGCTAAAGGAACAGCACCTAATTCCATACCAGCTATAAAATCAATATCATCTGGTAAATATTTTGAAAATTCTTCAGCTATTAATTTTAATATTTTGGGATTAGTTGAAGCAAGCTTCATATCAACATAAAAACTAGATTCTTTTCCTGAAGTCAAAGTAAATTTTCCAAATTTAACAGCTTCACAATCTATCAATTCTTGCTTGAGCTTTTCCAACGATTTCGGGTCCTCCATAATGTGTCATGGGAGGCCTTAAAAAATTAGTATCCCCTTAATTAAAGATCTTCAAAACAGAAGGAAGGACTTTCATTTCCAAGGGAGTTGTTCCAATATTCTCACCATCAATATTGATGGCAGTTGGTTCTTCAGTTTCAATCTTCAACTTAGAAAAACGATAAAATTCAACATTTGGGTTCCAAATATGTGAACCTCCTGCTTTTAATTGATTAAATAAGGTCAAAACTTTTCTTCTAGGAATTTGATATATTACACCTATATCCATTTTACCATCATCCACTTGTGCATAGGGCGCTAACGATAATCTATCTCCACCAGTACATGTATTTTGTATTAACAACAATATAAATGAAGTGTCAATCAAATGACCATCAATATAGCATTTAGCTTTACGGACCTTACCTCTTATTATACTCAATAAGGCACCTATATCGTATCTTAAAGGCCCCAAAAATCTCATTTTTTCAGCTAAAATATTCGAATCAACTCCTAATCCCCATCCTACCAAATTATGAGAATATCTAATTTCCTTTTCACCATCTAAAGCAAAGCTTGTTTCAGCAATATCCATTTTTCTTAAATTACCGTTAAGTATTTTATCGATTCCTATCTGATAATCATCAATTCCCATATCATTTGCTTGACTATTCCCTGTTCCTGCTGGAATGAGACCTACTGGAAAAGTTTCAGAAGCCTTATCATTACGTAACATGAAACCAGTTATAACTTCACAAAAAGTACCGTCACCACCTATAGAAACAATTGCATCACCTTTCAGTAAACTCAAATTTTTCACTAAATGTATGGCATGATCTGTGGCCTCTGTCACATGAGACTCTACTTTTATCTTAGATTCTAACAAATCTGCTTCAACTTCTTTTGCTATCTGTAATCCTCTTTTTCTACCCGAAAAAGGATTGATTATCAAATGAACTTTTGCTACTTTATAATTTTCAGTAACCTGGCGTTTTGAGAAATGCGGCTTTTTTATTGGCGGCAATACATGGTTCCGTCCCAAAAAACCTTTTCTAATTATAGGTTCATCAAATGTTATCTTTTCAAGTTCACCCAAGTGAATACTACATTGTATCAAGCTTTATAAGGTAGGGGCTGTCGACAGGATAACGGGAATGTGGCGAAAGCTGAACCCTAGAAGTGAGGAATCGCGATGAGTAAATCATTATACAACTATGTAAGAGACCAATGGAAAAGTCCATCTGGTGATATGAAAGCCCTTCAAAAAGAACGCTTAGTTCAATATAGAAGAGAAGATGCAACTGTCAAGATTGAAAGACCAACTAGAATAGATCGTGCAAGAGCATTAGGTTTTAGAGCAAAACAAGGATATGTTATGGCTAGAACTCGTATTAGAAGAGGTGGTATGCGTAAACATGCTATTACTTCTGGTAGACGAGCTAAACGCACAGGTATTGCTAAAATAACGATGGGTAAGAACTTACAAATGATTGCTGAAGAAAGAACTTGTAAAAAGTTTCCAAACTTAGAAATTTTAAATTCATATTGGGTAGCTGATGATGGAAGATACAAATGGTACGAAGTTATCATGGTTGACCCTAATCATCCATCCATTATTGCAGATTCAAAAATAAATTGGATTTGTAATCGTGCTCATAAAGGTAGAGCTCACAGAGGACTTACATCTGCTGGAAAGAAATCTCGTGGTTTATTCAATAAAGGTAAAGGTGCTGAAAAATTAAGACCAAGCCGCCGTAAACACTTATCCCGCAATAAACAAAGTAGAACACCACACCCACCAAGAAAAACATAGAGAGTTGATAGTATAACCTACGACCGAAAAAACCCATTTATGGCTACTGTAGTAGACTCATATTGTATTTCTGAAGGGTCGAATAAAGAAACCAACCATTACGTCATATCGATTAAAGGGAGTGGTCTAAGATATAAGCCTGGAGATTCACTAGGATTCTATCCAACAAATGATTCAACTCTTGTTAAACAAACAATAAGAAAACTTGGATTTAGTAGAAAAACGATTATAAAAACGAAGGATGTTGAAGAGACTACATTAGAGGAGGCCTTACTACATAGATTCACAATCCATAGAGCTGGAAAGAAGTTCCTTACCGCAGTTGTTAATAAAATGAAAAAGGGTAAAGAGAAAGATGAATTAACAAAAATCTTGGATGATCGTGAAAAAGTGGATAAGTATCTCTTTACTAGAGACTGTATAGATATAATAAATGAAAATCCAGTACATTTCGAACCGCAAGAATTCATAGATATATTATCACCTATAACTCCTAGACTATATTCTATCAGTTCTTCTCCAAAAGCTCATCCTGGTGAAGTTCATCTAACAATTGCAATAGTCAAATACAATAATTTTGATAGAGAACGTTTTGGATTAGCTACAGGTCATCTAGCAAATAATATTGAAGTTAACAAAACTAAGATACCAATTTATATACAATCAACAAAAGAATTTATTATACCAAAAGACACTTCAAAAGATATTATTATGGTGGGACCTGGTACTGGAATTGCACCATTTAGAGCATTTATTGAACACCGAAAGGCAACTGCTTCTTCTGGAAGAAATTGGCTTTTCTTTGGGGAAGTACATGAAGAATCTACATTCTTTTACAAAGAAGAATGGACTGATTATATGAAAAATGGCCATTTAGATAAATTAACCACAGCTTTTTCAAGAGATCAAAAAAATAAAATATATGTTCAACACAGATTACTAAATAATGGAAAAGAAATATGGAAGTGGCTAAGCAATGGCGCGTACTTCTATGTTTGTGGTGATAAACAATACATGGCTAAGGATGTTCATAAGGCACTCATAGAAATTGCAGAAAAAGAAGGCAAAATGAAAAAGAAAGACGCTGAAAGCTACATTAATCAAACATTAATGAAAGATGAACATAGATATCTCAGAGACGTTTACTGATTTTTCTTTCCACCCTGTTGAATTATTTCACCAGTTTGTGAATCGTAAGTATTCCCTGTGACTGGATCATACCTAAAACCAGATTGCTTAGTAGGAATATCAGATACTAAATCATCATTTTCATAATAATCCAAGTAATCACCACCATCACCTAACCGACTATAAGCAAAAACACCAACACCAACAACAGACAAAAGAACTAAAGGAATCCAAACTAATGGTTCGTTTATCAATGAATCATCATCTTCTACTATTTCTGGTTCTACGACAACAAATTCTTCAATAGCAACATTAATCTCAGCATAAGCTGTATTATCTAATTCATTATACTCATCTATAATATTATCAGGATCTATTCTTGCCTCAATATAGTAGTCACCGGGTTCTGTTGGCGTCCAAGTAAATTTATGAACTTCTTCACCATTAACACGGCCGAGAGGACTTGTTTGAAAAATTTTAAATAATTCTTCATTGATGAATAATGAAATTTCGGCACCAATACATTCAGTGGAAGAATTAGCAAAATCAATACCTATTGGGCATTCACAACATATTTCTGGTCCGAAGTTAAGTGCACTTACAGTTATTTCTAACGTCTGGTTCAAATAAATTTTATCTGGAATATTCATCATCTCAACAGATAATTGATAATTCTTTTCTTTTACAAAAATAGTAGTATTCAACTTATTGTCGGTCAAATTTTGATCCTCGAAATCACTATTAGATATCTCTGCCTCAATAGTAATATTATGATTGCCTACAAAATTAGTTGATTTCCAATAAACTGTAACAAATCGTACTTCTTCATATCCTAGCTTTTCTTGATTAATATAATAAATTTCATTACCTTCAAAATCATATGTTTGAATCTCTGGTGAAGTAGAATTATCTAAATACACTGCCAACCTGAAATAGGGAATTGCAGCAAGATTATTTCTAACTTGGACAATCATTGAGACCTGATCTCCTTTAAAAATAACCTCCTTTGAATCAACTGTAACTAGTGTTAAATCATATTCGGGTGCAGCCACATTAATAAGAATTGAATTTACATTATTACTCTCATCTAATTCATTAATCAGTTTTGAAGGATCGGCATGACACGAAACACTAGGTTGCTGTTGATCCCAAATATAAGTAGACGTTACATTGTAAAATTCTCCTTCAGCAAGTGAAACCTGCCAGGATTCAATTAAATCACCATCTATCCTAAAATCTATTTTTGAATCAGAGACATCCTTAGAACCCATATTATATATTGTGAAAATTATTTCAGAAGGCATTCCCCTTACAGCTTGATCTACAACTATTACATCAAATACTGTTAAGTCTGGTTTAGATTCTAAAACCTTAAGCTCAAATGTAAAATTGTTATCCCATTCATTCCACTCAATAATCTCATCTAATGGGTCAATGCGAACGACAATTGTATGGTTGCCTATTATATTAGTGCCAGTACTTGAATCCCAACTAATTGTTGCTGGACTCGTGCCAGCTATTATTTCTTCACCTACTCTTGTAGCGTTTGTAATTGATGAGATAAATACATATCCAATGAATAACTCATCACCTCCTTCAGGAATATCATAAAAACCAACCCTTACATCATTTGCAGTTTTCATATAATCCTCATTAAATATATGAACTTCTAAATCAACCGAGTGCTGGTCAAAAATTGACTCTAGCCAAACATCATTCGGCTTAACTGTAATATTTCGAGAAACATCCAATGTCAATTCTGGATTGTGAGCTCTTACAGTAATTGTTGTAGTAAGTATGTTGTCATCTTCTCTAAATTCCTCTATCTCATCTCTTGAATCTAAAATTATAGTAATAACATAGTCACCAACTTCTGATGGATTCCATGTTATATTGAATTGAGCTGATTCACCGGGAGACAAAATGGACCTTATCTGAGATTCTTCGATGGATGTAGTCACACCATCAAAAGTTTGTCTAAAATCTATATAGTAATTAG
>Ga0315316_10003069_pt1 | contig 12078 bp, 12 predicted proteins | sample M160m3416metaG_FD_203702 | JGI IMG/M metagenome (GOLD analysis project Ga0315316, IMG submission 203702) | Ammonia-oxidizing marine archaeal communities from Monterey Bay, California, United States - M1 60m 3416 | ecosystem: Environmental > Aquatic > Marine > Intertidal zone | place: USA...
ATCTGCAAAACTTGCCACGGACTTTTCAACCTCTCTGCCAATAACGACAGGAATCCTCTTGGTGCGAATAACATGATCCGGAGTGAGTGGACCGCGTCGGGCTAATGAGCCAATATTATTAAGGTTCGAAAACCCAACAGCCTGATCTGTCTGGTCAATCACGGCATACACAGGGGACTTTCGCCAACCCGACACGCAGCGGCGAAGGTCGGCGAGAGAGGGCAAGTTTTCCTTAGTCTTTAAACGTGGCCGCTTTGCCGTTCTTGTTGCCTGCGCCCTGATATATTTTTCAGCCTGGGTGGTCAACTTAACCATGAGCTCATAACTCTTTTGCGCATCATCATGAAAGGTGAAAACCCCATGATTCATCAAGATCATACCCTCAATCCTTGATAGATCCGCACCACGAAGACGCTTCTTTATCTCCTTTGCCAGAGCGAATCCCGGCATGACGTAGGGAATAAGCAAAACCCTGTCACCATAAATCTCCTTAAGCCTGTTTTTTGCTCCTGGCGAATTTGTTAAGGCAACCACTGCATCGGCATGGGTATGATCGACAAAGCGGCAGGGAATAACCGCATGCACCAAGGCCTCGATTGATGGCGTTGGTGATTCGCCGTCCAACATTGATGCAGTACACTGAGTGACCATTTCAGAGTCCGTTAGCTTATCCATCCCGGCAAGCTTAAGCAGCACATCCATGCGACATGGAGAAAAGCCATCCTTGCCTATTGAAGCCAGGTCATGACCACTCCCCTTGACATAAAGTATCTCGGAGCGATTCCCGAAAAAATCCTTTTTGGTTACCTTCACTGAGGTATTTCCTCCGCCGTGTAACACCAGGTCCGGATTGGCTCCCAGCAGTCGTGAGGAGTATACCCTCTGCGCTAAAAGCCCCCGCCCAAATCTCTTGGCCTCCTGATTACTCCATAAGGATTTCATTTCGCTTTCTTTTTACCCCACGAGTCACGCAGAGCCACAGTTCGATTGAATAAAGGTTTACCCGGAACGGAATATTTTGAGTCCACGCAGAAATATCCATTCCGCTCAAACTGGAAACATTCGCCGGGCACGGAATCCTGAAGCAATGGCTCCATCTTGCAACCGGAAACCTCAACAAGAGCGTCAGGATTGATAACTTCCCGCCAATCTTCTTGCGCCACAGGATCCTCAACTAGGAAAGAACGCTCATAAATGCGAACATCAGCCTCAAAGCCATCTGTTGCCGAAACCCAGTGGATAGCGCCACGAACCTTTCGGTCAGGAGGGTTTTTGCCAAGTGTCTCAGGGTCATAGCTACACCTGATTTCCGTGATTTCACCCTCTTCATTGCGTAACACCTCCTCACAGCGAATACAATAAGAGTAACGAAGCCTCACTTCAGCGCCCGGGCTTAGCCGATAATATTTTTTTGGAGGGTCCTCCATGAAATCACTGCGCTCTATGAACACCTGGCCAGCAAGGGCAATATCGCGCCGACCGGCTGAAGGGTCCTCGGGATTATTCACTGCGCTCATCATTTCCACATGGTCATCACCAGGCCAATTAATAATGGAAACCTTTATGGGATCAATGACAGCCATCCGCCGCATTGCCGTCTTGTTGAGTTCTTCACGAACCGCATGTTCAAGTAAGGCAATGTCAGTCACGCTGTTGTATTTGGTCACTCCAACGGTCTTGCACAGGCTCTTGATTGCTCCAGCAGGGTATCCCCTTCTCCTCAAGCCGGAAAGAGTAGCCATTCTGGGGTCGTCCCAGCCATCCACATGTCCCTCTTCCACCATCTCCACCAACCTGCGCTTACTCATCAGGAAATAAGTTGGGCGCAACTTGGCAAATTCAATCTGCCTGGGACGTGCAGGAACAGGTAGGTTATCGACAAGCCACTCATATAGCGGGCGATGATGCTCAAATTCCAGCGTGCACAGGGAATGGGTTACGCCTTCAATTGCGTCACTCTGGCCGTGGGCATAATCATATGTCGGATAGATACACCATTTGCCACCAGTCCGGTGGTGCTCCTGATGAATGATACGGTATAGGACAGGGTCACGAAGATTAAGGTTCGCATGCCCCATGTCGATCTTTGCACGCAACACCTTTTCCCCATCGCCAAACTTTCCATTTCTCATGGCCTCAAAGAGAGCAAGACTGTCCCCGGCATCACGGTCACGAAAGGGGCTTTCCTTACCGGGTTCCGTTAGGTTGCCGCGATATTCACGAATCTGCTCGGCACTAAGGTCGTCCACGTAAGCCTTTCCTTCCTTAATGAGGGAAACCGCCCACTCATAGAGTTGCTCAAAATAATCAGAGGCAAAATACAGGTGATCCTTCCAGTCGAATCCCAACCAGAGGATATCATTCTTGATGGCCTCCACATATTCAGATTCCTCCCTTGCCGGGTTGGTGTCATCAAAACGAAGATGGCATCTGGCACCGGTGTCTTCATGCTCTTGGGCAATTCCAAAGTTAAGACAAATCGACTTTGCGTGACCGATGTGCAGGTAGCCATTCGGTTCGGGAGGGAATCGCGTTACCGTCGTCTTGTGCGTTCCGGAAAGAAGATCAGCAGAGACGATTTCTCGGATGAAATCCTTCTTGGAACCGGACTCTTGTTGCTTTGCCATAGTTTAAAACCGCGCTATTATGCCACACACACCTCTCTGCGCCACTTTCATTTGGAGAGTTCCTCATAAATGAAGAGACCTCTTCCCCCTTCTTGGCTAAATGCCAACTCCCTGCCCCCGTATCAATTGATAGCAAGACAGCTGAATTTCCATAGGGACAGGGCAAAACAAGCATTGTTTGTCGAGTCCCCCAGAACACAGATCCAATAGAATGAACGACGTCAACATCCGCAAGGCAGAATCCTCAGATGTGGGTGAAATTCACAATCTGTTGATGGAACTGGCTGTCTACGAGAAAATTGACCACCTCGTTGAGTCCACCGCCAACTCTACCCATGAAGCCCTGTTTGGAGAAAACCCTTCCGCAGAAGCGCTGGTTGCAGAACATGGAAATTCAGTGGTCGCCACAGCCATCTACTTCCACAACTACTCCACTTTCATGGGGCGCCCGGGTCTCTACCTTGAAGACATCTATGTGAAAGTCGATCACAGGGGCAGCGGCATTGGAACAAGTCTCCTTATTGAACTCGCAGGAATTGCAGTTGAGCGAGGATGCGGGAGAATGGACTGGACCGTCCTTGACTGGAACACCAGCGCCATTGACTTCTACAAAAAAATTGGCGCTACAATTCTTCCGGACTGGCGAATTGTCCGCCTCTCGGGACAGGAAATTCAGTCGCTTGCCAATCAGTAACTGCGCGCAACAGCGCGGGTCAGGCATCTTCACGGAGACAGCCATCGGGGCTTATCACAAAGACCATATCCCCAAGGCGCTCTGCCTCGGCACGAGAGTGGGTGATGTGCAGCGCCGTAAAGGGATGATTGCGGCGTAATCGCTCTATCAGCTCGCAGATCTCCTCCCTGGTTTCATCATCAAGGGCACTTAAGGGTTCATCAAGGCACAGGACCTGTGGCCGACATGACAGAGCACGCCCCAGCGCAATTCTCTGACGTTCGCCGCCACTCAATCCCTCAGGATAGCGATTCATCAGGTCCACGATCCCAAGCTCCTCGGCAATTTCCTCTGCCCGGGAAAGCGCATCTGTTTTTTTCCAACCGCGCACACGTGGGCCAAACGCCAACTGCTCGGAGATTTTCATTGTGGAAAATATTGCCCCGTCCTGGGGAACATAACCGACCCCGCGCTCAGCAGGTCGCAACATCGTTACGTCATGACCGTCAAAGCAGACCCTTCCCGACTGGGCACGCTTCAATCCACACACACACTCAATCAGGGTGGTCTTGCCACATCCTGTCTTCCCCATCAGGACAGCGTAACCGGATTTAGGAACACACATATTCACCTCCTTGAGCAGGAAATTTCCCGCCCTGACGCATAAATCCTTAATCTCAATCATATCCAGCCTAAATAGTTTGCCTCATACCCAGGAATCTTACCGCCGTTAATACCATGATGGCGACAGCTATCATCAGGAACGATACCGCCACTGCCCCTTCAATGTTGCCTATTGTTATTTCCAGAAAAACGGTTGTCGCGAGGACCTCAGTGCTTCCTCTCGTTGCACCCGCAAACACAAGAACAGGACCGAACTCTCCAAGGGCGCGGGCCCATGCCAGTGTTCCCGCAGCTATAACTCCACGGGCTGCCTGGGGCAGGGCGATTAACCAGAAAGCACCACTGCGAGCGCAGCCAAGTGTCATGGCAACTTCCTCCTGCCGGGGATGAATACCATCAAAGGTATTACGCATTGTCCTAACGGCAAATGCACAGGAAACAGTGAATTGCGCGAGGATAATCGCCGGAACCTTGTAAGTAACCCCGGAAGGAATACTCTCGTTCCAGGCATGCAATCCCCCCAACCACTCTCCCAACCACTTCTCGATGCTCTGCCCACCGATCATTACCTGATTAAAGAGGATCAAGAGGCTTAAACCGATAACCAATGGCGGCAGCACGATTGGTATATCCATGATTGCATCAAAGAGCCTCTTGCAAGGAAAGTTGTATCTTGCTAGGACATAACCCGCAGGCACTGAAACGAACACCGACAATATGGCCGTGATCGTGCAGGTGTGCAGCGTAAGCCAGATCGATGCCCGGACATTTGGGTCCTTCACAGCAACCCACAAATCATGTATCGAGGTGTATGAGGCATCAGCTGCCAAAACGGCAATGATCAGCAACACATACATGCCGGATATTCCCCAGATAGCCGTCAAAAACGGCACGTCCGAAGGCACTTTGCTGGGCTTGTAAGCTTCAACCGCCATCACTCGGGTAGCGCCCATTCAAAACCATACTTGAGAAATTGCTCACGTCCGTGACTGCCTACCAATGCCTTGAAAAGCCTTGCTGTCAGGCGTTTGTGATCTGAGTGAAGGCCAACAGCGAAGGGTTGCTCTGCGACCGCCATCTCATGATCTATGTCCACGATGTGAGCGTTCTCAAGCGTAGCCGGATTTGCCCGTGCATTGCTTCGGTAAACAATTACGGCATCCAGTGAACCGGCTCGCAGTTGATTTACCAGCAGGTCGCCTGTGGGGGAATCCAACTGCTTGTTGTCGCCTATTTCCACACCCTCACTCTCAAGGAGCCTTACCGTCAGAGCGCCCAGGGCGGAATTCTCGGGATGTGCCAATCCAACACGAAACCCGGGAATGGAAAGGTCTGACAACTTACTAATTTTGCCACGGACGCTGTTTCCTGCAAGTATCACCATGTCATTGGAACTGACCGTGCGGGGCTCCCCGAACAGATCCTCCACCTCATCCATAAAAGAGACGTCGCAGGAGAAGTAAGCATCAGGTCTTGCCCCTGCCTTCATCTGGGAAACCAGAATACCGCAACCGCTTGCCATAAACTTCAGACTGATTCCTTCGCGCGCCTTGAACTTTTCAAGTGAATCCCGTATTGCCGGATTAAGCATCGCCCCATAGAAGAAGACAAGCTCAGGGCGCCGCTGCCATTTGTCTCCCTCGACAACTCTGTAACCCATTTCAGAGAACGTCTTCAAGCCCTCGTCACTGGCAGTTACGTAACGCGCAAATCTAAGTGCATTACTGGGAGCAGTTGTCGAGTTCAAAACCCCGATAGCGACTTTCTTGGATTCCACGTCAAACTCAGGAACATTGATGAATTCAAGTTCCGGATACTGGTTGGCAACCGCATCCCATATCACCGCCACGTCTGCCGCCCCCAGCTTCACGTCATTGGCGACCTCATTGACTGTAGGCTTCATGGCAAGCGCCTTCAAGGCCACCGCATCCCACAGGCTGTGCGCCGAGAGAATTTTCTTGGTAAACTTTCCTATAGAAGCTGCCTCCGGATTAGCAATGACACTGCGCAATCCCGACCTTTGAGCCAAATCTGAAAGAGCCGAGAGCTTCAAGGGATTGCCCTGCATCACAGCTAGTCCCGCAGTAAGGTAACACACCTCAAGAGATTCTTGAACCAACCCCTTCCCCCTGGCGATATTTATATAGCTCATGTCACCGGCAAGATAGAGATCCCCCTTCCCGGATGCCTCGGCATTTGCCAGCAGGGTTCCCGAGCCTGCAAATTGAAGATCCACCCTGACCCCATACTCCTCCTCATAGCGACGGGCTATGGCAACCATCGGCTTGCGCATTCCGGCCGCACAATAAACCAGCAGAGGAGAGCCCTTCTCGGAAGGGGGAAAAAGCAAAAAGCAAATAGGTGCCAGCAGGCAAGCCAAGAGGATTAAGCCAACAATCTTCGCCTTGTTCATACGTTTACATGTAAGTTGCCGCAAATGTCACAATCATGCCGCCGTGGCGACAGCTTCACTTTACTGAAATTCATTTTTGCCGCATCAACCATTATCAAATGACCAAGGGAAACATCGCCAACCCCACTGATCAATTTAATTCCCTCCAGGGCACCAATCTGGGCAACCAGTGAAGAGACAGCTCCAATAACAGGGAATCGACGCTTCCAGTGACCAGGCACTTCCGGGTAAACACAGCTAAGACATGGAGTGATTCCGGGAACAACAGCCATAACCTGCCCATGCATTGAATACATTGCGCTGTCAATCATAGGCTTGCGGGATTTAACGCATTCCCGATTCATTAGGAATCTCTCCTCAAACATAGGGGCGCAATCGAAGACAATATCCGCCATGGCGATGAGCCCGCAGGCATTATCCTCGGTGAAATTCTCGTTTACCGTAACCACTTCTATCTCCGGCTTAAAACGAGCAATGGTTTCAGCGGCACACTCCACACGGGGTCTCCCCAGCCATTGACGCGACATAAGCGTCTGCCGGTTAAGGTCAGACTCCTGCAGGTTGCCGCCATGTACGAGAATAATCCTGCCAACTCCCGCCGCAGCAAGACTCATGGCCAGAGGACCTCCAAGCCCTCCCACCCGGGAAACCAGGGCTGTTGTTGCGCCAAGCTTTAATTGACCGCTATCTCCAAAGCCCGGAACATCAAGTTGCCATTCATAAGTGGCACGATCAGAGTCATTGAGCATTTATCGGCTAGCCTCCTGCAATCGGCGGAATCAGGGTGATTTCCTTTACATCAGACGCGATCTCCATTCTGAAATCAGTGATCTGCTCACCGTCAATGGCGACCAACAATGTCCTTCGTGGCACGCCATTATTATCAAGGGCAATTTCAGCAAATGCACCACCTGCCCTTGCCGAAAGTTCCTGCAAGACAGAACGAATTGATGATGATTGCTCAATATTTACCTCCTCGGAGTCAACACCCATGGCACTGGCCAGTTGACCTCGGTAATGAATAATGACTGCCATTTTACAAGTTACCCTTAATCAGATTCAACCTGCACACCCTTATCCAGGTGAACCCTTTTGCCTGCGCGCTTCATCGCCTCATGATCATGCGTTGCCATAACAACAGCACCTCCACTCTCAGTGTAGTTGGACAGGTGGGATAAAACAGCATCCGCATTGTCCCGGTCAAGATTCCCGGTAGGCTCGTCAGCAAGGATGAGCTTGGGCCTCAACAACAGAGCCCTGACAAGGGCCGTCCTTTGCCGCTCACCGGCACTGAGTTCCGAAGGCAGGTGCCCTTGCCGATGGGCTAACCCCATCTCCTCCAGCAGTGCCTCAGCACGCCCTGATGCGTTCTCTATAGGTTTCGCCAGAGTGGGAACCAGCACGTTATCAAGAACACTGAGATAAGGAACGAGGTTAAAATCCTGAAAAACAAAGCCGAGGTTCTCTGCCCTGAAGGCCGCTTGCCTCGAGCTCGCCATGAGACTGGAGTCATTACCGGACAATTCAACAACACCTTCGTCGGCCTTCAATAAAAGCCCGAGAATCAGCAGCAAGGTGGATTTTCCACAGCCACTCGGCCCGCAGACCGCAACGAATTCCCCCGGATTAACCCGCAGGGAAACGCCACTCAATGCCACCACCTGACCAGCACCGTCGGTGTAGGTTTTGCCCAGTTGCGCAGCACTCACAACAGGTTCTAATGTGATCTCTTCAGTCATTTCTTAAGATCTCTGCGGGAGCGCTCCGGGCTCCAAAAAACGCCGGCAACCACGCGGCTGCACCACTCATCAAAGGCACCGATATGACCAATATCATCCAACCGTAAAAATCAAATCCAATAAGGTCGAAAAGATCCGCTTCCAAAAACAGATCCACCGACAAGGCAAGCACAGGAAGTGAGACGATCACCCCCAGGGCTCCCATAAGGACAGCCCTTGAGAGAATAACTTGAAGCACCCTGTTAAACCCAATTCCTATGGCACAAAGAGTTCCCACCTCGTGAATCCTTTCGCGCACATTTGATGCCGTCAGGTAAGTGATGAACACCAGGCTCAATAGTGACACAAGAAGGACCAGAACATTGGCAAACCCGGCCCGCACCTGGCGCAAGTTCTCCCGCCCCTCAAGAAACTTTTCCTTCTCGCGTAACCGAAGCGACTTTGCCCCGTTGCGTGCCTGCGCCCTGGCTAAAGCCTTGCTCTCCACCTCAATAATCTGGGTATTTGGCAGGATTGACCGAATTTCGCTGGTGACCTCTCCCAGTCGGTCAAGCGACTCGCAATTACATTCAAGAGCCAGGATGGAATTGATTCTACCGGGCTTGCCCAGCATCTCCTGCACTGCCGACAACGAAACCCAGGCGGTAATATCATCAATGCCGCCGCGTCGCTGATGCACCCTGGCAACTTTGAATTCACTGCCACGAAACCCAATGACATCACCTGCGCTTATATTCCTGCGGTGATGCAACTCATAGCCGAGCGCTATTTCTCCTGCCGCCACCGGATCGATCAACTCACCCTTGCGCTGCGGGCCCCGAAAGGCGATCGGCTCCTCCCCCCTTACCCCAAAAAGCAAAACTGTCGCCTCACCTTCCGGCCACTCCACCATTTGCGTCAATCGCGGCAGTAAATGATTAACCGTGACAATATCAGAATCAGCCAACTTCTTTACGTATGACTCCGGCATGGTCTCCTTTCCATATCCCTTGCTGTATATTTCAGAAAGATCCTGCTCTTCAGGATAAATATGGATATTGAAGCCGAGTCCCTTCATCGCTTTTCGGATCTCATCCTCATGCCCCTTGAGTATCCTCTCAGTTTCGGCATTCATCTCGGTAAGCTCATTCTCGGTAGAGCGATCGAAGCTCTCCAGGACAGCCAATGAACCAAGCAGGCAAAAAACCGAGACCATAACGGCGAGCGTCCCGAACACAAAGCTCCATCGTCGATGAAGAATCTCACGGGTAACAAGGCTTGCAGTATTCATCAAGAAGCGCGGCGTTTATAAATGAAGGTGAATGCCGCCAGGCCAATCAACATGATGACGGAGAATATTCCCATCATGCCCATCGCCGATACTGGCTTCATACGCCCACCTTCATTTTCCACTACAGTCTCAGGCTCCTCGGCATGAGTTTCAGCATCCAGCGGACTGACGACAGCGACCAGATCACCAGCGCCTTCCAGTGGCGGCAATTGCTTGTCAATAACGACCGCGCTGCCCTCAAGGGCCTCATCCCATTCCACGCTCATGACAACATCAATACCCGGATTTTCACGCTTAACCTCGCACGAGCAGGCACCGCATATATAGGAACCAGCAGATGCCATCAACTCTTCACTAAGCATTTCCTCTGAGATACCATCCAATGTCCTTCCTCTTCCAAACACGGGGAAAACCAGAGGCTGTCCCGGGTATTGCTCAAGTAACTCAGGAACGAATCCGGTAAGCATCCTGATAAACATTTCCTCCGCGGGATCGTTCTTATCAATGATCAAGGAAGTGAAAGATATTTTCAGGGGGATCGTTGAACGCAAGACATCCTCCATTGCCACCTCGCCACTCGCCACTCGCTCAAGTTCGCCGGGGCCTGCAACCCCTTCAGGAATCTCAAGCCATTGAGTGATAGCCTTGAGGTGCTTGTTGAGATCTTGCTCAACCTTGCCATCCCTCTTCGGGTCTCCGGATTTAAGGATAATCCATACCGCAGACTCTCCGGCAAGTATATCCTTTGCAATCTGTTGACGAGCCGGAGAATTAACGATTTTCGAAAGTGACTGGGCGGTCAGTTCGCCCTCCCACAGAGCCTCATCCCTCTGCCTGCTCTGAAGTGGATAATAAAGGCGCGCCAACACCTTACCTTTCTCAACCTTGACTTCACCAAACCTAATGCGCTGGGGAGCGGTCATTCTGCCGGTATCTATAGTAAACAACTCCAGGTTCACATCATAGCCAACCCCGGCAATGATCTCCTGCTGCTCCTTGCTTAAGGGACCATTATGAAAAACCGCCAAACCGTAAGGATCCGCAGGCCAGCGCTCGAGGGCATACCTGAATACAGGAACCTGACAGGCATCCATCAACAGGGATGATTGAAGGAATAACAATGCCGAAAGACAGGCCGTCCGGGCGATATTTAATGTAATCATTACCCTGAAAAACAATAGATGTGACCAAGGGAAGTACTGACAAAAAGTCTTCCACCAGAATAAGCCAGCCCATAAGCGTGTCCGTCAACTTTCTCTGACCATAATGCATCACCGCTCGCCGCATCAAATGCAAACACCTGCTCCTTGCCGCCGATAAACAAAACTCCACCCGCAAAAATCAGCTCGTAGGGGGCAGCGCACTCAATTTCCCAGCCGAAGCACTTATCCAAAGCCTTTACGGTCAGGCCCACCCGGCTCTCAAGAGTTTTGATCGAGGCTTCAACCTGATTAATTTTTATCTTCTGGCCCGCCGCACCCGCGGTATCCTTCTTTGCCAACAGGGCCTTTTCTAATTTTCGCAATGCATTCAACTTACCCTTCAGCGGCTTGATTTGAGCTGCTAATTCAGGAATTACCGTCTGCAATCGGCCATATTCTGCGCGGTTCAAAGATTTCAGGAGCTTGCCTTGATGCAGGTATGCCATTTCGCCAACAACGAGCAGCCGATCTGCACCGGCAAACTTCAGCATAGCCTGGGTTCCTGACGGGTCACCAATCTGGATCACGTTGCCGGAAGACTTCTGATTGTTGGGCATTCCCACCAGCAATTCATCATCAGTCAGCAGGCAAAACGTGCCACCCATCCCTGAAATACCTTTCAAGGACTTCCCGCTGGAAACATCAAAGAGCAAAGGAATGCTCCTGCCCTGCGGAGCATAAACTGTCGTGGAAGAACAAAGTAATGCCCCCTGAAGCGTCATGTTTGTATTGGTGGAGACATAAATCGGCTTGCCCGTGCCTTGATCCAGCGCACAAAGGTACGATTTTTCCCATGGAAGAAGCGATGCGGCAAAATATGCCTTGTTACCCCTTAGCATAACACCACTACGAACCGGCCACGGAGAGATAAGCTTGCCATTACTGGGGATCATCCTGTTGCTTTCTGCCGCGCGAAATTTCCATATCAGCTTTCCGCTTTCTGCAGAAACACAATATGCGTAACCATCATCAGAACCAAAATAAGCGCGAGCCTGATCAATTGTGGGCGGCAACCTTACCGCACCGCCGGCAAAACTCACCCACCGCTCCTTGCCCGTTACGCAATCCAGACAATGAACAGAATTGTCAACCGAAGAGCCAAAATAGACCGCCCCCTTGGCCACTGTAACAAAAAACGCAGGATCGAAGTTGCGCATTGACTGCAGGTCCTTATTGCCGGAATAAGCATCCCATTTTGCCGGCCCCGACCATGCCATCATCGGCGGCGCGGAGGATTCCCGCACCCAAGACAGTTTCAGCGGAAACTCAGCCTTCTCCAACGTCACCCCGGAGCGCCGGTTATCGTGACGGTATGTCGGCCAGTCATCGGCAAAAGACACCTGTGCGATACCCGCAATAAAAGCTGAAACCAACAACAAATGAAACACTTTCATCGAGAACCTCCCAGCCTTGACCTTGGCAAGAACCCAATGGATGTCTCCATCCGCCCGCCGCGGGTGCGGGCGCGGGGCCGCGGCGGGCCGGGACGGGGGCCCGCGGCGGGGGGGGGGGAGGGCGAGGGCCGCGGGG
>Ga0315316_10003080_pt1 | contig 12058 bp, 10 predicted proteins | sample M160m3416metaG_FD_203702 | JGI IMG/M metagenome (GOLD analysis project Ga0315316, IMG submission 203702) | Ammonia-oxidizing marine archaeal communities from Monterey Bay, California, United States - M1 60m 3416 | ecosystem: Environmental > Aquatic > Marine > Intertidal zone | place: USA...
TCAGGAGGCATCGCTGCCATCATGTCGGCATCCATACCCTGCATCGCTTCGGGCGGCATCGCTGCCATCATATCTGGCCCCATCGCTGACATCACATCAGGAGGCATCGCAGCCATCATGTCGGCATCCATACCCTGCATCGCCTCAGGGGGCATCGCTGCCATCATATCTGGCCCCATCGCTGACATACACTCAGCAGGCATTGCAGCCATCATGTCGGCATCCATACCCTGCATCGCCTCAGGGGGCATCGCTGCCATCATATCTGGCCCCATACCTTCCATCGCCGCTGGTGGCATCGCTGCCATATCAGCAGCTGTTGCCCCTGCCATAGCATCGGCAGGAAGCGCCGCAACATCTGTTGAAGTCGCACCAGCTGGATTATCCATACCTACTATTGCCATAAACTAATTTCCTTTTCGTTGGTTAATTTCAGCAAAACATTTTACTTTTTGAACTTTCCAATTCACACCCTACTACCACGGTTCAACAACTAGTCTCATTGAACGATCGTATTTTAAACCCAATGTCTCACACGACGCCAACAAGTAGGCCTCCTGACACAAATAGAGTCAAGTGAGTTTTGTCACATCATGGCAGCAAACGAAAAAAGCGGGAAAATATTTTTCCCGCTTTCTGGTTATTAGCCCGCCACTGGATCATCTGGTGGTGGGGGAGGTGCATCAGCGACTGGATCTGGCGCCGCAGGCCCTGGGTCAGGAGCGATAGGCGCTGCTACAGGATCAGGGGCAGGCGACGCTCCCTGCGTAACGCCTGTATCAATCGCTCCACCAACTGCGTCTGCAATCGGATCAAAGGTTGGTGCAGGTGCATCTGGAGTAGCAAATACAGTATCCAGTGCAGGATTTGGTGCTGCTGCATCTGTAGGTGGGATGCCAACAAAGTTTGCACCAGGATCAATGAAGCCTTCCACCGGTGCTGTCCCAAATGGATCTGGTGGCATAAAACTTGGATCCTGAACTAGGTTGCCATCAGGTCCCGGCACTAGTGGTGCTCCCGGACCAGCGAAGGACCCAAGACCTAACTCAGTTCCACCAACAGGCGGAAGTGCCCCAGGATCAAAAAAATCGGCTGGGGGAGCAGTGAAGAAATCTCCAGGAGGAGGTGTAGGTATTGTAAAGCCTTCTGGGTTCGGATCTGGAAGCCCAAATTCCGGTGGAGCAAAACCACCACTTGCGGCGTCAAAAACTTGTGCCGAAGGCATTCCAGGCTGATCCATTCCGGGAGTACCAGGCGGAGGGACAAAACCTGGTGCAGCAGCGGCTGCTGGGTCAAGGCCAATTTGAGTTGCTAATGACGAAAAGGCTTCGAACCCTGGCATTCCTTCCGTTGGCGCCACAAATGAGGGGTCCCCAAATGGAGGGGGAGGGAAAAACCCCGGGTCCGCGGCGGAGTAGGTACCATCAGGTCCACATTCCATCGCACCTGGCTGCATCATCGCGGGATTGACCATAGGAACTCCTCCAGGCCCCAGCATCATTGCATCCCCCATTGTAGGAGGCTGAACCAGCGTTCCATCAACTCCAATGGCCATCGTTGGCGCCACAAAGCCATCCGGCATACCACCGGCAAAACCCTGCTCAAACGGTTCCGCAAATGCAGGCGCTGCAGCAATAAGGGCTGGGTCACCAATCAATGCTGGACCTGCACCCATCATACCTTGCGCACCAGCCATTGCTGCAGCGGGGTCGGCGCCTGTTGCTACAGCATCAGTAAATGTGGCCTGCACCGAAGTCATCGTATCTAAGAAAGTTCCAGCAGTGGGGTCGATGCCCATTTCTGTCGCTGCACCTTCAGCTGCGGCCTTTCCTGCAGCAAAAGCTTCAGCGGGAGTAGACCCTGCCTCGATTGCGGCATCATAAGCGGAGCCCATAGCGCCCGAGATGATATCCGTAGCATCCCCACCAGCAACACCTGGTTCCATTCCCATTGCGGTCGCAGCCTGTCCGGCTGCTGACACCATAGCAGTAGCTGGATCGGTTCCGGCCTCGATTGCTGATGTGAATGTAGCAGTTGCTGCTTCGAGATTGGCAGCAACATCTGCTGCGGGAACACCCATTTGAACGGCGACTTCCTGGCTCGCGGTGGCAGCTGTCGCCAACGCTGCGGCTGGATCAGCACCTGCCGCAATTTCTTGCTGAAATGTAGCGCTTAATACGTCAGTAAATGCTGTTGGTGCAACTTCAGTAGCACCTGCTGCCCCAGCAGCAGCGCCTCCATCATCTTCAACACTCATTGTCACTTCCTCCAAGTTTATTAGTTCTGGTCAGAACTCAAATCATCAATATCCCCTTAGATTTAGAAGTTTATGTTTAAGCTACCGCGTTTTAGAGTCAAGTGAGTTTAGACACATCACCCCTAAAGGGGCTTTTAAGCTTCAGATACCACAAGAATATTCTCCTTTTATGAGTGATTGAGAAACTTTATTCCTGGAAAGTCCCCAAAAAGCTCATTAGTTCGTTTGTAAATTTTTCTGGTCTCTCCATCGGAATCATGTGACCTGCATCCGTAAAATTCACCATACCTGCGTTTGGTATTCTCTTGGATAACTCCAAAACATCCTCTTTGACTAAAAATACACGATCATGCTCTCCTGTCATGACCAGGACAGGTATTTTTAAATTTTGCCAAGGAAAATTCCAATCGGCTGAAACCGCGTTGCGCATTAAGTTCATGTGACCATCTTGTTCAGCAGTGACTGTGTAGTCGTCATCCAACAACGCAGCGGCACGCATTTCCAAGAGCGTCGCGGGATTGATCAACATAGGCGCCATTAAGTCCAATAATAGTTGCCGTCCGCCTAAGGCAAAGGCACGCGAAGAACTCTCATTGATCCAATCCAGTCTTTGACCAGGTTTCCTGAGTGTGTTTATCAATACCAAACCTTCCGACAAAACACCGTGTTCTATTGCTTGCGCAGCAAATAAACCGCCTATCGATAAACCAACCAAGACTGGTCTATGCGGTTTAACGAAGTCCAATAGTTTCAATAAATCATCAACTATTAACTTGGGCGTCAATTCTGTGGTTAGATTAAATTTACTATCCGCCTGTCCTCTAAAATTATAGGATAATGTGCCAAAACCCTCTTTTCGGAGAGTTTCACCAATAAACCCCTCCCACATTTCTGTCGACCCAACTAGGGCGTTAACAAAAACTACTGTAGGCTTTCTGTTCGTGGATGGCGTGTAAACATAAAAAAGAGATTGATTATTCCCTAAATCAAATGAGCTCATAGGATCATCCTCCAATCATAAAAAATATTGAACCAGCAGGTTAATTAACCCAGCACAAAACTTTAGAAACCGAGAGACTTTGCCGCAAATCTCTTCCAATCTTTTCAAATTGGCGGGTGTTGATATCGGGTTTCACTTTTTTACTATATTGCTCCTTCTCTGGATTGCCAGCCCTAGCTAGCATATCCTTTATTCCCTTCGGAGCCGAGGTAAGTATCCTTCCTCGACGTCGCACCTCAACAACCGATACTCCAATAATATCCCCTTGGTGATCCATTACTGGACCCCCGCTTATGCCTCCCAGAGACCCTGAGAAATTTGGCGCCCTTCTTGATTCTGCCCAAGCTATCACTGGTTCCGTATGTCTCGTTCTTCGCCCAGGATTGATCTTTACCCGCCCCAATAAAACAGAATGAATAGCAGCTGGCTTACCTTGGGGATATCCAAAATGAAATGCAGCTTGGCCAATCTTTAAGGGCTCTTTTTCAAACCCTAATGCTGGAATAATTCTCCTAGTCTCAAAAGTTGCGAGATCGTGATATGGATTTAAATTCACATTAAATCCCTTTTCTATGCGTTTGCCTCCAACCGCGATCCCAAATTTTTTGCACCCCTCTACAACGTGCCGTGCTGTCATCCAGGAACCTGGCCCTATTGAGAAGGCTGTTCCTGTGCTATTACCCTTTTGGCTAGGTGCCAGTTTCAATACAGGGTCTTGTTGAGAAATTGGCGGCAATACACGCTGAGGCCTTCTTTGTTCTTGAACAATCTGCGATGAGGGCGGCCTTCTCTTTGAAACACTGTCTTTCCCATATTGGTTAGCATTTTTATCATGCCCTTGAAATATGAAGGACAGCGCAAAGATGATAACGAATCCAATTAGACCCAGCTTATCCGGACGAAACATGTTTACAGACCCTCACTGGTAAATACTTCAAAAGCTGGAAGAACGTTCATAATTGCGGTCCGCTCAAAGGTAGCCGTAATACTATTACGAGCCTCTTTATTTTGAATAAGGTTCTTTAACCAAGCCTCAAATTGGATTTCTTTTTGTTCATGTAACCAGATTTCCTTGAGTATTTCGGACTGGCTAAACGCACCAAACACGCGTTTCGTCGCGCTTATTTCCTTTAAAGCAATAATATTACCCATAATATTCAAGCATCCACGCCGACCTAAATAACAACCAATATTCTGGTTTTGATAATCGTAGTCGGCGTTTATTTTTAAAGAATTAGAAACGCCATAATCATAGTTTATTCCAATAGCCTCAGTCTCATGCATACGCTTGAGTTGTACTTTTGTGAGCCAGGTTATCGCTATATCGACGATCGTTCCTGGCGATTGAGCCAATACAGCAGGAGTTGAACCATATGAGGTGATATGAGCTGCGTAAACCACATCGTAATCACACAGTTTAACACATGTTACTGGGAGGAAATTCTGGTCACCAAATTTTCTGAGCAACTGCTCGGGTGATCTATTCGAACCTATTGCTAATACTGGGGTCCTGCCCTCAAGGCTTTTCCTATCCTGAAGCGGTGCCACAGAACCGTTATCTAAAACGAAATCATACGCTGGGTAAGAATAAGGATAATCAAGAGCTCTTAAAATCAACGGATCAATTGTCATTATATGCTTTTTAAACAATTAGATTTTTCTTTATATTACAAGATCTAGTCACGATTGCCTATTTACGTTTGCTGGACATTAACATTAAAAAGTTTGACATTGTTTAATTTTTTGTGACGTTTATTGGGCCTGAAGGGAGACTAGGGGATGATTGCCGAAAGAGAGGGTGTAGGCCCTTTTTACAATGCGGCCGACGATTTAATAGAGAGAAATCTAAACGCTGGCCGCGGCGAGAAGATAGCCTTCATCGATTCAAATGGCCAATATACTTTCAACCAGGTTGCAGAAAAAGCTTCCCAATTTAGTAATGCTATCCAGAAACTAGGATTGAAAAAAGAGTCTCGTCTAATATTGGTTATGCTGGATAGTATTGAATTTGTATGCTGTTTTCTGGGAGCAATAAAAGCAGGTATTATTCCTGTTCCGTTAAATACCAGGCTCACGCCTCGAGATTATTCTTATATAATATCAGATGCCGATGCCGCTGGACTTATAATTAGCGATAGTCTGGTAGACACAGTTCTGCAAGAAGCAAAAATTCCCTTCCTCGTAATAGTTGATGGGATATCTTCCAAATATCGCACCTTATATCCATTGACATCTGAATCCCCAACAACGTTTGTATCTGCTGATACTAAGCCAGATGATATATGTTTCTGGCTGTACACTTCAGGGACAACTGGCTTACCAAAAGGGGTAGTGCACCTTCATTCACATCTATTGCCAACCGCAGATCTCTATGCAATTCCGTATTTGAATATTTCATCTGACGATGTTGTGTTTTCGGCTGCAAAGCTTTTTTTCGCCTATGGCCTAGGTAACGCTCTAACGTTCCCAATGGCTGTCGGTGCGACATCGGTTTTATTACCCGGACCACCAGATCCAAAATCGGTAGTAAATATTTTCACAGAGTTTCAACCTACTTTATTTTTTGGCGTGCCGACGCTCTTTGCAATGCTTTTAGCGAGCGAATTACCAGAAAAAAGTCAACATTCCATACGTTTATCTGTCTCCGCAGGCGAACCATTGCCAGCCGACTTACTTCATCGATGGACAAATAAAGTTGGAACTAAAATTCTTGACGGTATAGGAACAACCGAGATGCTTCATATTTTCGTCTCCAATGAAATCGATGATATTCAACCTGGAACGACAGGTCGTGTCGTACCGGGATATGAGGTTCGTCTTATTAACGAGTCGGGTGAACTTTGCAGCATTGGCGAGATTGGTATTCTTGAAGTTTCGGGACCTACTTCGGCCTTGATGTATTGGGGGCAAAGAGAAAAAACAAAAGCTACTTTCCGTGGGGAATGGACCCGAACTGGTGATAATTATACTATGGGTGATAACGGTGTGATGACCTACGGTGGACGTAATGATGACATGCTAAAAGTTGGTGGTATTTATGTATCCCCCTTCGAGGTTGAAGGCGCGCTCATCAAACATCCATCTGTTTTAGAGGCCGCCGTAATCGGGTATCCAGACCAAGATGAACTGATAAAACCGAAAGCCTTCATTGTCTTAGTGGACGGATTGGTACCGTCAGAGGCGCTAGCGGAAGAATTGAAAAATTTTGTTCGCTCTGACTTAGCTGCCTATAAATACCCTCGTTGGATTGAATTTTCCGATGCGTTACCGAAGACGGCAACCGGGAAAATACAAAGATTTAAATTACGGAATAAAGCCTAGTTTTAATGTGAAATGAAAAATGAAAAATCTGGTAACCATTGCGGATGGTAGGATAGAGTATTCCTTTTACGAGGTAAAAAGACCGACCGCTCCAACAATTGTTATGCTGCATGAAGGCTTGGGCGCCTTATCACTTTGGAGAGATCTTCCAAGAAAACTATCTAATCTAATTAATTGCTCAGTCTTCGTTTATTCTCGTCATGGTTATGGTCAATCAGACTTCATTAATAGCAAATTCAATGCTAAATATATGCATAAGGAAGCACTTAATATACTTCCGAAAATATTGAATCACTTTGACATTAGTAACCCTATTCTCTATGGCCATAGCGACGGAGCCTCAATTGCTCTAATCCATGCGAGCTCGGCGGATACCGGAATTATGGGGCTAATTCTGGAAGCACCACATGTATTCGTAGAAGAAATTTCATTGAACGGCTTGAAAGACGCAAAAAAAGCTTTCGAGCAAGGTGGGCTCAAAGCTGGTCTGGCAAAACATCATCGCGAACCGGAAATGATTTTTCGCTGCTGGAATAATATTTGGCTCAGTCCAGAATTCCTCACTTGGAATATCGTATCTTGCTTGTCTAACATTCAGTGTCCAGCACTTTTAATTCAGGGAGAAACGGATGCTTATGGCACATTGTCACAACTCGATACTATCGAGAAAAATGTCTCAGGCATTTGTAAGAAGAAAATTTTACCCAATACCGGCCATAGTCCTCATCGCGAAAACCCCAAATTAGTATTGCGGTCAATTCAACAGTTCATTAGTAAAAATATCAATGCACAAAAAACTGAATGATTGAGAGATAAACGGATGCAACCATTAACTGGGGTAAGGGTTCTTGCAGTAGAACAATACGGTGCGGGACCATTTGGAACCATGTACCTCGCAAACCAGGGCGCTGAAGTAATTAAAATCGAAAACCCCTCTGATGGCGGCGATATGTCTCGGGCAGTTGGCCCATATTTTTTAGGGCCAGAAGACAGCGAGTTTTTTCACAGCTTTAACGCCAATAAAAAAAGCGTAACGATCAACCTGCAAAAGCCAGAGGGATTAGCTGTTTTTCACGAATTAGTAAAAACAGCCGATGCTGTATCAAATAATCTCAGGGGAGATGTCCCTGAGAAACTTGGTTTAGATTATGCATCCCTAAAAGCCGTTAACCCAAAGGTTGTCTGCGCCCATCTCAGTGCTTATGGCAGATCCGGTTCAAGACAAACCTGGCCAGGCTTTGATTACCTTATGCAGGCGGAAACAGGATGGTTTTCTTTGACAGGTGAGCCAGGAACACCACCAGCTCGTTTCGGATTATCTGTTGTTGACATGATGACAGGTCTTGCAATGGCTTTCAGTTTAGTTTCCGCCGTGGTTGCCGCTCGTTCGTCTGGTATTGGACGAGACATGGATGTTTCACTCTTCGATTTAGCCTTGCATAATACAAGTTATTTATCCACTTGGTATCTTAATGATAACGTTGTTACCGAAAGACTCGAACGATCTGCCCATCCATCCTTAACACCTTGTCAGTTATATAAAACCAAGAATGGCTGGATCTTTTTAATGTGTAACAAAGAAAAGTTCTGGCCAATACTTTGCGATAAACTCGGACAAGCAAGCTGGTCTGAAGACCCCCGTTTCCTCTTATTTGAAAACCGATTAGAACATCGTGAAACTCTGCAACAAATGCTGGACGAGGCACTTTCAACAAAGACTACGGAAGAATGGCTTTCCACGTTCGCCGGCAGTGTGCCCGCTGCGCCCATCTATGATATTGGACAGGCTATGAATAATCCTTTCGTCTCTGAAAGAGACGGAATTCATAATTTTGCCAATCCAGCAAATCCAAATAAAACTTTTAAAATGGTTGCGCATCCAATTAGATCTTCTGGAGATGAACCCTTGAACAATCCTGCTCCAAAACTTGGGGAGAACACAGATAGCATCCTGGGAGAAACGGGATATACGGACGACCAAATAAATGAGCTTAAAGATAAAGGTATAATATAGTTTATTAATAAAAAAATGCCTGTTTTTATTGAATTTGATTAACTTCCACTCTATTAAATGCAGGGCCCAACAGCATGGTAAATACGGTAGCAATTATCAGCATGCTTAAAGCAACTACAAGCGCTCCTGTTAGTCCTGCTATCTGATACGCAATGCCAGACAAAAGAGTGCCCAGCAGTCTTCCTGCAGCATTAGCGCTATAGTAAAAACCTACCGACAGAGTAACATTATCAACATTGGAGAAATTCAAAATCAGATAGGAGTGCAAAGCAGAATTTACTGCAAAGCAAAATCCAAATGCAGCTAAACCAAATAGAAGGCTTAAAGTAATATGGTATTCCGCTTCGATTGCTAAAGTAATCGCAAGGGTTACAAGACACAGAATTACCATCCATGCAGACGCGTATTTAAGTTCTTTTGAATGTCCATCTTCAGAACTTTTGATTAGAGTAGGCGCAAAGCTTTGAACAATCCCGTACCCTATTATCCAAAGGGCCAGAAACCCACCAACCGCCTTAAAACTCCAATTTAACTCACTCAATAAAAAAACAGGTAATGCAACGACGAACCACACATCACGGGCACCAAATAGAAACACTCGTGCTATAGATAAAATATTGATTGGTCTGGACTTAGAAAAAACTTCTCTGATCTTCGCCTTTGCCGATGATTTACCGATCGAACTTGGTAAAAGCCAACCACTTAGGATCAACAGAGCGAACAATGCACCAGCCATAATCCAAAGCGCGTAAACAAAACCACAAATAGATAGGAGTACACCACCTAGAAAAAACCCCGCGCCTTTAAGTGCATTCTTTGAACCCGTTAGCAAAGCCACAAGCTTAAAAAGCGTCGAATGATTACTTTTGGGAACCACCAATTTGATTGCACTTTTGGAACTCATTTTCGACAGGTCTTTAGCAACTCCAGATAATCCTTGAGCAAAAAGAACAAAAACTAGCGAAAATATTGCTGACCACAAAGGATTAAGAAAAGATAACAAAAACAGAGAGAGTACTTGGAGAGCCAATCCTGACAGTAGGGTAAGTTTCACACCAAACCGGGACCCTAACCAACCTCCTATTAAATTTGTCAAAACTCCCATTAGCTCATAGAGAAGGAAAAGTGTTGCCAACTCAAACGGCGAATACCCCAAGGTATGAAAGTGCAAGAGAACCAGCATTCTTAATGCACCGTCTGTGAGGGTAAACCCCCAGTAAGCTGCTGTTACGACGATATAATTTCTAATATTCGTCAATTAATATACCCTAACTTCTAATACTGGAAGCAACCTTGTAAACAAGCTCCATGAGCCTATTCGCGTAGCCCACCTCATTATCATACCATGCTAAAATTTTTAATTGCCTGTTGTCGACAAGCATTGTGGATAGGCCATCGATGATGCAGGATCGCGTGTCTCCGGAATAATCAGAAGATACTAGAGGCCTCTCCTCGTATCCTAATATTGAAGCCAAATCCCCCTGACTGGCATTTTTGAAAAGATTATTTACCTCGTCGACCGTTGTTGAACGACTCATCTCAAAGACACAGTCTGTCAACGACGCGTTCAACAGCGGCACCCTCACAGCTAAACCATTCAGCTTTCCATTTAATTCGGGAAAAATAAGCCCAATCGCTGTTGCAGATCCTGTAGATGTCGGAATTAGGTTCACTAGAGAAGACCGTGCCCGTCTCAAGTCCTTATGAGGCTTATCGACTACAGTCTGTGTATTAGTAACATCATGAATTGTTGTAATTAAACCATGTTCAATGCCAATTTCGGATTGAATAACCTTGATTATGGGAGCCAGACAATTGGTTGTGCATGAAGCTGCCGTTACCAAATGATGCTTTTTGGGGTTATAAAGATGATCATTAACACCCATAACAATATTTAAAGCATTTTGATCTTTGACTGGGCAAGCTACAATCACCTTTTTAATCCCTGCCTCAAAGTATGGCTGAAGATCCTCCGTTTTTTTGTACTGACCCGATGCATCAATCAGCAGATCAAGACCCAAGGCCTTCCAATGACCACTCGCCGGAGTATCAAAACAACTATATGTTAAATCTTCGTTTTCTATCTTTAACGCTCTATCCTTGACCTTGATATCAAGCTTTGAACGACCGTGAATGCTATCAAATGCAAGAAGATGTGCAGCAGTTTCGATGTCACCATTTATTTCATTAATGTGAACTATTTTCATCAGGTCGCCAGAGCCATTGAACTCTGATGCTCTATCCCAGAAAGTCCGGGCTGCTAACCGGCCGATTCTGCCAAAACCATTTATACCAATACGGACAGCCATTAAAGACCCTTTACAATTATATTACCTTCTTAAGATACAGATTATCAGCGTTTTATGAACATAATATTACCGATAAAATATTACCTATTAAACTTATTGCTGCAGAAAAAAAACTTTGCAATCAGAGGATCCTTCACTCAGAAAAATATAGATCCCTTCTTGAAGTTCGATTCCAGCAATCCGCGACATATCTTTTTTGGTCGCTGCTGGATACCGCACACCCGAGAACTCGGCGACACCGCCACCAAATCTTCTAAGCCTGCCTTCATTGCAAGCCACTGAGGCTTCTTTATCAAAAGCAGCCGCTTGGTATAAAGGGTTCGGGTCGGAGGCCATTAGCCCCTTTTTGGGAGCTTGGAGTATTCTTGTTCTATATTTTCTTCCCTGACCGCCAAACGTTCCGCGAGGCCTTTTCTTTGCGCCACTGCTAAAGTGATTCCTGTCCGTAGAGCTTAATTCAGCCGATTCTGCAGGTACACTAATGGTCATGCACGGCAATAGAAGGCTTACCATAAAAATATAAAAAGGGACGGTCAAACAAAACAAGTCCTACTCCATTAATAATTAGTTGTTCAATACAAGCGTGCGAAGCAAGCAATATGTGGAATGCTAAACTCCATTTCTCATGATCGAAGCTTGAAGTTCCTCTAATGATACCGTTTGAATTCCCAGTTTCTCACAGATAATGCCTCCACCATAATTTGCGACCGTCATCGCGTCCTTTACAGAACTACCCGAAGCTATTGCCGAAGCCATTACACTTATCACGGTATCCCCCGCCCCGGCGGGGTCATTAACTATACGCACAAAAGCAGGCAAGGTATGAAAATTTTCACTGGAATCTAAAAGCCCAACGCCATCCTTACCCATCGTCACCATAACGTTCTCACATTTTAATCGCTTCTTTAAATCTTGGGCAGCTCTCCTTATCTCCTCGATATTAGACACCTTCATCGAAGTCGCCTCCGCTAACTCTCTCAGGTTGGGCTTAAAAAGTGTCACCCCCTCGTAAGCAAAAAAATTGTCAAATTTTGGATCTACAAGAACCTTTAAGCCTGCTTCCTTAGCTATCTTCAGAATCTCATGAATGAATGGTTCAGTTAAAAGGCCTTTATTATAATCTTCAATGATAACTGCCGACAGAGATTCTACTGACT
>Ga0315316_10003081_pt1 | contig 12058 bp, 8 predicted proteins | sample M160m3416metaG_FD_203702 | JGI IMG/M metagenome (GOLD analysis project Ga0315316, IMG submission 203702) | Ammonia-oxidizing marine archaeal communities from Monterey Bay, California, United States - M1 60m 3416 | ecosystem: Environmental > Aquatic > Marine > Intertidal zone | place: USA...
CGAGCCCTGAACCGAGCCCTGAACCGAGCCCTGAACCGAGCCCTGAACCGAGCCCCGAGCCGACCCCTGAACCAGAGCCCAGTGATTTTTACTGGGAGCCCGAGCCGGCCGCTGAGCCGACGCCCGAGCCAGAGCCCAGTGATTCTTACTGGGTGACAGATCCGGCTCCCGAGCCGATCCCCGAACAGGCGGCGATAACGGTCGTGCCTATGGAGGCGCCACATGAACCGGCCCCCGAGTTGCCCCTTGAGTTGCCCCTTGAGCCGGCCTCCGTGATGGTTGACCGGATAGAGCAACTGCAGGAGCAGTTCCGTGATGCAGGGGCAGCCGATCCTGCTTTAACGCCGGAGGCCGCCGCGCCGGAGGTCGCCGGTAATGAGACCCTTTGTCCCAATATCAATTGTCGTTATAAAGGAGCGGGGAAATGGATGAGGGCGCAGGGCAACAATGCAGGAAATGGAATCGTGGCGGTGATGACCGGGGTAGTCATCATACTTGGAATGGTTTTAGGCGGGGCTAAGTATCCGGTGATGCTTTCACTGGTGCTGTTCTTTTCAATCCCCGCGAAATATCGCAAGATGAGTTGGCAAGATATTCAGAAAGAGTTCGGAGGAAAGGGGCGACTGATTGCCTGTGTCAGTGTGTTTGGTGTAATTCTTCTTCTTAGCTCTGGCTTTTTCTTTTGGCTGTTACTTTCGCTTGCCATGTTGATCCTCATTCTCTGGGGGATAGGTAAGACCCAGACAGGTTCCTCAGTGGAGCTTTGTTGCCCCAAATGCCGCACTCCATGGGGAGTTTATCCTCGCCGGGCAGCCCAAGATGGGACGCGCAAACTCCCATAGGGGGACGGGGGAATTCGCCTCCGGATGGACTGCCTGTCCAGTATCAAGGCATCCCCGGGCTTTCTGCACCACATCTACCCGGTTGAAAGGCGAGATTATTTTACCGGGTGCAATTGCGCGGTAATGGTCACGTCATGGGAAGGCATGCAGAAACTTACTGTCCGCCTGTGGGGGTGGGCAATGTCGATTGCCTTGTTAACTTTCCAGAAGAGAAAGCGGGCCCTGTCGGTGTCGGCAAGGGCCGTGACGGTCACAATGTCTCCGGGCTTGAGGTTGACCGGGGTTGCCGTGCCGCGGACAACGTTGAGTTTTACGGAACCGGTGGCATAGACCGGAGTGAGTTGAGCGTCACCGGTGCCTACAGTGTAAGTGGTACGGCGTGATGCGGCATCGGCAAAAAGGGAACCGGCGGGGCCTGTCCATTTGACAAAGGCCTTGCCGTTTCTTTTTTCCGGGGCGGTCAGGCGAACCACCGAACCGGGCTCAAAGAAGCCATAATGCGCAGTGTCCCCAAGAAATGCCCGCTCACCACTGACCACCTCCATGATGACGGCATCATTTACCTGCAGCAGGTAGTTAAAGGGAGTGCCATAGGTTTGCGATAGCATCCACGCCATACGCATACTGAAGGCGGCATTGTCGTCTCCCCGGGGCCGACTGATGTGCCCCTTGCCAGGAATCATGGTGAAGCGGCCGTATCCCCCGCAGTCAAGGTGGTTGTTAAAGAGAGGGATCTGCTCGGAAATCCTCGAGACATTGTCCAGAGGGCAATGCAGGACCCACACCGGGGTTTTCCTTGTGTTGCAGGTCTCCGGCGTGGTGCCGCGTTTCACCTCGTTGCAACCCCAGGCTCCGAGGGGCATCATGGCCGCAATCCTGTAGCCAAGTGAGGAGCCACACCCGACATGCCAGGTTCCCTGTCCCCCCATGCTGAAGCCGGTGATATAAATCCGATCCTGATCCACATTGAGTTTACCCTGCACGTGGTCGAGCAGGCGCTTGAACTGCCTGGCGTTCCAGCGCGCGACCGGCTTGACGGGTGCGACGTGAATATACCCGAATTGTCCGTGGGCATTACCGCTGTAACCGGCATCTGTCCAGCGCTGGTTGTCCACGAGTCGGGCGGATACCATGTTCCGCTTGCCCTGGTCGGGGTGTGTGCGTCCACGCCCGCCCCCATGTAGATAAAAGACCACCGGGTAAGCCCGCTTTGAATCATAGTCCTTGGGCACCCAGACCGAATACTGGTAGGTGTCCTTTGGGACGTCCCCGGACTCGTGCGTGTAATTGTGCTGGGCTCCGGGAGTGTAGTCTGCGGCACCGGATGAAACCATCCCTGCCATTAGGGCGGAGAGGAAAAGAGGTAAGGTAAATCTATGGCCTTTCATAAATGTGATCAGGGAGCATAAGTTCTTATGATGCTCCTAGACCAATAAAATATTGTGCTAATTCATGCCTTTTTTCACGGGCGTGTGAGTGTGCCGGACGCCTGCCAGGTGGTCTTCATGCCTTGTCCTTTATCCTTGGCCATTGATGGAGGTAAGCAGTAGCATAAAGGCCATGGATTTACTCAGTTTTCGGGTTTTACTAATCGCCATCTTTCCAGTTCTTGGCGGCCAGTTATATTCAGCAGAGGAGGTTGATGCGGACTGGAAGAGGCAAACGCTCCTGGTCAGTCGTAAGGGCGTGGAGACGGAAGTGAAATTTCCCGGAAATGAAAGGGTTCTCTTCAGGAATGCAGACCCTCAGCTGGCAATAGAATGGGCAATGGCCAATGCGAGAAATACTGTGCTGCTGGGAGGAGAATACATGGTTTCAGACCGCATTGACGTGCCCCGTCCCGGAGTCACCCTGATCGTCGACAAGGCTGCAGTTATCAAGCTTAACCCGGACACAAAGCACACCACGATCGGCTTCAAGGCCCGTAACCCGGACTACTGGGCGATGGTGCCGATGATCTATAACAGGGGGCATGACCACTTCCGGGTCATGATGTTTGGCACCCTGGTGAAGTCTAGGTGGGAGACAAAGACCAACGGCAAGCAGACCCTGCCCTTGATGTTTGATGGCCGCAACGAGAAGGGGGACTGTGGTCTGAAGGGCGGCATGATGCTGGTTACCGGGCATGCCACCGACTCCTTCTGGCTGGTTGACTCCAGTAAGGTGGACGTGCCGCTGCTTGCCCTTGATACCTCGCCGGGTGCCGCCCTGGTGCTGGAGGGCTGCGAGGATTGTCACCTGGGAATGATTGCCAGTGTGGCTCCTAAGCCAGGAGGCAGGACAGCAGAGACCATAGACCTTAATTCCCGCAGTATTGATATCACGATCGAGCGGCTTGTTGGGGAGCGCTCCTATGAAATCATTGACTGCAATGAGAGCCACGTCGTGGTGGATGAAGCGGTTTCAGTGGGTGAGGCGCAGAAACTCTTCGGCAGGGGGCCGATTTCCGGGCCCCGGTATACCGATCGACGATCATTCGGCTCGCGTTCGCTGGATGTCAGGAAGACCACTGTACTGGGGGATGCACTCAGTGCGCGATTGGTCCATGAGGTGCCCGATCTGCCAGGTGCCCTGCCTGAATTTACCGTCAAGACTATCGTGGAGGTCACGATGGGCGACGGGCAAAAGAAACGCTACCAGAAATCGGTGCATATTGACCTGCGGTAACCGTTATTTCCTGCCCTTAATAAGGATTGGCTCGGCGTTGAACGCGGGCAGTTGAGCGGCCAGGCGCTGCTTAACACCGCTCAGTTCCTGCTTTCCGGCCAAGTTGTGCCACTCATTGGGATCAGCTCGGTGGTCGTAGAGTTCCTCCGCGCCGTCGGCATAGCGGATATAGCGGTAACGGGCACAGCGCACGGCATGATTACCCTTGCCCTGCGTGCTGATGACGGAGTGCCCGGTTTCTTTTCCCGGCGCTGACATTAATGTTGAAAGGCTTTGTCCCTCGAGCGTCTGCGGAGTGGGTTGGAGTGCGCAGAGTTCAAGGAGTGTGGGGTAGATATCCAGAAGGCTTACCGGGGCTTTGCAGCGGGTGCCGGGGTGGGTCCGCCGTGGGTCAAGGATGATCAGCGGTACATGGGTGGTGTCTTCCCAAAGAGCAAATTTTTCCCAGTGTTGCTTCTCTCCCAGATGGTAGCCATGGTCTCCCCAGAGGACAACGATAGTGTCATGGGCCATGGGTCCCTTTTCGAGGGCATCGAGCAGTTCACCCACCATGTCATCGGCGAAGGCGAGGGAGGCGAGGTATCCCTGCACGGCTTTTTTCCACTGATTGTTGCCGGTAATCCACTCATGCCAGCTGCGCTTTGCCAGTTTTTTTCCGGCTAGAGGGATATCATTGAGGTCTGTTTGCATGTGCTCGGGAAGCTGTATTTTCTCGAGAGGGAAGCGGTCAAAATATTCCTGAGGAGTATACCAGGGAACATGTGGTCGGTAGATGCCTACAGAGAGGAACAAGGGCTTGGGATGCCTTTTGGCCAGTTGCCCGGCAGCCCAGGAGACGACCTTGGCGTCGGCCATGTCAGCATTGGAAATCTGCAGGGGTGCCCAGTCGAAGTGCCCGCCGTAGAATTCTCGGCTGCTGTTAACCGGCCACTTCCCGGGCACGGCTTCCTCGGGCATTTGCCGGGTGGGTGAAGGGAAGTAATCGTCCCATGCGCCGGGATCGGGATATCCGCTAAGGTTTTTTTTGTCGAAGAAGGTGTGGGCGTGGAAGAGCTTGCCGGCACCCAGGGTGCTATAGCCGTTATCCTTGAAGTGCGCGGGCAGGGTAATGGCATCCTTGAGGCGAGGTGCCTGCCGCCAGTCATGGGCGTTGGCGTAAATGCCGGTGGTTGAGGGGCGCAGTCCGGTGAGCAGGCTTGATCGTGAGGCGTTGCAACCGGGTGCAGAGCAATAGGCCCTTGTGAAGAGCAGTCCGCGGGATGCCAGCCGATCCATGTTCGGAGTCCTTGCCTGGGGGTGTCCGCCAAGGCAGCCGACCCAGTCATTCAGGTCATCAACGGCAATGAAGAGCACATTTGGTCTTTTTTCCGGCTTTTCCTGCCGGTCATTGGCATGAGCAGCTACTACGGCAGTGAGCAATGCAATGGCAATGCGGGCCGGTCCGGGGATGTTTATTCTGTAAGTCACTTTGTGGCCGGGAAAGGGTATCTTAATACCGGGACTATTTTTCTCAACCCTGGGAGGATGGCAAGCAGAGTGATCTTTGTCCCCGGGTGCTTGCGCAGGGTTCGGGCTACTTTGTGCACAGGTCGGTGATGGCTTCCTCTATTCCCGAAAAATTGAACTCAAAGCCTTCCTTTTCCAGTCGCCTTGAAACACAGTAACGTCCGTAAAGGACCAGTTCCGGGTCGGTACGCAACAGGTAATGGGCGCCCAGGCGAACCATCCACCCGGCGGATGGCAGTCCCAGAGGCATCCGGATGGCACGGCGCAATACGCGCATGAAATCGGCCTGGGAAACCGGACTGGGAGCGGTGGCTACGTAGACACCCTGCATTTCCTGCTCATTGATGGCACGCGTCATCAGGCGGTTCATGTCCTGCTCGTGGATCCAGCTGATGCCCTGCCTGCCATGGCTGACGCGTCCACCCAAACCCAGACGTGCGAGCATTTTCATTTTTGGAAATGCGCCGCCGGATTTGCCGAGCACAAAACTGGTGCGCAGGATGACCTGCCGCATGCCGGCAGGAACGTGCTCTTTGTAGGCCTCCTCCCAGGCAGTGCCTACATCGGGTGCGAGGCCGGAGCCAAAGGAGGATTGCTCATCGCAAATTGCGTCCGGTGGATCGCCGTAAATGTGGGCAGTGGCCATTTGAAGCCAGATAGGGGGAGGATTTTTAATGTCCCGCAGTGCCTTTCCCAATGCCTGTACGGAGTCGACCCGGGAGCGCAGGATTTCATCGCAATTGCCGGGAGTTTTGATGCAGTCCACGGTGCGGCCGGCAAGGTTCACCAATGCAGCGGCACCTTCCAGGTGACCTGCCCAGTCCCCGACACTGCGCCCATCCCACTTCGCGTGTAACCACGGCCCGTCCTGATGAGGAGAATTGCGTGAGATGAGGACCACATCGTGACCTTTTTCTGTAAGGTGGCTGGCGAGGTTGAGGCCGAGAAATCCTGTTCCTCCGGCAATAACTACGCGACTTTTCGGATTGGCTTCGCTTCTCATGGGGTTGCTTTTTCTTGAATATGGCAGCAATGGAACATATTGAGAAAGGCAATGACTTCCACTGCCGCCGGCACAATTCCAAAAACTCGTGCCGATATATCCTGACAGCGCAAGGATGGTATTGCGCCGCTCTTTCTGGAAGAAACGACCGCTGCCTCCAATTTTGTGGGCGGGGCTTGTTTGCATGTTTGCGGCACTGCTGCCCTCGAGGGCTTCTGATCTGGAGGGTATTGGCCGACCTGACTATTATTTTGCAGGGACAATTTCGCGCCCGGTGCTGGAGAACTACCTGGCCCGTAGTGCCACCTTTGGCTCATTGCTTCACCTTGCGCTGGAGGATGACCTGCGAATGATCAGGGAGACGGGGGTTAAATTTGCAGGACGGGCCATCTGGATGTGGGGAAAGGAGTCACGCATCGATTCCCTTGTGGCGAAGGGTGAACCTTTCGCCAAGCGTATCCATGCCCTGGACCCGGACATTATTTTGCAGGGGGCAATTTTTGAGATCGTCACCAAGGACGTGGAAAAGATTGCCATACCGGCCTCAGTATTCAGGGAGTTCGGCGTGGAGCAGGAGGTGCGTAATTTTCGATACAGGTCAATGCTCTATGGATTCAAGCACCGGCACAACCACTGGGGGCAATCTGAATCAGTACCCGACATGAGCCGGCTGGAGACCAGGATGTGGTTCTATTATGTGGCCAAGCGCTGGATTGACATGGGCGTTGAGGCAATCCATATCGGGCAGGTTGCACTCATGGATGACTGGGACAGGGGGCACAGACATTGGCGGGACTTGTTGGAGAGGATTCGTAAATACGCCCGTCTTCATGCACGGCGTAAGCTGGTCCTAATCGATGCGCATGTGCCCAGCGGAGGTATCGTCCATAAGGGAAGGCTGATGTTTGACCTGCACTCTTTTCCCTCACGGCCAAAATCGGTCAAGGGTGAGCCTTACAAGGCTGTCCTGGAGAAGGGATTCAGCGATGCGATTTACGGGCGCAGCAGGGGAGGCATCACGCCAAGCGGCTGGAAGTGCGAATCATTGCCCTATGTCGTGGAGATCGATAACTTCGGAATTTCTGATCATCCCGGGCAATACCGCGAGGGCGACAAGTTACACGTCTGGGGTTGGGATGAGATCAACTGGTTTATCAAGCAGCCTGAGGGCTACCGCAATGAGTGGCTTGAGTATGCCTATGACTGGGTGCGGGCCACGGACCCCAACGGATACTTTCAGTTGCCCCTTCGCCGCTTTGAACATTACACGGCGAGTATGACTGCACCGAAGGGAATGCGGCAGGAGGAGACTATACGCAGGATTTGGCAGCGTCACGACCGGCAGTAGATGCTTTGATGCACCCCCTAAAGCGCGGGCCCGGGACCAATTGATTGCGTTGCCGTTCTCAGTTGTAGCGTTGTGGTGTGTATCCGGCCTTAACTCGCTTTTTTTTCAGGCGTGCCTTGAGATTGGCCACTTGCTCGGCATAGCGGCGATTCTTTGCAAGATTCGTGAATTCTCCCGGATCCTTCTGTAGGTCATAGAGTTCTGCGCCTTTTGATCCATATCCCCAGTGGGTGAATCGCCATTGGTGCGTGCGAATCGACTCGCCGCCACTGCGGCTGATGGTGAATGCCATATCCTTGTCCCATCGGTCTGTTTTCGGGTCCTTGAGGAGGGGAAGAAGGCTTTGCCCCTGAAGGTTTCCGGGTGCCGTTAACCCTGCCAGCTGGGCAAGCGTGGGATAGAGGTCGATTAACTCGGTGATGTGCGAGGTTGCCCTGCCGTGGGTTTCTGCCAGCCATGGAACGCTGAGGATGAATGGCACCTTGGTGGATTGCTCAAAGAGATGTTGTTTCTGGAACTTGTTGTGCTCTCCGAGGAGGTATCCGTGATCGCTGGAAAAGATGACGATGGTGTTTTTGCGCAAACCGAGTTCATCAAGGGTATCGAGAATCCGCCCAACCTGGGCATCCATGTAGGAGATGCTGCTGTAGTAGGCTTCCAGCAATCCCTTGTGCAGTTTCGGGGTTATGCCATAACGGATATTTGCCTTGTAGTTGCGGATGATCCCGGGCACGTCGTCAAGGTCGCCATCGGGAACCTTTGGAACGCTCATGGACTCACGTTCATAGAGGTCAAAATACTTTGCCGGTGCAACCAGGGGCACGTGGGGGCGGACGAACCCGCAAGCGAGAAAGAAGGGCCTCTTTTGGTTGCGCTTAAGAAAGCCGATAGCGGCTTCTGAGGCCATGCCGTCGGCGTGTTCCAGGTCGCCGGTTGAGGCGATCACCCCGGTGAAGGTCTGGGAGCCCTTGTCCTTCGGGGACCACTCTGTTCTTTCGCCCGGTGCATGTTGTTCCGGGGCCTTGATGTTGACCGTTTCATTCCATGACTTGGGGTCGTCATGTTCTGCGGTCCCCGCGATAATCTCAGAGGGAATTCCCATGTGGTAGATCTTGCTGACGCGCCCGGCATGATAGTGATTGTTGCGGAAGAGTTGTGACATGGTGACCACCTCGGGCATGTTCTTTCGCAGGTTACCGCTGTTGCCCAGCATGCCGTTTGTGTATGGGTAAAGCCCGGTCATCAATGAAGCGCGGGAGGAGCCGCACACCGGATACTGGCAGTGCATGTTCTCAAAGCGTATGCCTCGTTTTGCCAGTTCATCAAGGCAGGGGGTCTTGCATTGGGCGTGGCCGAACCCGCTCAGTGCGGTGCTGAGGTCATCGGCCATCAGGAGAAGGACGTTGACTGGTTGTTTTTCAACGGCAGCCGAAATGGAGCAGCAGGTGAAAAGTGTCGTAATAAGCAGGAAAGAGAAACGGGACATTGTGAATTTGAGAGGTCTCTAGAGCGTTGGATTGGCGGATGCGGAGGATTTGGTTCCTGCAGAAAAAAGACTCTGTTGACGGCTTTACGCAAGCTCTAAAAAACACGGGCAGGCAGAAAGCTCCGGGCAATGGGCTTGAGTTGGCATCCTCTGACAAGGAAGCCTTGTTTGTTGGCGAGTGGGGATGTTAAGGTATGAACTCCTTGGCACGGTCTTTTTGTGGCAAGGAGTGCAACTCTCAATGATTGATGAATGACCTGATGGCAGAATCACCAGCTAATGCATTCCGGGGAGGTGCAATGACCAAGCTGTCTAGGGAATTATGGAAAGGATTTTACCTGGTTACATTTTGCGGCGGGATTTTTGCACCGCTATTCCTGCAAGCCGCGGATTCCGGCAAGGTGCTTCCCCCGGAAGATTATCGCAAGCACGCGATGACACGCAGCGGTAATTCGGAAAAGGGAAAAAAACTATTTTTCGGCAAAAGGGCATTGTGTAAGCAGTGCCATTCCACTGATGGCAGCAACCGCCTGGCAGGTCCCGACCTGAAGGCAGCGGGGGACAAGTTCTCACGGGCCGACCTGATACTCTCGGTCCTGCAGCCTTCTGCCAGCATCATGACGGGTTTTTCCCTCTCCATCGTGAAGACCAGGGAGGATGAAACTTTCAGCGGTATTGTTAAGGAGTCCTCGAGCACGGAACTGGTTATAGCCGGCATGGGTGAAATCCGTCACCGGATTGCGAAGGAGGACATTAAGGAACAATTGACCAGTCCTGTCTCGATGATGCCTGCCAATCTTCATGCCGCCCTGTCCAGGGATGAGTTTTCCGACCTGATAGCTTACCTGGAAAGCCTAAAGGATGCACGCTCCAGGGTGCGCAATGAGCGCGGCACCCCACTGGATATTTTGCGCCTCGAAAAGCCTGTCAAGATTGTGCCGTTCCTGGGTGAGGGCCTTGGACTGGAGAAACCTGTTTGGTTTGGCGAGCATCCGGTGATTGATGACCTGTTCGTGATCCTTGAGAAAAGCCGGGCCAGGATATCCTTGCTGGGCAGGAAAGGCGACGGCTCGGTTACCCGCTCATTGTTTGTCGAAATTCCCGAGGAGGTTTATGTCACCAATGATGAGGGACTGCTGGGCCTGGCCTTTCACCCGGAGTTTGTCGAGAACCGCAAGTATTACTTCATGCATGAGGTGAAGGAGGGTGCGCGTCGCGGCATGGTAATCGGTGAGCGTGAGGCGCGGGTGGACCTGAAGTCCGACTCGGGGAAGCCAACACGAACGGTGCTGGAGTTCGATGTTGCCACCGAGTTTCATCATGGCGGCGGCCTTGAGTTCGGTCCTGATGGTTACCTGTATATCGGCATGGGGGATGGCGGACCGCAGGAGGACCCGCACGGGCATGCCCAGGACCTTACTTCGTTTTCAGGCAAGTTGATGCGCATTGACGTGGATCGGCGCCCGGAGGGAAAAGCTTACGCGATTCCTGAAGATAACCCTTTTATTAAGCACGCTAACCCGGAGGTGCGTCGCGAAATCTTCGCATACGGGTTACGCCAGCCATGGAGATTTAGCTTTGATCCGGCAAACGGGGAGTTGTGGGTTGGCGATGTTGGCCAGAACCGTTTCGAGGAAGTGGCTATTGTGCGTTCCGGGGAAAATCATGGCTGGAATGTGCTTGAAGGATTTGAGCTTTTCTCCACCCGCTATCGCAAGGAGAATGCAAAGTTTGTTCCTCCCGTAGTCTCGTTTCGCCGCAAGCACGGGGTATCCATTACCGGGGGATATGTGTATCGTTCACTTGAAGGTGAAACCTCCTCCTTTGATGGGGTCTACATCTGTGCAGATTACCAGTCGAAGCGTCTTTGGGGTATCCGGCACAAGGAGCGCAAACTTCAGGTCATTCGTGAGATCGGCAGCTGTCCGGACCGTATCGTTTCCTTCGGGCGTGACCGCAGCGGCGGACTTTATGCCGTGGGCTACGACAAGGGGATCGTTTACAGGATTGACTTTAGCGAGGCTGCCTTTGAGTGATGATCCTTTTGCTTGCTTGAGAATGCCCCTTTTGCTTGCTTGAGAATGCCCCCATGATAGCTCCGGGTGCAGGGTATAGGGACATGGATAGAGGTAATTGTTCCCCCTTTGCCTGCTGTACCATTGCGGAATGCTTTGCAGTCTGAGCGGCTTCGCTCAGACTTAGTTAAGCAGAACGCCCATGATTGAGGCCTGTTGAAGGTTATCCCCTGTGCTGTTCCAGCAGGGTCATCATCAAAAGTCCAACTAGGATACGGATCTGCTGTTGGGAACCGAGTTCTGCAAGGGACTCGATGGAGAATTTACCTTCCAAGAAAGCAGGCTTCTTCTTCAGGCGCATGACCTCACTTCCATTGGAGTCAGTGATAATGTAGCTCGGGTTGGTGAAGTAGCCGGTAAACCCACCGATAAGGGGAATTCCGGACAGAACATTGTCCAGAAGTCGAACCATTACAGACTCCTCGCGTATGCTGAACTCTGCAGGCTGGGCGGCATCTTCAGGATAGATCTCGTAATGTGCCCGCCACAGGGAGCGCATTCCTTTTCTCCGGATGCCGCCAAATCCGTTGCCCTCAGCGTTTGTGAAATTATAGGCAGCCGACCAGTCGATGACTTTATTGGCATGGATGTCACACAGTTTATTTTCCCTTGTGTTGTCAGTGAATACCTCGACGTGCTCCTTGAGTTTGAAAATCTTCTGCTTTACGTAGAGTACGGGATTGCCGTCGGCATCGGTAACATAAATCTGCGGTGCTACGGCAATTATTTTCTTTTTGAGCTGTAATGGGTAATTCATTTTTTTCCTGAATGATGGCGGATTTAAGTTGCGGGGGCGGCGTTGCTCCCACTAAGACTTATGCCAAGGTGCGCGGGCGTTCTTGGAGATCTCGGCGTCGAGTTCATCCATTCGGTCGGTGAGTTTCTTGACCCGTGCCGGGTTTTCCTTGGCGAGGTTGTTCTTTTCCCCCATGTCGGCAATCAGGTCAAAAAGCAGGACTTCAGGAGCCGGGGCCTTCCAGTTCTTGCCGGCGTTCCTTGGTTTTTTCTTCCTTTTCACAAGGAGTTTCCACTGATCCTGCCGCAGTCCCTGGATATCGCCGCGGGAAGTGTAGTAGAGGAATTCTTTGCGAGGGGAACCGGCTTTACCGGTCAGCAGTCCGGAGGCGTCCA
>Ga0315316_10003083_pt1 | contig 12057 bp, 7 predicted proteins | sample M160m3416metaG_FD_203702 | JGI IMG/M metagenome (GOLD analysis project Ga0315316, IMG submission 203702) | Ammonia-oxidizing marine archaeal communities from Monterey Bay, California, United States - M1 60m 3416 | ecosystem: Environmental > Aquatic > Marine > Intertidal zone | place: USA...
TTAAAACATGTGCCATTTGAAGGTTGGAATGAGCAGGTTTTTGAGAAAACCTGTTTAGAAGCAAATATATCAATTATTCAGGGCAAACTACTTTTTCCACGATCTTCAACCGATCTAATGTTAAGTTTTTTAAAACGAGACGACCAGGAATTATCCAATCTGGTTAAAAAAAACGATAATGTGAACCAAAAATATCGCATCCGAATATCAAATGCTATTTTCGATAGAATTAATTTGGCTCAAAAAAATAGAGAAGCCTACAGAAAAGCATTAAGTTTACTTGCACTCCCACATATGACGCCCGACAATGCGGCAATGATGTGGAACTTATCAGATACTATCTGGGTTGCACTAAATGATAGCTCAACTGATGTTAGCTGGTACACAAAAAGAATCACACTAGGCTTCGTATACAGTACCTCTTTAATTTATTGGCTAGGTGATGAAAGCCATGAGTTAAAAAAAACAAAGGATTTTTTAGAACGTCGAATTGAAGATGTGATGGAATTTGAGATGGTGAAAGGAAAATTTAGAAATTCAAAATTTGGACAAGAGTTTATGAGAGGACCTGGCAAAGTATTTTCTTTTATAAAAGCCCCAAATGTCGAACAAAAGTGAATGAAAGTAAAAACATAATGAACATCCCTGAGAGAATGAAAGCAATAAAAATAAAAGAACCTGGTGGATCAGAGGTTCTTCAACTTCATCATGAATTGGTTCCAAAGCCAGGATTTAAGCAAATATTAATAAAAATTGCTTTTGCAGGTGTAAATAGGCCTGATGTCCTTCAACGTATGGGCTTATATCAGCCTCCAAAGGATGCTTCTAAAATACCTGGGCTTGAAGCTTCTGGTACAATTGTGGCAGTTGGCTCGGGCTGTTCCCGATGGAAAATTGGCGATCAAGTTACGGCATTATTACCAGGTGGTGGCTATTCTGAATATGCAGTGACCCATGAAGACCACGCACTGTCAGTACCAACTTCACTATCACTGAAAGAAAGTGCAGGTCTATGTGAAACATTTTTTACAGTATGGTCGAATGTTTTTATGCGTGGAAAATTAAGAGCTGGTGAAACTTTTCTTGTGCACGGTGGAACATCTGGGATTGGGACAACTGCAATTCAGCTGGCTTCTGTTTTTGGAGCTAAGGTTTTCACAACAGCAGGTTCTGATGAAAAATGTAAGTTTTGTATTCATCTTGGCGCTCACCACGCAATAAACTATAAAACAACCGATTTTCACAAAGCTATAAGGGAAATCAATCAAGATTCAGGAATTGATCTCATCCTTGATATGGTAGGCGGGGAATACATAAAAAAAAATATAAAGACTTTGGCAAATGAAGGTCGTTTGATTCAAATAGCTTTCCTTGAGGGCGCAAAACAAGAAATAAATTTTTCAGAAATAATGCTGCGAAGATTGGTTCTCACTGGATCAACATTACGGCCTCAGTCTGACCTGAATAAATCAAATATGGCGAATGAATTGAGACAGCATGTGTGGCCCCTTATAGAGTCTGGTAGGATCAAACCAGTTATTGATCAAATATTTGCACTAGATGATGTGCAAAGCGCCCATAAAGCGATAGAAACTGACCATATTGGTAAAATATTACTATCAATCTGAGCTATAAATTTTCGATAAAATCCAATTATGCAAAACTACTTTAAAAGTGCAATAAAACGCTTCCCAATTATTAATTCTCAGCGTATAAGCGCTTTTATTCCAGAAAACGCGCACATCTATCTCAGAGCATAATGCGGTTTCATCGCCGAAAATATATAACAAAGGATCAAATTATGGCACTCCCAATAATGGCAAAAGCAACTGCTGTTTGGCTTGTTGACAATACAATGTTAACCTTCAAGCAAATAGGTGACTTTTGCGGTCTACACGAATTAGAAGTTCAAGGAATAGCTGATGGTGAAGTTGCATCTGGTATCAAAGGATTTGATCCAATTGCTAACAATCAACTCGATGCAGACGAAATAAATCGAGCTTTGGAGAGCCCTAGTCACAAATTAAATTTAAAACACAATCCATCTGCTGAAGGTGAAACAAAAAAACGTGGTCCCAGATACACTCCACTTTCGAAAAGGCAAGATAGACCTTCAGCGATTGCATGGCTTGTGAAATTCCATCCGGAATTATCTGATGCGCAGATTTCCAAATTAGTTGGAACCACAAAACCAACGATCTTAACAATACGGGATAGAAGCCATTGGAATATTACTAATATTCAGCCTGTCGATCCAGTAGCACTTGGACTTTGCAAACAAACGGAATTAGATGCGGCAGTAAAAAAAGCAGCAGTAAAAAAAGCTCAAGATTCAGGAGATATTTCTGAAAATGAAAAAATTAGGCTCATGAGTACCGAGCAATCCTTAAAGAATGACGAAGGTACTAAAATACCATCGTCAATAACGGGCCTTGAGTCCTTCACTATTTCTCAGGAGGAAAAAATTAATGAGCCCAGCGTGGATGCCGAAAGTTTATTCAATTTACCAAACACTGAGAAAGACGAATAAAACTAATATTCCACACCAATCTGTGCTTTTATTCCAGATCTAAATGGGTGTTTTATTAACTCCATTTCAGTAACAAGATCAGCTATTTCTATTAGCTCTTCCTTTGCATTGCGCCCAGTAAGAACAACGTGCGTATTCTTTGGTTTTTCATTTATCAAAAAATTAACAACATCATTGATATCAATATAATCATAACGCAGGGCAATATTTATTTCATCAAGCAAAATCATCTTATTTCTGTCGTCTCTTATTAAGTCCTTTGCTTTTTCCCAAGCAGATAGAGCCATTTCTGTATCACGACTTTTATCCTGGGTTTCCCAGGTAAATCCCTCACCCATAGTATGAAATTCACAAGTCGTCTGAAATTTTGACAAAATTAAATCTCTTTCACCTGTACTCATGCCACCTTTTATAAACTGAACAACCCCACATTTCATATCATGAGCAATACACCGAAAAATCATTCCAAACGCTGCTGATGACTTCCCTTTACCCTTTCCCGTATTGATAATGATCAAACCTTTTTTATCAGTCTTTGTAGCCATAATTTTATCACGAGCTGCTTTCTTTTTTGCCATTTTCATGGCGTGCCTTTCCTCGTCAGCATTTGACATAAATCTCCCCCCACTTCTTTGAATTAAGACTATATTCGTGTTTATTCAATAATTCCGCAATATACTTTATTTCTTATAAAAAAAATTTCCCAGCTTGCCTATATTAATAAGCGCCGAATTAGATTTTGGTCTCCATAAACCTCTATCAATGGCTTCTTGGAACCTATCAATAATCTCGCCCAGGGCAGGTTTGTTATTCTCTAAAATAAACTTGTAATTTTCTTCATTCTCGATAAAGGATTGATAAACCAGATCAAAATGGTGATTAGCAACCACACCTGTTGTAGCCGAAAACGCAAATAAATAATCTACGGTTGCTGCCATTTCAAAAGCACCTTTATAACCATGGCGCTTTACCCCCTCAATCCATTTTGGGTTTACAACTCGAGATCGAACCACCCTTCCAAGTTCTTCCTCCAATGTTCTGATTACTGGTTTCTCTGGTCTAGAGTGATCATTATGATAAATTGGGCGATCTCTACCCTGCAATAACTTAACAGCCGATGCAGCTCCACCTTCAAATTGATAATAGTCATCTGAATCCAAAAGATCATGTTCACGATTGTCCTGGTTTTGTACTATAGCCTCAACGCCAGAAAGCCTATTTTCAAAAGCCTTTCGAGCTTCAATACCATCTACATCATTTCCATATGCGTAAGAGCCCCAAGCCAAATAAGCTTCCGCTAAATCACTTGTATTACTCCATAACCGCTCATCAATCATGGCTTGGAGACCAGCACCATAAGCACCAGGCTTAGATCCAAACACCCTATATTTAGACCCATCCAACGATGCCTTTGCCGGATTCATATCGACCGGCTCATCCAATTTCATTACGGCTGCAACAACATTATCAACTAGAGAAATTAACTGTGGGAATGCATCTCTAAAAAATCCAGATACTCGTAATGTAACATCTACACGAGGCCTATCTAGTACTGACAATGGTAATATCTCAAAGCCAACAACTCGTCTATTTGCCAAATCCCATTTAGGCTTAGCACCCATTAAAGCCATCGCTTGTGCAATATCATCCCCACCGGTTCGCATATTTGCAGTACCCCATGCAGTAATCAAAATAGATTTGGGCCATTCTCCATTAGTTTGAAGATGTTTTTGTAAAAGTAGATTAGCAGACTTCCACCCTAGGGCCCATGCAGTTGGTGTGGGTACTGCTCGACTATCAACACTAAAAAAGTTACGTCCAGTAGGTAATACATCAAGCCGACCACGAGTGGGAGCGCCCGAAGATCCAGGCGGTATAAAATCACCATTCAAAGCATTCAATATACCCAAATGCTCATTTGTGCCGCATGATCTCAAAAGTGGTCTTACTAGAGCTCTGATATAATTTAGGACCAAAAGAGTTTTCTCACCTGAAAACTCTTCTGATCCATCTATCAATTTTGAAGCAAAGTTTTCTAACCTCTCAATCGTATCTCCACAACTCCTCCAATTATCTGGTGAACAATTTTTTAGAACTTCTGGCTTTGGACCCTTCCAGTTTTCAGCCATTTCGCAATCTAATGGATCAAATCCCAAATTCAAATCTTCAGCTAGGGCGACAATAAGAGAAGCATCTTTGTCTATCCCTTTTCCTCGAGGAATCCGTACTAGGGCTTGGATCAAATCCCTTTCGAAACGTCCAGTCGGTGATGAACCAAATATATGCAAACCATCTCTTATTTGAGCTTCTTTTAAATCACATAAATATGAGTCTAATTTGGCTAAATTAGCGTCCACGTCATCTCCATTCATGCCCACATCAATATCTAAGCCTGTCGCGCCGCTCAAAGATATAATCTCTTCTCTTAAATGATTTATTCGCTTTGGATCTATCCCTGCTGCCTCGTAATACTCGTCAACCAAAGCCTCAAGCTCTTTAAGAGGTCCATAAGTTTCTGCTCTCGTAAGTGGTGGAGTAAGGTGATCAATGATTACTGCACTTGATCGTCTTTTCGCCTGCGTACCCTCACCAGGATCATTAACAATAAAAGGATATATATTTGGTACGGGTCCTAATGCTACTTCAGGAAAACAATTTTCCGATAATGCTAATGCCTTACCAGGCAACCATTCTAAATTTCCATGTTTACCCATATGTATCAAGGCGTCACACTTAAATTCATTTCTAAGCCAAAAGTAAAATGCCAAGTAATTATGTGGAGGAACTAAATCAGGTGAATGGTAGGTGTCCTTTGGATCTATATTATAACCTCGCGCAGGTTGGATCCCGATTACTATATTTCCAAAGCCAATCACTGATAGTGCAAAACCATCCTCATCAATAAATGGATCACTTTCAGGCTCTCCCCAACGTTCTTCTATTAATTGTCTGACTTCAAAAGGTAAGGTTTTAAATACTGCTTTATATTTTTGTAGTGGAAACCTAACCCCACCCTGTTTTTCATGCCTATCTGTCAACCAATTTGTAGGGCCAGACATAATTTTATCCATTAAATCAGATGATGATTTTGGAATACGAGAAACGCTATAACCATTCTTAAATAAGAACTTCATCAAATTAATCGTTGAAGCAGGCGTGTCCAAACCCACTCCATTAGCCAAACGACCATCTTTGTTAGGATAGTTAGCCAATATTATGCCAATTCTTTTTTCCGAAACATTTTTTTCTCTTAAACCAAGCCAAGAAGAAATTAATTTAGTTACAAATTCTATTCTGTTTCCATTCGCTTGATAAGTGGCCAAAGAGCATTGAGTATGGGGATCATAAAAAGCTTCACCTTTGAATGAAATGGCTCTACTCAATACCCTACCGTCAACTTCAGGCAAAGCCACATTCATGGCTATATCTCTACCAGATAATCCACTGGTGCCATCTCGCCATGTTGCTTCTGAAGAACCTGAAAGTACTAATTGAAAAACCATCGAATTTTGAGTTTCTTCCATAACAAGCGGATTCATTTCGGAATTAAAACCAACTTCTTGATTAGGGGAGTTTGTAGAAAAACTTGTACAATTTAAGATTAACGAAGGCGGAGCATCCCTAAAAAAATATTTTAGCGATGCTATTGAAACTGGGTCCTTGAGCGAAGTGACAAAAATTGGCATTGGGTTTAAACCATACTTGAGCATAGATTTAACCAACTTATTAATTGGGCTCAGTCCCCCCCCTTGAATTAATGCACGATAGAATATGATCGGGACAACTGGTGCTTTTGATATCCAGTTATCTTTCAAATTGGAAAATTCACTTATGCCCAATCCAGGCCAATAGGTTCCCGATCGTAAAAGAGGCTTCGCTCCCTCTGGTTTCTCACCATTCCCCAGCATTGAATTAGCATAAACCAGAGCGTTTGAAATGTTGTGGGCACCACCTTCAACAAAATAGGCTAGTAACGCTTCCCAATCATCTCTACTAACGGTTGATAAGCGCCATAGCTCATCATCTGGCTTATCATCACCCGGTAAAGCTACAAATGGTATTCCCGCTTCAAAAAGTCTAGCTGAATATTGTTCAACGCCATATTTCCAATAGCCCGCACCCCCTAGAATCCGTGCTACGACAAGCTTTGATCCTAATGCACATTGATCTAAATGCATATCAACTGACATAGGATGTCTCAAATGCATCATATTCATTAATCTTAAAGTTGGTGATTTTGAATTTAAGGCTGTTCTAGATTCGGAAAGACAAACAAGCTCTGTATCAGCAGCTGAAATAAACACCATATCAGCAGGTGTTTGACCCGGATCAACAGGCTCTAAACCATCATCGATTGTCCCTGGCTGTGCTGCAAGAAGATGCATTTAAATACATTTTTCCATATAGACGCTTGTTTCATTAGGAAAATAGTCTCCAAAACGATCACAAAAGGTAAATCCATTTTTTTTATAAAGATCCACAGCAGCATTTAACTCTAATCCAGTCTCTAATTTGACATATGATAATTTTTCAATTTTCGCCTGTATGATAACATGGTCTAACAATTTTTGCGCCACACCTTGGCCTCTTTGTTTTTCATCTACAAACATTGCTTTCAATTCTGCGTAAGTCTCATTAATTGACAGAGCGGCACAACCAATAATTTTATCATTATCAGTTGCAACGTAGAATTTAACATTACTTTCACATAATTCGTCTACAGATAATGCATAGATATCATCTTGTGGAAATAATTTAGATAACAACTTATGACTGGCTTGTAACAAGCGAAAAGCTTCGGGGTGACGAGGATTACCATCAACAATAGCTAATCGATCTATCATCTTATTAGTGCTTCTGTTATTTTCGATCGGCTCATACCTTTTTGACCTATTACGACAATCTTCGTTGCACGTTCCTCACTTATTCCAAATGCCTTATCAAAATACGACTCCACTCGAGGTCCAACAGCTTGAATCGTCAGTCTCAATGGTTTCCCCTTCACAGCGACAAAGCCTTTCAATCGCAAAATATCATGTTGCTTTATCACTTTTACAACTTTTTGAGTAAAGATATTAACATCTTGGATTTCTTGCATCGCAATTATAAAACTTTCAAAATCATCATGGTCATGGTCATCAGAACTGTGGTTGGAATCATCCTCATGATGATGGTGATGTAATTCGTGACGATTCTCTAAATCATTCTCTGCCATCATCTTTTGTCCAAGGACAATATCCGCCGATAAAACACCCCTTTCTGATTTCAAAACTTGAACCCCATCTCTACTATCTTGTTTTAGTTGATCAACAAGATTATCTGCTTGATCATTAGTAAGCAAATCAGATTTATTTACGATAATCATATCCGCGCAAGCAATTTGATCCTCAAACAACTCAGACAATGGGGTTTCATGATCCAAATTTTCGTCTGAAGCTCTCTGCATATCGACTGCTTCAATTGAATGTGCAAACCTCCCTTCGGTGACGGCTTTTCCATCAACAACGGTAATAACACCATCAACTGTGACTTTAGTTTGAATCTCTGGCCATTTAAATGCCCGCACCAATGGTTGTGGTAATGCCAAACCACTTGTCTCTATTATGATATGGTCAAATCGTGTCTCACGTTCGAGCAATTTCTGCATCGTCGGAATAAAATCGTCAGCAACAGTACAACAAATACATCCATTGGATAGCTCTAAGATATCTTCTTCATTACAAGCTTCATCACCGCACCCCTTAAGAATATCGCCATCTACTCCAAGATCTCCAAATTCATTAATTATTAAAGCTATTTTTCTTCCAGCAGCATTATTTACAAGATGCCTAATTAAAGTTGTTTTCCCCGCACCTAGAAATCCGGTTATCACGGTCGTTGGTATCTTATTAAGCATATTAATTTCCCTTACTATTTTTAAATACTAGGATAATGATGATCATTACTTACAAGAGAAAAACGATTATGACTTCCACAACCATATTCCATGTCCCCTTTTTCCTCTCTTAAATCTAACCGAGACTCCTCATGAATGATCTCGCTTTTGTGATCAGTATCATGATTATGAGTTTCGAAAGGCTTCCCAAACACAATGCCTAGAAAATATCCAAGCCCGACTAGAAAGAAACTTAATACAAAATATATAAATATTGACCTACTAGAAATCTTCTTTCCTCCAAAAATAACCAGTCAAAAAACCTAGAGAGCTCCAAGTTACCAGTCCAATTGCCAAAGCTCGGGATGCAAAATGACTAGCAAGCTCTGGTGGTGTTGGACCAACAAATATTAAAGGCTGTGGTGCACCAATTATATGAGGTGTTAAAAGCAGAATAACTCCAACAACAATAAATATAAGTTTACCCCCAAAAGCGAGAATCCAGAAACCCAAACCCGTGGAGATTACACAAAAAAACCACCAAATCTGTCTTGGTATTAATTCAGCCGCTGCAACCCCAGGTAACTCTGGTGGCAATCCAAATGCAGGAGATAATTGTACTGTCACAAAACCACAGATACCAAATAAAACAGCCCTTACATTATCAATTTGCAGATTTATAGAAGATGCATATGCAAGTAACGAAGTTAAGATAAAAGCATATCCAGTATAGATCAAAGCGCTAAATAGAACACTCAGCGCATTTCGTTGAAAATCAAAAGTGAGGTTTAAATGAGACCCTGAGACACTACTGTTTCCAAAATGTGTTAAAGTTCCAGCCTCATACAACTCAGCGTGCAAAAGAATTGGTTGTAAAAATATTATTTGCATTGCCGCTGAAATTACGCCGGCTATAAAGCCTGCAAACAGGGCTATGGTTAAAATTCTTAAAAACATCGGAAATCCCGTGGCTAAAAATATGAAAATTGCTTTTGACAGTATCGAAAACCAAATAAATAATTGGAAGATATATCCAACAAAGCAGTACCTAGGTTAACGGCCCACTCTATCTGTCAATCTATTAATTTTCAGTGGCAAGGAAAACCCGTGGTATGACGCACGTCGTGGGCGGCATCATGCAGGGCGCTGCCTTGAACGTGACCCGACACCGTGACAACAGCCAATCCCAATAAGGCAGCACAAATCATCCCAAGATATGTTGATCTAACTGCAATATTATTTTTAATAGCGATATTCATTTTTCTCTCCTCTTCCGTCACACCCGACAGATTGATAAATTTCTCGCTCCGGCTGGTTTCCTGACTTGCGTTTCAGTGCGCTTACCGACCTTCCCAGCTATCGCCAGTGGTTTTTCCGGTGCGCTATCCGCATACAGTCGCGGGGGCGGTTGCAGCTTTAAATCCCTAGAGACGGTTGACCATTACTGCATTCCCATTCAATCCCCAATAGCTTTGCTATTTTATGGGGAACCTTTGCACAATCCTTCTGATCACTTAACCTTTCAGACGTCAAGTTAATTCAGGATATGTTTTAAAAATAATTTGAGTTTTTAATAACTAAAAACCGATAAAGTTATTAGACAACCCAACAATATATGGTATAATAAGCAAATTAGAAGACGATATCGTGTAATTGCTATTACAGAACGTGTAAAAATTTAAAACTAGGATCATAATATCAAATGTTAGGTAAAATTTGCGATTTTCACGATTAAGATTAAACGGCTTCAAAAGCTTTGTTGATCCGGTAGACCTATTAATTACTGATGGCCTTACTGGTGTGGTTGGTCCGAATGGTTGCGGTAAATCAAATTTATTAGAAGCTTTAAGATGGGTGATGGGTGAAAATCGACCAAAATCTATGCGCGGTAGCGGAATGGAGGACGTTATTTTTGCTGGAGCCGCGACAAGACCAGCACGTAATTTTGCAGAAGTATCTATACATATTGATAATAGTAAAAGAGAGGCTCCCTCTGCATTTAATAATCAAGACTCTTTAGAAATTATTAGACGTATCACGCGCGATGCTGGATCTGCCTACAAATCTAATGGAAAAGATATAAGGGCACGAGATATACAAATGTTGTTCGCGGATGCTTCAACAGGATCACATTCACCAGCACTTGTTCGACAAGGGCAAATAGCAGAGTTGATAAATGCCAAGCCAAAATCCCGTCGAAGGATTCTCGAAGAAGCAGCAGGAATATCAGGGCTGTATCAGAGAAGGCACGAGGCTGAATTGAAACTCAATGCTTCTGAGACAAATCTTTCAAGAGTAGAAGATGTTCTCGAACAATTAAACAATCAACTAACAGCGCTTGCTCGGCAAGCCAAACAAGCGATAAGATACAGAGAAATAAATGAACAACTTAGAAAGTTTGAAGGAATTTTATTATATGGGCTTTGGAAAGAGGCTGAGGAAGCTTTAAGAGAGGCAAGTCAAAAATTAACCGAATGCCTAAAAGAAGAAGCTGTTTTACAGTCCAAGGCAATGGAAACTCAAAAATTAAGGGAAGAAGCGGAAACCAAACTCCCCCCAATGCGAGAAGAACAAGCAAATTCGGCAGCTCTTTTTCAACGCTTAAAAATTCAAAAAGACTCAATTAAAACAGAAGAAGAAAGAGCAGAACAAAATATTGAAACATTGAGAGCAACAATCACGCAATTAGAATTTGATACAAACCGTGAAAATATGCTCAATAAGGACGCAAAAGATACTCTTTCAAAATTAGGCAGCGAACAAAGTGAGCTCAATCATGAATTCAGCGATTTTGGCGAAAGATTAGTAAAAGCAGAAAAAGAAGCGAGAAGTTCTGCAGATATTCTTAGCAATGAAGAAGCGAAGTTTGATGAAAAAAATGAAGATATTGCTCGTCTTTCTGCAAAGCATCAATCCATACAGAGGCTTTTAAACGATGCCGAAGAAACCTCAAAAAGGAATGAGAAAGAAAGTTCCAAATTACTAGGATCAATCGATATATCTGAAAAAGCCTTAAGAGAGGCAAACTTAAACTTTTCTAAATGTCAGAAAGATCAAGAAAGAATAGCCAACAAGGTAAAAATTGCCGAAGAAGCGCTCGTAACCGCGGAACTAAACCGCGCTGAGATACAAACACGTGAAGCTATTGCTCGAGCCGAAATGTCTGAAGCAGAAGGATCAGTTGCAACCTTAAGAGCAGAGGTCAAAACTCTTGAAAGAATGCTTGAGCGCGAAACTGATGAACAAGAGCGACTTTTAGATACAATTCAGGTACAAGATGGATTTGAAACTGCATTGGGCGCGGCATTATCAGATGACTTAAGCCTACCCGAAGTAACTCGCTTTGGATTGAGCGGTTGGTTCATGCTTCCAGATTACAAAACAGGGCCCAAGCTACCGAAGGGCGTAAAAGCTCTTAATGAATTCGTTAAAGCACCAAAAGTACTAAGTAGACGAATTTCACAAATTGGATTAGTTGATCAAAACAATGGGCATAAATTTCAAAGACTATTGGAACCTGGGCAAAGGCTCGTTTCTATAGAAGGAGACCTATGGCGTTGGGACGGATATGTCGCACACTCAGAAGACGCCCCTGGATCTACAGCCTTAAAACTAAAGCAAATTAATAGATTAACCTTTCTAAGGCAAGATT
>Ga0315316_10003090_pt1 | contig 12049 bp, 9 predicted proteins | sample M160m3416metaG_FD_203702 | JGI IMG/M metagenome (GOLD analysis project Ga0315316, IMG submission 203702) | Ammonia-oxidizing marine archaeal communities from Monterey Bay, California, United States - M1 60m 3416 | ecosystem: Environmental > Aquatic > Marine > Intertidal zone | place: USA...
GTGTAAACACTCACTTCCTCCGTAGTGGCCAATGCCTCGGGGAGCCGGTCTGGTTGATGACTGCAGAATGGTGGTCAGGAATTGTCAGTCCATGCAAGGGCGGGCAGAACTGGTTCTCGTATTTGCATACCCCTGGCTCAGATCGGTTGTTTATCGCGGGCGTTTCTTTACCATCGTTTGTTGACGATATTGTCGCAGGACTTCATCAATCTTTCGGGTTCTGGGAAGTGAGCTGTTCTGCCCCGACCGGTGCATTTCATCGAGTCCTGAGGCTTAACTCGTGTTTGGCTTGCGGTCCCGCACGCATCAGAAGGGCTGTTCAATGTTGACGCTGTGTATTCTGGGTCTCGGCCTTGCAATTGTCATCGGAGGGATTCTTGGCCTGCGTCTGCACGCCTTTATCGCCCTTGTTCTGGCTGGTATGACAGTGGCACTGCTGACACCAGCAAGGCTGGTCGAACGTTCGGCCATTCTGGAAGCTGCGATCGGTGTTGAATCAGTGACTGCTGACGGCGTCATCGAGCTTGTCGCAGGAGCCAAGACAGATGACGCCGTGTTGCTGCTCGACAATGGCCGTACGGGTTCAATGACAAATGCCGCCTCGATCCAACTGCTGGCTGACGGAAAGCGGCAGCTTGAGTTTCGGGAAGGACAGAGTTCGCAGGCTGCGTCGTTACCGCCGGTAGATCAGCTGATCGTGGTCTCGCGTAACGATTACGAAGCTGCGCAGAAACTGGCTGGCAGCACTTTCGTATCCCGCATTACGACGACGATTGGGGAATACTGCGGCAAGCTGGCAATTCTGATTGTGGCCGCCTCGATTATCGGGCGTTGTCTGCTGGACAGCGGAGCCGCAGACCGAATTGTGAACAGCACCCTGAACCTGCTGGGTGAACGAATGGCTCCTGCGGCCTTTGTCTTCAGTGGATTCACACTCGGCATCCCTGTGTTTTTCGACACGGTCTTCTACCTGATGATTCCACTCGGCAAGGCATTGCGTCTACGCACGGGCAAGAACTACCTGTTGTACGTTCTGTCCATCGTGGCTGGCGGAACGATGGCCCATTCCCTGGTCCCTCCGACTCCCGGGCCGTTGTTTATCGCTGAAGAATTTGGTGTGTCGATCAGTTCAATGATTCTGGGCGGTTGTGTCGTGGGTTTGTTTAGCGCGTCTGTTGGAATGATCTACGCATTCTGGATTAACGGCCGCTGTGAACTGCCGCTCAGGGATGTCGAAGACATTCCCGCGGCCGCAAAACCCGGCGATAAAAGTGGACCGGGCATTTTTGTATCGCTGGTACCGATTGTTCTGCCGGTGATTTTAATAACCGGCGGTTCGATGTTGAGCAAGTCCGGGGATACATTTGCGGGATTCGCAGTTTCTTCCGGTGCAGCCCGGACGATCAGGATGCTCAGCGAAAAGAATCTCGCACTGCTGATCTCCGCTGCTTTTGCGGTTGTCATGTATGTTCGTGTAAAAAGTCCCTCAAAGGATCAACTTTCAGAGTCACTGCAGCATGCGATTGCCAGTGCAGGCCCCATTATCCTTGTAACAGCCGCAGGTGGGGCGTTTGGGCGAATGATGCGGCAGACCAGTGTGGCGGAACTGCTGAATGATCTGCCCGGAACTTCGCCAGTCATGATCATTGTCGCTGCTTTTCTGGTCACAACCGCGGTGCGTACGGCTCAGGGATCTGCCACCGTGGCAATGATAACTTCAGCCGGTATTTTTGGCGGTATCGTGGCGGGTGGAGCGGCAGGGGTCGACCCGCTGTACGTCGCACTGGCTGTAGGGTGCGGTTCCAAGCCTATCGCGTGGATGAACGACAGCGGGTTTTGGGTGATTACGCGAATGAGCGGCATGACTGAAAGTGAAGGACTGAAATACATCACGCCTATGACAGCACTGGCTGGACTGGCAGGCCTGATGGCGGTGATAGGCGGGGTCGTAATGTTTCCTTAGCAGTCGCACATTGCCGGTTGCAACCCCGTGTATGGTTGACATACTACGGCCCTGCGTGATACCTGATTCATTTAAGGAAAAAGATATGTCTGACGTTCGAAGTGGTGCGGTCACACTCAAAGGCAATCCGGTTGATCTGGCCGGTGCGGCTTTAACAGCAGGAAACGCGGCTCCTGAATTTTTGCTGCAGGGCAATGATCTGGCAGACGTGACTCTGGCTGCCAGCGCGGGCCGAACTCGTATCATTGCCACAGTGCCGTCTCTGGACACGGGAACGTGCCACGAGGAGACTCGAAAGTTCAATGAGCACGCGGCTGGCCTTGAAAATACGGACGTTCTGGTTGTCAGCATGGACTTGCCATTCGCGCAGTCGCGCTGGTGCGGTGCTGAAGGGATCGAGAACGTTCAGACGCTCAGCAGCCATCGCTGTTCAGATTTTGGCGAAGACTATGGTGTGCTGGTGAAGGGCGGCCCACTCGATCGCTGTCTGGCTCGAGCAGTTTTTGTGGTGGGAGCCGATGGCAATCTGAAACATGTGGAATATGTTTCAGAAATCGCTGAGCACCCCAACTATGACGCGGCGCTGGCGGCGGCTAAAGCATAGCGATCGCGTTAAGCTTGAACCTGCGATTCTCAATGACATCTGAAGATCGACCAGAGCACGTTCATCAGCACGACAGACGAACAACAAGCTGCTGAATTCATCCGCAACCACGCGGCACGCTGTGGCGTTGCAACAGTGTTTGAGACTGCCGTTATCCTCGGCTCCGGTTTGGGGGCTGCCGGAAGAAAGGCAGAGGACCTTGGTGGAGTCGTGGTCTCTTACGATCAGGTTCCTTATCTTCCCTGCCCGGCTGTAGGTGGCCACGCCGGTCGATTAATTCTGGGCACCGGTGAGGTGGATGGCACATTGCTACTGCAGGGGCGAGTTCATCTTTATGAAGGGCACTCGCTGGATCGTACGACGTTTGCGGTCCGCATGCTGCAGCTGCTGGGAGTCCGGCAGCTGCTGGTCACGAATGCGGCTGGCGGAATTAACGACAGCTATCGAGTTGGTGATCTCATGCTGTTGAAGGGCCACTGTACGTTTCTGAACGTGCAACACTCGGCCGTCGATAGCCGCCGAACGCCCGCGACGAAGCTCTGGAGCGACCGGCTGCGACACGTCGCACGCTCGGTGGACTCGTCTTTGTCTGTGCACGAAGGCGTGTATGCCATGATGCAGGGACCAAACTACGAGACGCCAGCCGAGGTTCAAATGCTGAAAACGCTCGGCGTGGATGCGGTCGGTATGAGCACTGTGCCGGAATCCCTTGCCGCATCTGCCGCCGGCATGGACGTGTTGGGGATTTCCTGCATTACGAACCTCGCGAGCGGACTGACTGACCAGCCGCTGAACCACAACGAAGTCAGTCGTGCTGCTGCGGAAGTCGAATCGGAATTCGTGCGATGGATCTTTGCGGTTGTGTCACGGCTTCAGTTGTGAATTTTTCTGAGTGTTTCGGGTGACGATGTCCACAAAATTCTGCCATTCCGGGTGTTGATGAAACATGCTGAGATCCGGATCGTTCTGAACGTGATCAACATCGTCAATACCGTCGTCACGAACGGCTGCCGCCCGCAGCAGTTCCATCGCACGCCTGGTCAATTCGTCTTTCCTGGCCCCCGCCTGCTCCCTCTCCACGGCTCTTCCGTAGACACACGCAGTGTTGTAGATGGTCCACCTGCGTATAAATGTCGGCAGGTCAGGTACTGAACGCAGCACCTCTTCGGCCGCCGCTATCCCTGCGGCCGGTCGTCCCAGTCGAACATCGGTGAGAGCTGTCAAACTCTGAATCAGGGGGTCCTCAGGACTCAGACGATCTGCTTCTTTCAGGTCCATGATTGCCAGCTCCGGAGCTCCGTTGCGAAGATGCAGTGACGCCCGCGAAATGTAAGCGCTGTAGCTCCATGGATAGTCGGTCAGAATCGAATTCAGCTTTTCAAGTGCGTCAGGATATTTGCCCTCCTGTGTCAGCTTCTGGGCAACTTGAATCTGGGCTCTGTGCTGGCGGTCCGGAATGGCGCGAGAGGCAGCCAACGTTCTGTGCGTCAGTTCAGCAATCTGCTTCACGGACGAGGTGACACAGCGATTGAAAGACCGCCTGGCTGCCGGGTAGCTGGACGCGTTGATCGTGACCAGCAGTTGCATTGTCGTTTTCAGATCCTTTGGGGCAATGGTCGTCGCAGCTTCTGCGGCCGTACGCACTTCCTCAAGGTGGTCAATCAGCACCTGGAGTGCTTCGGGAGAACCATCAGTTCGCAGCAGGTTTACAGTTTCGACCAGGGCCGATGGATCGGATGTCAGCGTCTGCCTGGCAAGGCTCAGCCACCGTGAGTCTTTTCTCGTGCTGTATTGCTTGAGCAGGTAACTCTTCTGTTTATGGTCGAGCGAAGCGAAGCGTTCGACAACATCGCGCAGTTGCCGGTCTGTCGCACATGCAATTGCAGTCCTGAATGTTTCCCCACGCATGGTGCCGGTATTGGCCTTTGACTGCGATAGTTCCAGCAGCCGTTCAGTGTAAGAGGACTCCGGGTGCATTCTGATGGTTGCCATTAACTGCTTTGTGAATCGAGTCTTCACGGCAACACCAGGTGGGCCGTACCGCTGGACCAGTCGCGCCTGTTGTTCTTCGGTCAGTCCGTCGGCCGATGGTACCGCGGCAGGTAAACGCTGCAGGATGTATTGTCGAATAAGTTCTGCATCTGCCGGCTGACCGGCAGTCAGCACGAACTCAGCCACCAGATCCTGAAGACCGGGATCTGAAATATCCAACAGCTCTCTTCTGGCCGCGTGGACAAAACTGGAATTCTTCTGAGCCTGCAGCAGGTGCAGAAGAGCCTTCATGGTTTCTCTATCTGCAGGAGTAACGGCCCGCTGGGGAGCAGCAGGCGTTGGGGCAGCAGTTGATGTCTCGGTCAAGGCATGATCCTCAGATGCATTCGAATATGCCATCAGCTGATACTCTGTATACTCAGCTATCAGATCCGGATACCGACGGTCCTTGACCCTCATCAGTTCCGTAATTATGCGTTGTCGAAGTTCCGGGTCGTCTTTGGTTTCACGCCAATAGGTCCGTACGGCACCGCGTGCGCCGGGCGACACGGACTGCACAAGAGAACGCAGTGCTGCCGCAGAGACTTTTGTCCGGTCATCCCGGATTAATTCGTTCAGGTAGGTTATGACTCCTGAAAGCGCCACGCGATGAAGATTCTCTGCAACAAGTGACAGATCGTCTTCACCGTGCTCGCGAGACTCAGCAATTACCATGCTGAGTTCAGCGGCATTCAGGCGGTCGATATTGGATTCCAGCACGGCTTGTCGAATGCCGTCTTCGGGATGGTTCAGGTCAGCCAGCGCCTGCTGCAACGGAACCTGCTCGTAGAGGGGACGAATTGCAGCTGCCACAGCCTCAGCCCGTGATGCATAGAACAGCCCTGGAGCTCTCATTCTGTAGCTGGAACTCGATTTCAGACCGGCTACGTAAAATTCATCAAACTGCACGGCAGACGAAATCTGCTGCCGAACCGGGAAACGCGAAGCATCGCCACCGATACGTACAGATGCGAGCCAGCCGTAGCCCGCTGAGGACATGGAAGCCGCGCTGTCATCACCCTGAAGGTCCAGTACCACTCGACGCGCATTCTTCTGTTTTAACCGGCCAAGTTCTTCCGTCAGTGGGCCAATCGAAAGAAAGTCGATCGTCCGATGAATCTCAACGACAGCCGCGCTGTTGTGGGGCCCAATACGTTGTGAGCGGATATTGGCCTGCCTCCGCACTGCTTCGTTGACAGACACCGGCGAAACCATGTTGGTTTCGCCGGTGTCCTTTTCTTTTCCGGGCGACCACTTCAGCTGGATTTCGGGCTCGCTGGTACCGGTGTGCTTAACTTCGAAGGCCAGCCATCCATCACGGCTCTGATCGGACGGAACAGACGTGTCACGGGTCAGGAGTGAGTCCGAACCCCCGAGCTTCAAATCGCAAGGTCTTGAATCCACGGTGCATGTAAACTGACTGTTTGCCAGCTTCAGCGGACGCCCCGATCTGTTCGTGAAACGAACACGCAGCGCCAGGTTTCCATTCAGACTGTCAAGTCTGCCGCTGCCCACCCTGACCGCTGTGACCTTCAGTTCGATATTCGCTGATGGTACATCTGCGGGATTCGCTTTCTCATCAGCACTGGTGGTTGCCGGACCACAGGCGATCACGACAACAGCCATCAAAGCGCACCACGTGATGACAATCGAAAGTTTAACGGCCGCACGCAGCATGAACGAACTCCCGCTGATTTACCCGCCTCACTCGCGAACGTTCAACAGGCGGTTGAGTGGAGTCATTCGCGATCGGCGGTGCAACAATATTGTATGCAGCTGCAAAGGCAGCGGGCAATCCGTTTCACAGAGAGGCTTACTGGATGCCGACCAGTTCGATATCGAAAATCAACAGGCTGTTAGGCGGAATAGTCGACTGTCCCCGATCACCGTAGGCAAGTTCGGGAGGAATGAACAGACGGTACTTGGCGCCGACCTTCATCATCTGCAGCGCTTCCGTCCAGCCGGCAATAACCTGAGTTACACCAAAGGATGCGGGACGTTCATCCTCTGTCGGAGAATCACCCTTGTAGGATTCGTCAAACACGGTTCCATTCACAAGTTTACCGCGATAGTGAGTGCTGACAGTGCTTTTTTTCGTCGGTTTTTCTCCGCTCCCTTCACGCAGAACCAGGTACTGGATGCCGGATTTGGTTTGCTGCATCCCCTTCGTTTTCATGTTGTTCTCCATGAACTTCCGGATGACCTCTTTGCTGGCTTTCGTCTGCTCGGCCTGGTACTCAAGGAAGGCTGCCTGGATCTCTTCGTTTGTCATTGCGGGTTTCGTACCGGCAAGACTTGCGTTGATCCCGGCAGTCAGCAGTTCAAGATCGACATTAAGTCCCTGCTGTTTAAGATTGCGGCCAATGTTCAGGCCAACAGCATAACTGACTTTGTCACCTGCCGTTTTAAGTTCAACCACTGGTTCAGGCTTATCCTGAGCAGAGGCCACTGCGGAAATACCGGTCAGGACGATCAACGTGGCAAGCAAACGCATGGGAGGAGCTTTCGGAAGGTGTGGTGGCAGAACGAAGCCGAAACTATGACCTATAGCAGCCGAAAATACAGCAATCTCTTAATGTCATGACTCAGAATTCACACATTTGACCGGGTAACTCCTGATTTCGGCAGCGGCAGCTGCCGGGCTGAGGAAGTGTCACACAGGTCGTTCTGTGGTAACCTCCTGTCACCATTCAGGACGACGTCAAATTCTTGCTGAGACCTTGAGAATACTGCCCGCATGCACACGCTACAACGACTTGACACGATCGCCAGTGCCGGCGGACTGGTCTCCGCAGATTTGTGCTTTGGAAATGCCTCAGAATCACAGGTCTGTCAGTTTACACGCGGTAGCAGCGACGCGGCCTCGGGTGTGTTTAATGACCAACGACGTTACCTGGTCGCATCGCTCACGAAACCGATCACTGCCATGGCTATCGTGAAACTGGCGGCGGAGGGGGAATTGAGCCTGGCAGAACCGTTTAACACATTCCTGCCAGGTTTCAAGAGAGCAGACCTGCGGCGAACCACTGTGCGACATCTGCTGACTCATACATCCGGCTTTCCGGACATGCTGCCGAACAACACCCAACTTCGAGCGGAACATGCTTCACTTGATGAGTTCGTCGGTCAGGCCGCCGATGCTGACCTTGATTTCCATACCGCAACAGACTGTCGCTATTCCAGTGTCGGCTTTCTACTGCTGGGCGCCGTCGTGGAAGTGATCACAGGGCAGAGTCTGGGAATGTTTCTGCGGAGCCAGTTTTTTGAACCTCTTCAGATGAATGATACGTGGCTGGGCATGTCGACGCAGCAGGCGCAAAAGATCCTTCCGACTGTACTGCCGTCCATTCTTCCGGAGTGGCAACCGGACGCCGAGGACTGGGGCTGGAACAGTTACTACTGGAGAACCCTGGGTGCGCCATGGGGGGGCATGATCTCCAGCGCCAGAGATCTTGGTCGGTATGCCGAAATGATGCTGCGACGCGGCTGCGACGGAAACGGCAGACAACTGCTGCCGGAGTCGGCCGTGTTGGCCGCGGTCAGCGACCAGACGGCTGCACTGTCTGCTCAGCGGGACTATGCGGGGCTGCGGCGGGCCTGGGGATTCGGTTGGCGTCGGGAATGGCCGTCGCACAGTGCGTCGTTCGGTGACTTTGTGTCGACAGAAACCGTCGGCCACTGGGGAGCGACGGGAACAATGATGTGGATGGACATGACGTCCGACCGATACTCCGTCATCCTGTCGACGACTCCGTATGAAGACAGCCAGCCGATTCTTCAACGAATCTCAAACGTGACGGCCGCAGCATCAGGATAATTGCTGCATGTGGCGGGATACCGAAAACAGCACATTTCAGCTCACCTGCAGCACCGTTGTCGCAGCGTCCTGTTCAGCAAAAGCAGTGGCCGTGAAAAGACCCTGAGCGTTCACCCGGGTTGTGGTATTCGGGTCATGACTGTCAGTGTCGGTCACTGGTGGCGTTAACACTGGCCGTGGTGAAGCCCGTGCGACCACGCAGGCTGCGCACCTTGCCAACCGTCAGGCCAGCATGCAGCGACTGGCAAAACACCTGCTGCTGAAGATGTCGCGAAGTCAGATGCAGCATTTTAACAGAGCGGTCGACTGCGCTCATCGCTGCGACCTGTGGAACAGTGTGAATCCGTTCCAGCGGAATCAAAGCTGTGCCGCCGCCAAGGTCGATTACTGCGTCAGTCAGCGCAGGACTAAACTTTTCCCGTTCGTCGGTGCCCCAGGTGTCTGAACGGGTTTCGGCTGTCAACTGCAGCGGATGACAGACGCATGCTCGGCTCAACGCCGTATGCTTTATGGAATCATAGTCGACGGCTTCCTGAACGGTGTCCATGACTTCGGTTTCAAGCGTTCGTTCAAGTGGCACAGTGGTGAAGTCAGTCGACCAATCGTGGCACTTAAGGTATTGGCACGACGTCGGGAGCTGTGTTGCCGGCAGCTTTGGCAAACGTTGTCGATCCGCTGGATCGTCTTTCGTTGTTCACCCGTCGACGGCATGCTCGGACACAAGATCCCAGTCAACATCCACACCAAGGCCCGGAGATTTCGGAAGTGTGGTAAACGGACCGTCAATCAGCAGTGGTTCGTGAACAACTGAGAACTCGTGATAGCTCGGCCCCAGACAATCGCCGGGGATTTTTTCGATCTGAACGTTAGGCGTTGAAACCACAAAATGCATCATCGCGGCGGCTCCCACGTCCCATTCCAGATTAGAGCCGATGGTACAGGGGATGTCGTGTTGTCCCGCCTGAGCCGCCATGATTCTGGCTTTGGCAATGCCTCCCTGCTTACCGGGATACAGAGTGATCGCGTCACAACATTTACGCTCAATGAGTTCACGGACATGCACTTGGTCAAAACAGCTTTCGTCAGCCAGAACCCGAATGCCGAATTCGTCACGAAGTCGCTTCGTCTCAGTGTAGTCGCCTCGAGCCAGAGGTTGTTCCACCAGTGCCACATTGCATTCTGTCAACTGCGACAGGCAGGCCGCTGCATGCTCAAAGCTCCAGCCGCCGTTGGCGTCGATGGTCAGTTCCGTATCGCCGCCAATAGCTTCACGAACTGCCTTCACGCGTGCAACATCTTCGGACGGGTCGGTCCCGACTTTGACCTTGATAGTTTGAAAACCGGCGGCCACAAGCTGCTGCGCCCGTTCGTGGGCAATTTTTGGTTCGTAAGCTCCCAGGGAAAAGCGATTCCTGATCGTCAAGGGCCTCACAGCGCCGCCCAGTAGTTCATAGACCGGCCGGCCTGCGGCCTTTCCGGAAACGTCCCAGCAGGCCATTTCGATGGCGGCCTTTGCAAACCAGTTGCCTACGGCCACCGCGTCCATGCGAGCCCCAATCGTTTCAATGTCGTGCGGATCGCAACCGACAACCACCGGAGCAAACATATTTTCAATGATTGCGTGGGCTCCCCATACGGTTTCGCCGCTCCAGCGAGCCGTGACTGTTGCCTCCCCGGCGCCGACAATACCGTCGTCAGTGGTCAGCCGCACCAGCACGAACTCAGAAACGTCGTGCTTACCCAGTGCAGAGATCATCCGCCGTTCCGGTCGCAGTGGAATCCGAACGGAAACAGTCTCAATGGATGCGATCTTCATTGGTTGCCCTTCTCCCTCTCAGGATTGTCACTGTCTTCTTCTGAAGGCGGCAGTCGATACAGGAACGCAACCGGCGCCATCAAAATTGCCAACGTCAGAAATACAACAAACTGAAACTCAAATGCTTCGCCACTTCTGCTCAGAAGGCCGGTCACGGAGTTCATGACTGTGAGATAAAACGCTGACAGCAGGATGCCGATCCACGTGGCGAAGTTCATGGCCCCGATCAGTCGACCTTTTTGATCTGCTGGTGGCGTTTCCTGTACGTAAACCTGAATGGGAATGACAAAGATTCCGGCCGAAACGCCCAGTAGAAGCATACTCAATCGCAATGACCATTCAATTCCATTGGCAGTGCCAACGCTCTGCAACATCCCCTGAATCTGATTTGCGCTTTCCGCGGGGCGCCCCAGCAGGCCGGTCGCGAGCAGCGATATCAGCAAAAGTGATGCGACAATCATCCAGCCACCACGGGTAGTCCAGCGTGTGCCGTCCGCGGCTCCGCTCTTGTTGGCAAATCCGGAGACAACACAACCAAGAGCGATTCCAATGCCGATGGATGCGGCCATCAGACTGGTACGGGTCTTGCTGAGATGGAATACATTGTCGCCGAGCGTATTCACGGCCGGCTGAGTGACGCCGCCGATAAACCAGAACAACATCATGACCAGAATCGCCCGTGCCAGTTGTGGCTCCCGTCGAAGCAGTTTCCAGATGTCGCCGGGAATGAAGATGTTTCCGGGCTTAAGCGTCAGTTCCGGCTTTGCAACTGGTGTGGGGCGAATGAGCAGCGAAGTACCCGTACCGACCGCTGCGATTCCGACAGCGATCATGCTGCAGAACCACAGAGAATTCCCCAGACTGTCGAGCGCGATACCGGCACCGGCCATACCAAAAATGATTGCCAGAAACGTCGTCATCTGAATCGCGCCGTTAACAGGTAACAGTTTCCCGGGACTGAACAGTTCCGGCAGGATTCCGTACTTGGACGGGCCGAAGATTGCGCTCTGTGCGCCCATGAACGCCAGTACCACAATCAGCAGACGCAACCGTGTTGACGCTTCCAGGTCATGCAGCAGCAGGACCTGTAGAGCAGCGGCCATGACCACGACTTCGGCCATTTTGCACCAGACGATGACAGTCCGTTTGGAAAAACGGTCCGAGATATACCCTCCAAGTCCCGACAGCAGAACAAACGGCATCGCGAAAGCGGCCAGTGCGAGTGGCTGGAGGTCGTGGCTGGCGGAGATTGCCAGTTCAGTACATTTCAGCAATACCAGTTGCTTGAAGAAGTTGTCGTTGAACGCTCCCAGAAACTGCGTCGACAGAATTCCGCCAAATACAGGGTTGGTTCCGAGCCTCTGTATATCCGTGCGGCGGTTCGCCTCCGTTCCGGAATTGACTCTGTTTGGGACCAGGTCGGGATCAGACATGGAAAGTACTTACTCGTCCTTAAAGTGAGGCAGCCAGTTGCGTGACCGCTTCGGTCGCCGTATCCACGTCGGCCTGGTTTGTCAACGGTCCCGGACTCAGTCGCACAGTACCGCCGGCGGATATCGTGCCGAGTCTTCTGTGGACCAGCGGTGCACAATGCAGTCCGGCACGGCAGCGAATCTGAAAGCTCTGGTCAAGCACGGCGGCCACGTCCTGGCTGTCCATTCCGTCCAGAGTAAAACTAACGATCCCGACATTCTGGACGTCAGCCCCACCAAAAACCGTGACTCCGGGAATTCCTCGAAGCGAGTCCGACAGACGCGTCGAGAGCTGGCTGATTCTTGAGTGCAGGCCGTCCACCGACTGCTGAAGAATCCACTCAGC